>Ga0315906_10010101_pt1 | contig 11129 bp, 11 predicted proteins | sample LakEriMetagenome_4_FD_203526 | JGI IMG/M metagenome (GOLD analysis project Ga0315906, IMG submission 203526) | Freshwater fungal communities from buoy surface, Lake Erie, Ohio, United States - Buoy 2 MA122 | ecosystem: Environmental > Aquatic > Freshwater > Lake > Lake biofilm | place: USA... | reverse complement strand
CGTCTGCGCCACCGCGGCCGGCCCGCCCGCCGCCGCCGCCGCCGACAAGGCCAAGCCCAACACCACCGCACGGCCACCCACGGCAAACGCATCGAAGATCGAGATCGGTTTCATCAGGGAATCGCGGAAAACAAGACGGATGAATGCGTCAATGATGGATGATGGCATCGGGAAGTGGGGTAGCTCTTGAAAAACTCCCCCAATCCCTCACCTGAGTCACGCTCAACCCGACGGGATGATCACGCGCCAACGCGCTGCCACAAATCTCCAAGCCGCGGAAGCGCCGAGTCCCATCCCACAGACAAAAGGCCGGAGCCCCTAAACTGCTGAGTGCTGGAGGGACAACGAATCCGACCAGACAACCCCTCTGCCCACCCCGATGCCGTCGGCCGATCCCATCCAAGCCGGTGGGCACCCAGCACCCACCTCCTGCTCCGACGCCGGGAATCCCTTTCAATCCGCAGCCCGAGTTCCAACGGCCATCAGTCGTTGAACCGTGGCCTCGGGGATCCCGCCCGAGCCGTACAATTCATGAAATGCCTGCCGCAGAGATCCGAAACTGTTAGTGATGCTGCTCCTGTGCCAATCAATCTGGCTCTTGGTAGTCATGCGATTCCACTCCCGAGAGAAAGCGTCGGCAGAGGAACTCCCTGCCTGACGCCTTCTCAGTCTATCTACCACGTGATGGATGCTTCGAACTCTTTGAGTCACTCCATCCTGAGTGAAGATGACGGACAACGCTCCGGTATAAAGTCTTTTGGACCGTTGGACAGCCGGCTCGTCCTCCAGAATGGACAATATTTCAGCGAACTCTGGATTACTCTCTAGTTGGATCTTGTATTGATACCGAGAAGCCACCTCCAACGCATCCGTATTCCATAACCCGTTTCCTGGACGAGAATACACCACTTCAGTGAAAACCTCATTGGACGGCCCTCGAAGAACATTGGTCATCCTAACAAGCTTTTCGTCAGCACGACTGGAAGACAGCAACTCTCCACTCAACCACTCAGGATCTGTACCCTTTGCATCCGCGATACCTTTGCTTCGTAAGGAAGGTACTTCGGCGAGAGCCGCAGCCATAATCAACGAATCCGGATGATTCCAGATCCGGTAATAATAATTCACCCGCAACTTTTCAATCAGGAGAAAAGCTACCACCAAAACCCAAAACCACTTCAAGACCCGCTTAGTCATATTTCAATTTAATATTTCAGAACGTTTAAGTTCCCTCAATCTGACACCTCGAAGATCGAGATCAGTTTCATGGAAGGATGAGGGAAATCGGGATGGCAGGTGGGGTCGGTGATGGTCGGTGGACTTGAACCTTGGGACTACAAGACGTGCAACAAAGCCTCCCCGGAGTCACGCCCAACTGGAAGCGCGGCCGCCCGCAAACCACCGGACGACCGTTTCGTCAGTCCGCCGACATAGCCCGTCCAAGCATCCCGGGACCCTCCGATCATCACCAGACGTGCGGCTCGATGGACAGCAACCGCTGGAGGGTCGACTCAGATACCCCCCCATACAACTCAACAAACGATTGTCGCAGGCTTTCCCTCATCCCTTGAAAAGAACCCTTTCGCAACTCAATGGACTCGGCAACCCCCTCGCGCTTCATCGCAACCCAGACCGGATTCATCCGTGGGTCTTTGGAAAGGGATTTCTCCAACTCAATCTCCCGCTTGAGGATGTCTTCGACTACCTCCCGATGACCCCACAAGATTCGTGCCACGCCCATGGCGCCGGTATAAAGCTTAGAAGACTTACGAACCGACGCTTCGTCGCTCAGAATCGATAGAATTTGAGCGTACTCCGGGTAATGTTTCAGCTCCCGGTTGAACTCGTATCGGGACGCGACTTCCCAGGCATCAGACATCCAAAAACGATTGGTGCGATGTCCATTGCCTTCGGTCGAAGAGAATGTGATCGAATCACTCAACGAATCAGGATCGTCCTTCGACAGCCGGTCGATGTCCTTCAGCAATTCCGGCCGCCTGCCAACCAACGCCGTCGCCATAATCAGGGAATCGAGGGTCTCTTGCGGAGTTCTTCTGAGAACATGCCGGCGATCCAAAACCCAGCACACCGAAAACACGCAAAACAAACAAATCCACAGCCAAGGTTTTTTCATCATGGGAGTCTTTTCGTCGCTTCGGGTGGGACGGGGGTTCCGGAGTTCGACAAAGACGCGGACGCTGGACTCGTCGAGAGGATCAACGGTTTGGGAACACCCCAGATGTAGACCGAGTTCAACCGTTGGAAAATCGCCTCTGGAAGTGCCCCATACAACCGTTTCAAGCGATCCTGACATCGCCTCTGGTAATACCGTTGTTCCACACGCACCCGATCCCTCAGGACCGAACTGGAGTTGTCCGTCGTGGCAATGAGGGCCTTTTGGTGAGACACCACCTGGTGGGTATCCAACACCTTGAGCAGACTTCGCCGGATCACCTCTCGCCATTCCGCCCGGGCCACGAACACCTCATGAATCCCGCTGTATAGAAACCCCGATTCGCGCGCCGCCGGAAATTCTTCCAAGATCGCCTTGATTTCACCCAATCCTTTCTCAGTTGAAATCAGCGTCAAGAACTCCTGTTTAGCCATTTTCTCATAATCCTGGGTTCCCAACCAACGATCAGCCCCGGAAGCTCCAACACTTGCACCGTCCGGCTTCCGGAGGGAAATTTGTAGACATTGGATACAATCCCTGACGGGTACTCATCCGACTCCAACGACATCCTTGCCCACTTTCCATTCCCGCTGGAAAGCTTTCGACGGATAACACCTTGAATCCCGTACACATGATTCGAGAGATGAGTCGTCGCGTCCTGCCCACCTCCCCATGGAACGCCACCCTTCGCCGCCAATCGTTGCTCGCGCCAAATCCAACCTACCATCCCCACAGAGACGAGAATCAAGAGCGTCCACGGAAGCACCCATTTCTTTACTTGCGGCTTATTTGTTCTCATCATCGTTGTCTCATTGAAGCATCAAGAAGTTGAATTTACAAACACTGATGCCAGCTGAGACCAAAACCTTGAAGAAAGAGTGCGAATTCAACTGCAAAAGAACCAAATCAACAACACTGATTCACACTTTCAGAAAACCCGCTTATTAAAATATTTGTTGATACTCCACAGCCATCAGGCGTTGGAAAAGATCCTTTGGAAAATCTCCGTACAATGCTTTCAAAGCGGCCCAATATTGCTCCTTTTCTGCATTGATGCTTTGCCAAGATCGCAGGCATTCTTCTTGGTGCCTTTCGTAATCCCGCTGTATTCTTGCCTCTGTAAAAGCATTGACTTCATCCAACCTCGTTTCCACCCTGTTTTCAAGTCTAATCTCCGCGTTAATTGACCGATTCACTTCATTACGAATGTTATAAAGAAGAAATTTTACACCATAGGCTCCTGTGAATAGCCGTGATGAATCCCGTGCTGGAGGGTACTCTCTGAGAATATCAAGAATTTGAATTTGATCCGGTTCGAGCGCACAGTCATTTTGAAACTTTATTTTTGAAAAAAGTTCCCAGTCGTCCGTACCAAAATGCTTGTTTTTGCGGACAGAGGTTATTTGCACCCGAGTACTATTAGTACCTGATTTAACAATATTAGTAACAGTCGTCACATTGGTTTCATACCTGTCATCCCAATATTTGTCCATGGAATCACTCGATTGAGGATCAAAACCAAGAGGTTTTTGAGATTTTGGGAGCTTCTGCAGAGCATTGGGCTTGCCTGCATGTGTGATGTAACTGCTTTCGTTTGAATTTTCAGATATCGGTCGATTGGTCCTCATCACCTGCGGTTTCTTAAAAAAGAAAAGCAATACAACTATCACAGAAAACCCTATAACAGCATGCTTTTTATTCACCTGAATAGTCGTTAGAATTGTTTTTGATTGAAAAGATTGCTTAAGGGTTATTAAAGTCGGTTGGACTCCAAAACACATGAATCGACATTAAGCGGTCAAAACATGCGTCAGGAAACCTCCCAAATAACTTCTCTAGACGCGTTTTACCATGTTGATAATAGACTGCCTGCTCGAGGCGGGACTTATTGTATATAGTGCTAAATTCATAATCCTTGTCGGCCAAGACTCTTGCACTATTCACGCCGTAAGACAATATGTTTTCCTCTTTAAAACGCCGCTTGAGTTGTCTGATTTGCGCTCTGATAGTATATATCTCCCAGACACCACTATACAATTTTGATTCAGCGTCATCAAGCCCGTACTCGGATATGATTTCACGGAATTCAAGGAGCGCAGGCTCAATCGCAACACGACTTTCAAACGCATCTCGGGCTTTGGTTTCATATTCTTTTGTTCCCAGAAGGCTCGGGCTTAGGGGCCAAACAATCGATTGTGTAATAATGATTCCGTCCGAAAGAATAAATACGTTGCTTAATTGACCGTTGGCATACTCTGTGCAGTTAACCACTACTCCAGACGCAGCTATATCACCCATCGAGGCTCTCCATTGTCTGCCTCCATCATTTCCATTTGTAGGACTATCCAATTTTTGAATCACCACCTTGCTTGGCGATCTAGCTTCCACAGTACGATTTTTAGAATAGGTTAGTAAACCTCGCACTGAGAAATACAGCACCAACCCTACAATCCCCACGAGCACCAGTAAGCTTGATCTCAACTTTATCATAGCAGACTCAAGGGTAAATATATTTTTGAACACATTCAGGTTTTCACTATTGATTTGCAACGATAGTAATTTCTGGCATCCAAACTGGTTACTTGTTGATTGGTTGAAAATCTATGCCGGATACTGCTGGATGGAGTCAATCCGGTTTCCCATCGTTTCCACAGATATGGTAACTGTTACAAAAAAAACCTAACACAGAAACCAAGAACATGACGCCGATCAACGAAAACATGATCCCCCCCTCAACACGAACGCTGATTGCGAACCAATCTGCTAGAGTTCCCATGCAATTGCAGGGTGCCAACCCAACGTTGTTCCACATAATGAACCTGTAGCCAGCCAAAGCACTACTAAACGCCCCCAAAACGCCGTAAGCAATTAAACTGTTGCGAAACACAAGCAACACCACCGCAACAAGCAGTTCAATAAATGCACCAATTGCCAATGATTGTCGTTTTGTGATAAAACCAATAACATAGTCCGGACTGTCAATGGATGGCAGGGCCTGCGGCATCAAAATACTGTGTTGTTTAGCAATCGCGAGAACGAAGAGAACCGCTGCAAGACAAATCTTGGTCCTCAATAAGTTTTTAGAGGAAACTTGAAATCTGCTAATTTTCATATTTAAAGCACAAATCCACAACGTCTTCAAGAGAATTAAAAATACGCTCTAGATTCCAAAAATCAACTGAATAAATCATCAATTTGTACGCGGAGATTTTTCACAAGTTGGCGCTCTTTTTAAACAATACTATTGTGACTTAATTTTATATTAAGCACTATTTTATTCCCTGCAATACTTTATATGTGCAACAACGGTCTGTTCTTGCACTTTTAATATAAAAACCTACCGCACCCTGTCAAAATAGGTGCGGTAGGTTGATTAAGTGCACCTTGAAACTTTTTAGAAGGTTGGCTTAAAGCAGAGTGTTTGGGCTACGGAATTCGTAGACGTGGGCGACACGTTGACACATTCATTAATTTCCGTACAATTCAGAGCTCAAGGCCAAAACACCTCTCGATACTCCACAGCCATCAGGCGTTGGAAAAGATCTTTTGGAAAATCCCCGTACAATTCTTTCAACCTGCCCCAAAGCTCTTCCTTTTCCTTATTAATCTCTTGCCAACGGTATAAACTTTGTTCCTGGTACATTTCAGTTTCCATTTGTATGAGCATCTTTCTTTGCACTGAATCACTTACGTCAACAATCCATGGGCTTTTCATCTTCTCTTCCAGTTCAATCTCGGCACTTATTGATTTTCCAGCATCATTATGAATGGTCCAAAGAACAAATCTTACAGCGTAGGCTCCTGTGAATAGCCGTGATGAATCCCGTGCTGCTGGGTACTCACTGAGGATATCAAGAATTTGACTTTGACTCGGATCGTTTTCAAGGTCATTTTCAAACTTGATTTTTGAGTAAAGCTCCCAGTCGTCTGTTCCCCAATGCCTATTTTTACGCCTAGAGGTGATTTGCACCCTAGTGCTATTAGCACCTGATTTAAATATATTGGTAACAAGCGTCACATTGGTATCAAACCTGTCCTCCCAATATTTGTACAATGAGTCCCTTGATGTGGGATCAAATCCAAGAGGCTTATGAGGTTCTGCACGGTTCTGTAGCGCGTCAAACCTTTTTACCTGCGTGATGTAACCGCTATCTTTTGAAACTTCAGACACCTGTTGATCGGGCACAATCATCCGTAGTTTTGTAAAATAAAAAACCACAACAACTATCATGAAAAAACCTATAACAGCAGATATTTTCTTCATTTGAATGAGGTTTAGAAGTTCCATTTCCAAGGCCACCCAATTGCTTAAAAGCTATTCAATTCAACAGGATTACCAAACACATGAATCGACATTAATCGATCAAAGCATGTGTCCGAGAAACTCCCTAACAACTTCTCCAAACGCGTTTTCCCGTATTTATAGTAGACTGACTGCTCAAGGCGAGACTTATTGTATAAAGCATCCTCTTCAAAATCTTTGTCGGCCAAGACTTGTGAATTATTAACACCGTGAGCCAATAACTTTTTCTCTAAAAAACGCCTCTTGAGCTGCCTGATTTGCGCTCTGATTGTATATATTTCCCAGATACTACTATACAAGTTTGATGCCGAGTCAGCTAGCCTGCACTCGGATATGATTTCACGGAACTCAAGGAGCGCAGGCTCAATCGCAACACGACTTTCAAACGCATCTCGCGCTTTGGCTTCATATTCTTTTGTTCCCAGAAGGCTCGGGCTTAGGGGCCAAACAATAGATTGTGTAATAATGATTCCGTCCGGAAGAATAAACACGTTGCTTAATTGACCATCGGCAAACTCTGTGCAGTAGACTACTACTCCAGAAGCAGCGATATCACCCATCGAAGCTCTCCATTGCAAGCCTCCATCATTTTTAGAACTATCCATTTTTTGAATCACCACCTTGCTTGACGATCCAGCTTCCATAGTACGATTTTTAGAATAATAAATTAAACCTCGTACTGATAAATACAGCACCAATGCTACAATCCCCACGATCATCAATGAGCCTAATCTCAGTTTTTTCATAACAGACTAAAAAGCAAATCAGTCATTCTGTAAAAATACATGCCTCAGCTGTTTTTAAAAGATAATCGTTTTCCTGTTTACGAACCCTTACCAAGGTTAAGCCTTAAAATCGCAATTGCTATCAACAATTCATGGTCGTTTATTGATTACCTCAAAAACCACATCGCCTGTATCGTGTGCATCTATATTCACAAGACCAAATAGAGACACGTATGATTGCGCCGTGATTTCGCCCCCAATATCAGAATCTTTTGGGATCTCTGATTTTGTAGAAAAAACAGCACCATTTCCTTTGAAGAATTCATCGCAAGAAATTTGTAGATTTCTCCAGTTTGAAAGGGTCATCTGAAAATGCCTGCTGTTCCTCCAATACAACATTGGCTTATCAGTGTATTTCCAGGTAATTCTATATCCGAAAGATGATGTAATTTTCTCTGACCAATCCGGGGCTATTTGGCACATAGACGACCGAACTTCGAGAGGAACCTCTTTTGGCATACTATGATTTTCTTCATCTTGAAGGCTTGATTCATTTGTAGGTTGTGAGCCAACTCCCGATGTTGGCCAAAACGTGGAACTCGATCGCTCTATGTGAACAATTCGCCCATTTACCACTCGATTTACAGTTCGTGTATGCGTATAAATTGTTTCGCTATTATAGGCGTTAACTTTACTCGTAATTGAACAATTGTGGTTATATACTGAGTTCGCATATTTCCGCTGATACAGCCTACTGTAATGCGAAAATTTCCTTGTTAATAAAACATTATCTGTTAACGCTTCTTTCCCGAAATATAGCGCACCTTCTACTAGAGAACCAGGTCCTAGACCAGATCCTTGACTATGTAATGGAGAAACTGATGTGGTCGCCATAATAATCGATGCGGCAATCGAGAAAATTGGCACGGGACCAAACTGTTTCCTGATAGGGTTTGAATTGATTTGTTTCATTGATTCTATTTTGTTAAGTGTTATATTTTACTGCTTGATCTGGTGAGTTATTTGGGGCGCCTGTTTTTTTGATTTGATTGGCAGATTTGATTTATCGCTATTTCCGCGTGAACTGCGGCGAGTGGATGGACACCAATGTGTCCTATGATGTACGTCCGGATGACAGCGCGCCCACAACCTCCCCACAACCTCCCCACAACCGCCCTGCAACCTCCCCACAACCGCCCTGCAACCTCCCCACAACCGCCCTGCACGCCCCACTCCTCCCCGCCCGCCCTGCGCGGCACGCTTCGGTCACCGGGGTGGCGGTAGCGATCCTGGGGCCGTGGATGGTGACGGCTGGCATGGCGATGGTTCCTTGGAGGCCTTGAGAGCTGGGGGAATCGTTGGGCGCTGGGAATCTGGACATTTAGTTGCCCAATTAGGAAAAACGCGTCAACCTGGTTTTGGGTTTTCTTGGTTGATTCACGGCAATCACGAGCCTCTCGACGGGCACACTGCAATCCCTGCCCTATTCTTCGCTCGGCACAGGCGGGGTCTTTCGGGATTTTGCAGAATTTTGTCTGTCTTGGGGGGCAGTTTTCAGGAGTTCCGCACCGGCCTAACTTCTTGGAGCGTCGACGGCCGCGTGGGTTTGTTTCATCCACGCCGACCAGCTGCACCGAGAGACCGACAACGATTCGGTGTTTGCCCGCCAGAATTTGCTGCACAAGGACCAGCACCCGACGCTGGACCAGGCACGATCGGCCCCGGTTTCGCCCCGGTCCATCGCTCCGAGCCCGGTCCGGATTTTGCCGACACACAACGCGCCACGGAACTCTCCAAGTGCATCGGGCGATGGTGGGGGTTAGGCTCTGCGGCAGATGATGAACACGAACCCTGTCTCCCGTCGGGCGGCGGTGAAAGCGATGGCCGGGGCGGCCGGCGCGATAGCGTTGGGCGGATCCGCAGCTCCGTTGGCCCATGACCGTGGGCTGAACAAGATCCGGCTCGAGAACCTGAACCCGGGAACTCGCGATTGGATGCTCACCAAGACCCGGATCGACCCGACGACCCGCTACCGATGCCCGTGGATCGAGGGCTACGCCTCGCGGACCAGCGTCAGTGCGGGCCAGTACCTGACCTTCCACGTCAGCACCAATCCGGCGTCGGACTTCACCATCGACATCTACCGCATGGGCTTTTACGGCGGGAAGGCCGGTCGATTCATGCGTCACATGGGCCCGTTCAAAGGTCGCACCCAGCCCGACCCCGAGGTGGGACCGAAGCGGGATCGCCTCTGCCAATGGGAGCCTTGTGCCCAACTGCTGATCCCCGAGGATTGGGTCAGCGGCGTCTACATGGCCAAGCTCACCGAGCTCAAGGAGGGCATCCAAAGCTACATCGTCTTCATTGTCCGCGATCAGCGCGAGGCGAGCTACCTGTTCCAGTGCTCCGACAACACCTGGCAGGCCTACAACCGCTGGCCCTCCCAGTTCTCGCTCTACGACGACGGCAAGAACGAGTGGTACTGGGGCGGTGGTGTGCGGGTGGGCTTCAACCGGCCTTATGGCAAGTACTGCCAGATCGTAGACCAACCGCTCTCCATCGGTTCCGGGGAGTTCTTCCTGTGGGAGTACCCCTTCGTGTACTGGCTTGAGGCCCACGGCTATGACGTGAGCTACATCTCCAACGCCGACACGCATTTCGACCGCGCCGGTCTGTTGCGCGCCGATGGCTTCCTGAGCGTCGGCCACGACGAGTACTGGACGATTCAGATGTACCGCAACGTCGAGGCGGCGATTCTGGCTGGCGTGAGCGTGGGCTTCTTCTCGGGCAATGCTGTCTGCGGACGTATTTTGGAGGGCGACCCCAAGCTGCGGTCCTTTGAGCGTGTTGGTGTGTACGGCCCTCCGGGAGGCACCCGCGAATTTGTGTCCATGAGCTCGCTTGCGCACGAGCGGCCCTACGCCAATGAATTGGTTGGCGCGCACAGCACCGGGCCGGTTACCGGCGGCGCCGACTGGATTTGCACGAGGCCTGACCATTGGATCTACCGGGATACCCAAATGAAGGAGGGCGACCGGATCCCCGGCCTCATCGGCTGGGAATGGCACGGTGATCCGGCGCCGATCAAGGGCCTCGAAATCGTGGCCACCGGCCCCACGCAGGACGCCCCGGGAAAACCCAACGGCGGCATTTACACCGCGACGACGTATCCAGGCCCCAAGACCAACATCGTCTTCAACGCATCGACCTGCTGGTGGGCCGACGGCCTTGCCGAGCCGCCCGGCTACTTGCACCCCAAGGTGTACACTGAGCCCAAGGGGCCCGACCCGCGGGTGCAGCAAATCACTCACAACGTGCTGCGCCGCATGCTCGGTCGATGAGCCCCGGGGCCACGCCCAAGGCCGGGCTCAAAGCCGCCCTCGTGCAGAAGGCCATTGAGCTGGGCTTCGACGCCTGCCGAGTGACCACGGCCGAGCCGCCAGCCTCCGCTCCGGACTTTGAGCGGGCCTTGGCCGAGGGGCGTCATGCCGAGATGGCCTGGCTGGCCAAGGCGCCGGAGAAGCGGGCGGACTTGGGCCGGGTACTGCCGGGCATCCGCAGCGTGGTGACCCTGGCAGTGAGTTATCATCGGGGCCCCGTGAGCGGCCCGCGTGCTGAGGCCCACGATCCGGGCTCCGGCTTCGGAGCCCAATACGAATCTGATCCAGGCCACGGTTCGACCGCAGACCCGGAGACTGAATCGTGGGGCATCGTGGCCCGCTACGCGCAGCATCCCGATTACCACGACCTGCTGAAGCCGCCCCTGCAAGCTCTCACCGAATTCCTGGATGCCGCGGCTTCGGTGTCTCAGCGATCGCTGTGGTATGTCGACACGGGGCCCATCCTAGAGCGCGATTTGGCCCAACGCGCGGGCATCGGATTCGTGGGCAAGCACACCAACCTGATTTCGCGGAGTCTGGGCAATTGG
>Ga0315906_10010094_pt1 | contig 11134 bp, 5 predicted proteins | sample LakEriMetagenome_4_FD_203526 | JGI IMG/M metagenome (GOLD analysis project Ga0315906, IMG submission 203526) | Freshwater fungal communities from buoy surface, Lake Erie, Ohio, United States - Buoy 2 MA122 | ecosystem: Environmental > Aquatic > Freshwater > Lake > Lake biofilm | place: USA: Lake... | reverse complement strand
CAAGCTCAATCAGAAAAGATTAACGAAAAAAGCTAAATAAACTATGGCATTTCCAAACGGAGGTTTAATTACCGAAACTAATAGACAGTATTACGCTGGTTCTCAAGGCTTTCAAGTTAAAGAACTTGGGGTAGACGATACCGTATTTACATTTACATTTGATACACAATTAATTTTAGGTAGTTATAATCCATCAGATGTAAACTATGCTTTAAATAATTTTAAATTATATCATAGTGTTGATGGGCTTACATATGATGAATATATATTGCCTTATACCCTAGAAGGAAATACTATAACACTAGTAGACCCTATATTAGTTGATGAGATACTAGTTTGTCAGCTTAAAATGCGAAATGGAGGCCAATATGGAGACAAAGATGCATATGGTAATACTGTGGAAGAGAATTACGGTAGTTACTCTTATATAAAGCTTAATGACGTTATAGATAACTTTATGGTTGCATATGTGGGTAATGGCAAGTTGATAAGCGATGTTAAAAGAACTGACGTTATATTCCACGCTAAACGAGCATTACAAGAGTTTAGTTATGATACATTAAAAAGTATCAAATCACAGGAATTAGGTGTGCCACATAATTTAAGTATACCACTACCTCAAGACTATGTAAACTACGTTAAGATGTCGTGGATTGATAGAGGCGGAAACAAACACCCTATTTATCCAACAAGGCTTACAATAAATCCAACAGAGTTACCGGTTCAAGATAACTTTGGAATACCAATGCAAAGTAACTTTGATGATAATATTGAAGGAACGTCTATAACAGAAGAACGAGCTAGAAATAATGGAGGACTTAACAATATAGCTTCCACATTAGGATATAATGATGGTTGGTATGGATATAACTGGGGATATGGCGGCTTTTATGGTCGTCGTTATGGAATTGACCCACAGTTAGCTAATGTCAATGGTACATTCACAATAAACGAAAGAGAAAACAAAATATCTTTTTCTAGTGATCTAGTTGGCATGGTAATTGTATTAGAATATATATCAGACGGATTAGCTTATGAGTTAGATACAAAGGTACCTAAATTAGCAGAGGAAGCAATGTATGCACACATATTGCATGCTATTATTTCAACTAGGTCTAATCAACCAGAGTATCTAGTTAATAGATTAAAACAAGAAAGAAGAGCAAAATTAAGAAATACAAAAATAAGATTATCTAATATCAAGTTAGAAGAAATAACACAGGTATTAAGAGGTCAGTCTAAATGGATTAAACACTAATTAAATGACAGAAGTTAAAAATAGTTTTCTATCAGCTAAGATGAATAAAGATCTTGATGATAGACTTATTCCAAACGGAGAATATAGAGATGCTTTAAATATACAAGTAGGTAAATCTGAAAGTAGTGATATTGGTACTGTACAACCAATATGGGGTAATGCAATTCCAGACGGGTATCCAATCGAAACAGATGATACTATGAGATGCATAGGAGCGTTTATGGATGAAAGAAATAATCGCATATACCAATTTTTAACCAACTATTTTGATCCATCACCAGTTATAATGGATCCACAGCCAGACGGATATACTAATAAGATTGTTATGTTCGATCTTACTACATCAGATTATAGGGTATTGGTTTCTGGAACATTTTTAAATTTAGCAACTAATCCTGAGTTTAGTATAACAGGGTTAAATCTATTAGAAAATTTATTGTTTTGGACTGATAATAGAAACCAACCAAGGAAAATAAATATTGAATCCGCTATAAGTAACCCGTTGTATTATACAAATGAAGTACAAATATCTGTAGCTAAGTATGCGCCCGTGGAAACTATAGAGATGTATCGTAAGTTAAATAAGATTGCATCGGCCCCAAACGCGGGGAGTGTGGTCTCTTTAGAAGATGCTACCGGTGTAACTAAAGGCATGCAATTAGTATCAAATAATGTTAATGGAGGAGATTTTGCTATTGTTGTAGATATTACTGGCAATGATGTAACATTATACAGCCCGCTATCAACTGGAGCAATAGGCACAGGGGATAAGGTTACTTTTTTAGCCTCCACAATGAGTGATCGTTCGGAGGTTTCTACTTGGCCTGGTGACCCAGATTTCTTACAAGATAAATATGTTAGATTTAGTTATAGATATAAATTTGATGATGGTGAGTATTCTTTAATGGCCCCATTTACTCAAATAGCATATATACCTAATCAGAAAGGGTATTTCATAGACGGGGATGAAAACGAAGCATATAGAAGTACAGTTGTAAAGTGGGTGGAAAACAATATTAATAACATCGAATTATTAATACCATTCCCTGACCAAATAAATTCAGTTTCAACCTCATATAAAATAACAGAATTAGATATATTATATAAAGAGTCTGACTCGCTAGCAGTTAAAGTTGTAGAGACAGTAAAGGTACAAGATATTAGTACTTTAACAACAAATATATACACGTTTCCATATCAATCACAAAAGCCATATAAAACACTTCCTGAAGACCAAACAGTTAGAGTATATGATAGAGTTCCAGTAAGAGCTAGAGCTCAAGAAACGGTTAGTAATAGAGTTGTATATGGTAATTATAGAGATAAATATTTCTTTGAAAATACTATAAATTATAATACAGCGGCAAGACCAAAGTCTGATGTATTTACAAATTTTATAGAATACCCTAATCATACGCTAAAACAGAACAGAACATACCAGGTTGGATTTGTATTAGCAGATAAATTTGGTAGACAATCATCTGTAATTCTATCAGAAGCAGATTTATCTACTGTTACAAGCGGAGAAACTGTTTTTGGGGGATCTACCGTTTATGCACCATTTATTGATAATGAAGATATATTATTTCCTGGTACTAAAAAATGGTTTGGAAATGCTTTATCTATGGTGGTAAATACTCCATTAAATTCTAATAAGAGTACATTACTTGGACAATCAGGATTGTATGCTAATCAAGTTAGCCCTTTAGGGTTTGCTATAAGATACAGTGATATATCAGGTAATGTATATAAATTTAAATTAGACGATTCCACATGGCCTGATAATGCCATTCTTCCTTCTCAATATCAATATCTTCGTGGTAAATATAAAGATTATGTAAAAATAATACTACCAGTTGAAGGGCCTGATCCAGGACCTGGTCCAAGTACTGGTGAATATACAATAACAACAGATGGCCCTATTAATGATTTGTATAATTACAATCCTGAGTTTTCCGCAATAGTTCCAGATATTAAATATTCATATACTATAAACGAAATAGGCTGGTACTCATATAAGGTTGTTGTTAGACAACAAGAGCAAAATTATTATAATGTATATTTGCCAGGTATTCTTAATGGATATCCTGAATTACAAACATATGGTTCACAGTTAACTTATAGCAACTCAGATGGTATTGAATTAGCAACCGTAGGTAATGTAGCTGGCAATTGGGTTGGAACAAGTTTTGAAAGCGGTTATGCACATACCGCTGGCAGTATAGCTCCCTTAACCACAACAATATCAGCAATACCTGGCAGTTACTACAATGTGCAATATACTATAGTTGGTGCCGCCCCGGGAGCAGATTTAAAAATTTCTTTTGGGGATGCAGAGTTAGATAATCTGACTGGTTCCGGCTCGTCTTATATAAGAGCTATAACATCAAATACTTTAGTGATAACCCCTGACAATAATTTTGCTGGAAACATAAAATTATCATTAAAACTAGCTAACGCTTCTTTGGCAACTAATCAAAATGGTATAAACACAACAAATTTTCCGGTTGGGGAAACAAATAGGACGGCGCATATTGTTTTAATAAACGATAACATTAATAAAATACCTAGAGATTTATCAGAAGTAGGTCCAGATCAAAAACAATACAGAAGTAGTGTAAATTTATTTGGAAGGGTACAAAATAAATCCGTAGAGAAAGGAGATATAATAGGAGAACAACCAGAGTATGATTCTGTAACAACTACTATAAAATACAAATCGGCAAGCCAAACATCAGACGCATGGCAAACAATAAAACCTGGAGACTCAATCCAGTGTGATGAGGCTAATGCTGATATACCCGGAACTCCTCCTCTATCTAATCCTAATAAATGGTATGCAAATACAGTTGTGGTATCTAATGTGTATGACCCAGATACTGATGATGGAGTAATAACTTTTGCTCCACCTAATACTATTTTATTAGGGCCTACACCATCAGAGTCTTATACTACATTCCCTGTATATGGTTCTACTAATGAACAATATTTCCCAACCACAAAAGCGGATATAGCTACTTCTATAGCTAATGCTCTTGACTTTAGTTTCCTAGATAATTCATTAGAGAATATATCGGGTACTGCAGGTGTTAATTTTTATCAACTTCAAACAAATCCTATAATGAGTAGAATATCTACTAAATCAGGAATTGGCGTTGAGGCTGGTGATGTTATGCTACCGTTTTTAGCAGTATACGAAACAAAAGCAGAAGAGTCTTTATTAGATATATTTTGGGAAAGTTCTACTACTGGGTACATATCTGATCTAAACTGGGACGTTTTAACTGGTTTTGAAGGTCCTGTTGCGGTTACCCCGTTAGAACTAAAATTTTATGAAGACCAGCATGATGGTAACGAGGAAGGCACAGGAGACACAAATTCGCCGTATATATCAGATGTGTTTATAGCATTAAATAATCAGGATATTCCTGTATTATCAACAACGGCTACAATGGCAGTTGCTTCTACAGCTGGGGATGTTACAGATAGATTCGTACTCGAAGATAGTATTACAAACCCATCATTAACCGCTGGGCAATATAGGATAAAAATATTAACTGACCCAGTAAGTGGAGTGCCAGTGTTCCCATTTGTATTTAATCACGGAGATCCTTTAAGTGAAGTATACACATTTACTATAACATTCTTATACCCAATACCAGATTCTAGTAATGATTACACTTTTTCAATAACAGACAGGGTTCAATTAGGCAACGTACGACCAATTATAGAGGACGGTGAAGGCATACTAACATATAACATTACTTCGAGTGATATAAACATAGATACATTAGCCGGGGTTAATGGTGCGTATACCACTTCCGCTAATCAAGAAGAACTGTATTGGGAAATAGAAACTTCCACTGACTCTAATAAATTTTCAATAAATAATTTAACAGGAGCATTAAGAGTTGCAGATGAGGTGGAGTTAGAAGACTACGACTCATATGAAATAGTAGTAAAATTAACTGACGCTACATTACTTGGCCCAGATTACGAGGAGACCAATGGGCCGATAAGTGATCTTCCAAGAGGAGATACAAGTTTATATACTGTTGCAAAAGTAGTCATTAATGTTTTGCCTCCGCCTGTTAATAGTGAAATAAAACCTTATATTACAGAAAATAATTTCTTATATAACCAAATCAATACAGGAGGGACTTGTAGTTTAGAAATTAACCCTACCGGGTCCAACACTGTAGGTATCCCAAATGTTAAATATGGAGCAGTATATGTTGGGAAAGAACCATTATTAAATAATATATCTGGCGCTGTTTTAGGAAATATTACTGCTAGAAATAAATTGCCTCGAACTCCTATTTTTGGAAGTTCTCCTTTCGGCACAAGTACCACTCTAAATTACCAAAAATTTGTTAATATTGAGACCGCTGTAAATATACAAAACGGAGCAAATCCTTTAAATTTACCTGCTACAGTAGGTTTTAAGAAAGGAACATTGCGATGGACCGTAGTTTTAGGGGGCACAACATCCGATACTAACGGGACTATACAGGAAGCATCACTATTAGCCTATTTATGGAGACGTCCGGCTAATGCAACCCAATGGAGTAGAATAACCGACGACAATAATGTTTTTGATACTGGCACTATAAATTCAAATTTTCCTGATAGATATAAATCAGGAATAACTACTAATCCATCTAATTCTGGTGTAATTAATAATTATTCACCAGCAGAGGCAGCTGGTAAACACGGAGAAAACTTTTTAGCAATAAAATTAGATTGTGCAGAAGACGAAAAAGGTTTTAGAATGACTTCGTTTACAACAACTGCTCCGCAAGATGGTATAGATTATGAATGGGCTTTAACTTTAGTTTTAATTGACACAAGCACGGGCTGCACCGCTCCTCTTGATTCTGTAGGGGCTAATGCAATGGTTTATGTACACGACGCTAACTTCTATTATGATGGTACTTGGGGTGGAACTATAACTCCTACGATGCCCCCAAAGTTTATATTTAATGACACAACTCCTATAGCAAACGAGGCATATGAATATAAAACAGGGATGTTAGATACTAATGGTTTAGTCCAAAGAGCTACTCCTTATTTAAATAGTATACCTTTCCATTTGCAAGATAATAGAACGAGGTTAAACTTTAGTTCTGTAATGTATAAAACAACCATCGCAACCCCGTTAGTTTCTGGTTCCCAAGTAATAACTTTTGGAGCTCTTGGGACACCCTATAACGATCAATTGTTGACCCCTGCTGCTGCTCCAAATGAACAACGGGTATATAATGAAAATAATAATATGTCTCCTGGTATGACTGTTTGGAAAGTGGATCCTGCTATAAAATCTCCATCCGCGGCTGTTAACATCGGAAAAGTAGAAATAGTAACAAATAGTACAACATTTAGATTTATTCCTTCTTCACCAATAAACGCGTTAAACGTTAATGATATCATTATAATTAAGCAGTCGGATGACAGTTCAGGACAATTATGGGCTAGAACAAAGTTTGGAAATTCTATAAGACAGTTATATAGAGATGAATTATGTACAATAAAATGGGAACCACCAGTTGCAGACAAATTTTATGTTGTACAAACTCAAATACCTCAAAATATGAAAGGGGCTGGCGTAGTGGATTCATTATTGCTTGGTAAAGTTTTAAACAACCCATTGTATTGTATGAACCTAGGCGAAAAAGGGAAAGTATATGTTGACATTGATCAAGGCGCAGAAGTTAAATTTAATGTTCAAACTTGTTGGGATGCTGGTTTATTTACTGATTTAGAGTCAACTTATGTAAATATTGCGTATATAGATAATGGCAGACCAAGGGTATACCGTAACGTTTGGATTACAAAAAATTATAATAGAACAGAATATAGAGACGGTACACCTATACCGGAAAAACCAACTCACTCAGAATGGAACAATACTTTGGTTGGTGCATATTGCAATTACGATAATAATCCAGCTGATTCAGATACATATGGTAAATTATACAATTGGTATGTAACCGTAGGTAAGCATGACACCGACCCTTTAACTCCAGCTAAGACATTTGCTCCTTATGGGTGGGAACTGCCAGATCAAGACCAATTTCAAAATTTACAAAGAGCTATATATTTTGGATATGGACAACAAGGTAGTGTAGATCGTAAGGCCGCATTTTGGAGGGAAATAGGCACAGCACACTGGACAACTGATCTTACTCCTCCTAGTAATGACAATATTAGGTTTACTGCAATAGGGAATGGACTTAGGATACGAGGTACGGGCGAAGGGCCGTTGGGTTTTAGCCGTAGAGATACACAAGCAAATATCTGGACAACTTCTATCGTATCCTATACCAACTCTCCAGCTACATTTTACGCATATTTTAGACTAGGACAAGGAAGTTCTCCAACATTTTCACAAATTAATTACGACAACGAAGAAACTTATGGATTTTCGGCTAGATTTATAAAAGAAAACATGAATACCCCAGGTGTATATGGTAGACCATTAATACAGTATCTAGGGGTATGGGATTATGATACTGTTTTAGCTAACGGGTAATTAAAAATATAAAAAAACAAGTGATTATAAAATATGGCTGCAACATTAGAAATAAAATATTTTAACTCTTTCTGGCTAAAGAAGATGAAAAAAGTTACCGAAGTTGTTAATACAACCGGTAAAGTAGATGAGTCGGGAGCAATAGGTGATGAATCTATAACATTAGAGGATGCCAATGCTAAAATAGCCGTAGGTCAAAAAATATCCTGGTCCTCGGGGGTTAACGCTAAAACAAATTTTGTATATAGTGTAGATGGTGTTACAATTTATTTAACAACTCCATTAGATGCCATATTAACGGCAGGTACTACCTTGACATTTGGCCCATTATCAGACTTTACATATATACCAGCAGCTTATGCAGAAGCGGAAGTAGAGAACGAAGATTGGCACATTGAAGAAGCTAGGATAAGAGGAGGTTACAATAATACTACTGTTGATTTTGGCGTAAAAGCTTATATAGTAGATGAGGTTGTTAAACAACAGCACTTAGCTAATTCTATGATATATTCAGGTATATTTAACTCAAGAACGGGTGTTAATAGAACTAATGAATTTTCAGTTGGTGTAGATATAACAAAAGCTGTGGATCCTGCAAATGGCTCTATACAAAAGCTTTATGCGGAAGATACCAATCTTATTATATTCCAGGAAGGCAAAGTTAGTCAAGCATTAATTGATAAAAATGCAATATATTCCGCGGAAGGTAGTCCAGTAACTACATCATCAGCACAAGTCATAGGCCAAATACAAGCTTATGGTGGTAATTATGGCATTAGCACTAACCCTGAAAGTTTTGCAATGTACGGGTATCGAAAATACTTTACAGATAGAACAAAGAATGCAGTATTAAGATTGTCACAAGACGGTATAACTGAAATATCAGCGTATGGTATGCTTGATTATTTTAGAGATAATTTATCTAGTGTTGGCAATAGTGGATTTGTAGTAGGTGGATGGGACATGCACAACAAGCAATATATCTTATCTATGCACTTACCTTCTAAAGGAAAATATGAAACATTAGCATTTGATGAAGATACAAAAGGTTGGGTTAGTAGATATACATACAAACCTGAAGTTATTAAAAGCTTAAGAAACGAAACGTTTACTTTTAAGGAAGGTAATGTATGGAGACATTATACAAACAGTGTATATAGAGGAAGCTTTTATGGAGTAGTATCAAACTCTAATATTTTATTTGTATTTAACCCAACCGTATCAGGATGCAAAACGTTTAATACTATAAATTACGAAGGAACAAATGGCTGGCAGGTATCTAATCTAATTACTGATACAGATAGAGCAGTAAATATTGCTTATAGTACTCAAGTAAATACATTGGCTAACTTAGAAACTCAAATATCTATTAATAACTTCAAGAAAAAAGAAAATAAATACTTTGCAAACATCGTAAATAATACCGCTGCCGGAGCAGGAGATGTTGTATTTGGGCAATCAATTAGCGGTATTAAAGGATATTATGCAAATGTTTCTATGTTAATTAATAATAGCATTTTTGGTGCCCCAAGTAGTAGAAACGAACTATTTGCCGTGTCATTAGGATATGTAGAATCTTCATATTAATGGATAAAAATATAACGCTAAAACCAGAACAAGGATTAATAAATGGTGACTTTATGAATATAGTTGATCACCTTGAAAAAGCTTTATTAAGTAGTGATCTACCTGGCATTGCTAAAGGTGATGATGGCACTTTCCCGTTGAAGCATTCCTTCTCTGAAGGTATATATGTTAGGGAGATGTTTATGCGCAAAGGAGGCTTTGTAATTGGTAAAATGTATAAGATATCACATACTTGGTTTTTGCTCAGCGGTGAGCTTGAAATAGCTACCAGCGAAGGCGTTAATCATTATATTGCACCTTGTTATGTTACTGCTCCAATGGGAGCGAAAAGGGTTCTACATGCGCTTGAGGATAGTGTCTTTGTCAATGTATATCCTAACCCAGATAATATAACAGATATAGAAACTTTAGAAAATTTGCTTACGTGGAAATCGTATGATGAATTTAAAGAATATAAACTTTTAAACGAATAGATTATGTCAATGGTAGTCACCGGGTGCGTAGGAGCAGCCCTATCTATAGGTAGTTCAGTATTTGGCTCTATGTCTGCTTCTAGAGCAAGAAGAAGAGCCGAAAGAGAAAAAAGAAAACAATTAGCTAAATTAGCTCAATTAGAAAAGAACAGGCAAGCAATAATTAATCCGTATGCTAATGTAAAAAACCTTAGTAGTATGGCTAAAGATTTGTCTGGTATGATAAGTAATCCATACGCCAATTTAGGGGTAGCTACTCAGGCGGCTAAATTTGAGGCTGAACAGGTTGACTTGTCATTAGCAAACACATTGGATACACTTAGAGATACAGGTGCTAGTGCGGGTGGAGCAACTGCTTTAGCCCAAGCAGCATTAAAGAGTAAACAAGGTATATCTGCTTCTATTGAGCAGCAAGAAGCACAGAATGAAAAATTAAGAGCCCAAGGACAGCAGGAAATGCAACAAGCGAAAATGGCAGAGGCTCAAAGGCAGCAGGCTATTCAAATGTCAGAAGCAGAAAGAGTACAAAACGCAGAGGTAGCTGGTAAACAATTTGTATTTAGTGCTACTGAAAACAGACAGCAACAAGAAATTGATAGAACCGCTGGATTAGCCGGCATTGCTGGTCAACAAGCGGCACAAGCGAGAGCTGACCAAACAGGAGCAATAACCTCAGGGCTTAGTGCTTTAGGTAGTATTGCCATGGCAACAGGACAAGGTTACGCGGCATCTAAGGGAAAGTAGGGGCCCAGGACACATGGGCCGTTAATTGGAAAACAGGTAATGATGGAAGCGCCGTTGGCTAAAAAAAATATTAAAAAAATATAACATGGGAGAATATGCAAATCCAACTGGATACGTAGACACACAAACGGGACAACACTTTAGGGATCTTACAACTAATATAGCTAATCTTGTAAGTAAAACAAGCACAGACTATATAGCTCAAATGAAAGCAAACGCAGAAGAGCGAAAAAAAGAGCAAGAAAAACAGGATAGAGAAAAAAGAGAAGCGGATGAAATTTCTTTGAGATATCAAGCAGACGCTGCTGCTGTATCAAATAAAAATACAAAGATAGACTTTTCAAAAACCTTTAATGAAAATCTTACTAGAGTAAGTGATTTAGGACTTTTAGATGCAAAAGGTGGTTTGACGCCGGATGAAAAAACAGAACTAAATGTGTTGAGGTTATCACCGGGCGGAGTATCAGCTAATTTGGGGACGTTTGCTGATGTAGCAACTGGATTTGCAGAAGACTGGAAAAAAGATCTTGGCACAGCAGG
>Ga0315906_10010092_pt1 | contig 11135 bp, 12 predicted proteins | sample LakEriMetagenome_4_FD_203526 | JGI IMG/M metagenome (GOLD analysis project Ga0315906, IMG submission 203526) | Freshwater fungal communities from buoy surface, Lake Erie, Ohio, United States - Buoy 2 MA122 | ecosystem: Environmental > Aquatic > Freshwater > Lake > Lake biofilm | place: USA... | reverse complement strand
GAGAGCAGCGAATAGCGTCCGGCGGGATCCACAAATGAGGCGTCGGTATGCCACAGGCGGTTGCTGAGAATACTGAGGCGGCGGCGATCGGCCAGGTCAGCCAGTTCGCCATTTGCTTTCACACTGGAAATATCGGTGAGAGCTTCATTGCCAAAGCGGTTTGCACCCAGGGCAGACAGGGAGGTCTGGGTGTGCAGTTTTCCGTCGAAGCGGGTAGCGAAATCGACCTGTTCGTCATCGGTGAACGGTTGGTCGCGAAAGACCAGAACTGCGTACTGATCCATGGCGGCGCGGATCGCAGCGAGCATTGCCGGGTCGCGCGCCTGGCGGAGGTCGACCCCCACCACTTCGGCAGCGAACAGGGAGTGAAGCGGCTTGCAATTGAGCATGGGAGCTCCGATGAACGATCAGACACCAGCCATTTTATTGCGCCCGGCCGGGCATCGCCAGGCCTTGGGTCGGGTTTCGGATCGGTCGTGATGGACGGCCAGGGCGGTGTGCTCAAGGTATTCTTCGGCCTCTTTCCGGGAGCCACGCCTTGAAGCATGTTCTCAAAATCACGGTCGAGTTCGGCGACTGCGATCCGAGCGGAATCGTTTTTCACCCGAATTTTTTCAGCTGGTTCGATGCAGCCTCGCTGCATTTCTTCCGCGATAGCGGCATTCCGCCTTGGCGCGAAACCCTGCTTACCCACGGCATCCTGGGCACGCCCATTGTTTCCACCCGGTGCGATTTTCGGGCGCCGGCTCGGTATGGCGACCAGATCGAGGTGCATACCTGCATAGCCGAGTGGCGCGAGCGACGTTTTACTCAGCACCATCAAATCGTGAAGGGCGACATCCTGATTGCCGAGGCCTTTCACGTGAGGGTATTCGCAGGGCCGCATCCCGACGATCCGGAGCGGATTCGTGCCGTTCCGGTCCCGCCTGCCTTCCGCGAAATGTGCGATCGGAAGTATCCGCCGCAGCTACAGGCGTCAGGCTGAATGGTCTCGGTTTGCGCCGGCTCGGGGCTCGGGGCGGTTGCGTCCCGACCGATCGTCTTGAGGCGCTTTCCCACGCGACCCGACGCGCGGGTCAGCCGTTATGGCTGACCTGGCCGTGTCGGGTCAGATCGTAGCCGCCCAGCCGGCCGGCATGCGCGGCGAATCGACGACCGCGCCCAAGCTCGAGCAGCCGATTGAGTGGCGGGTCGAATACGCTCCGTCGCCAGGCCACCAGTTCCACCTCTTCGGTGGCGAGCGGAATGAAAGGTAAGCGGTGCCTGTCGGCCACCGCTCGGATGGCAAACCCCGCGTCGGCGTAGCCATCCGCGATGGCTTCAGCCACTTCGGTTTCACTGAAAGCGGGGGTGTCCAGGGCACGAAGCTTGTCCAGGCTCGCGCCCGAGGCGCGCAAGAGCCTTGCGAACAGGAGATTGCTGCCTGCCCCCTGCTGGCGACGGATGACCCGGGCTCGCCGGGCAATCAGGTCTTTGAGCGAACGGATACGAAGCGGATTGCCCTCTGCGACGATGAGCCCCTGCTCTCGGCGGGCCCAGTGTAGCGAGACCACGGGGAGACCTGCCAGCGCACTGTGTATGGCCTCGGTGTTGTAACCGGTGCCGCTGGCGTTCGGGATGTGAATCAGCGCCGCACAGGCCCGGCGGCTCGCAAGCCGCGCCAGACCGTCGCTGCTGCCTTGACACTCTAACGCGAGCACAGAGCCCGCCTCGCGTACCGCCCAATCGAGCAGTGGATCATGAGATCCGGCAATGACGGGGGGTAGGTTGACCGACTCATTGAGAACCGGACCGCGTGTCGAGGCGGCAATCCAGGCATCGATCTGGTGGCGTTCGAACAGCAGCTTGCCGCGCGCGCGGCCAAACGGGATCTCGCCCCGGGACACGAGGTGGTAAATCGTTCGAGGGCTCATACGAAGGAGCTCTGCCACTTCGGCCGTGTCCAGCAGCGCGCGTTCGAACGACGGCGCTGGTGCAGTGGCTGACGGCGAAATGGTTTTTCCGGGCCGCTTGGACATGTGGGCTCCCTCGGGCGCAACGCCAAGTAGATGGGATGAATACTATGCAAATTTTACGCGCGCTCCCGATCAATTTCAGTCGCTGCTAGATTTCCGTCGGTCTTCACCCGCCGCTCACCTGCACGCCTACCCGGGTTCAATGAACGACCTTGCCGCCACCCTCCCCATGATTGCCGACCTGCTTGCCGGCAGGCAGCCGGGGCTTTGGGCGATCGTCGGTCTTAGTCTGCAGGTGAGTGCGCTGGCGACGCTTGTCGCCTCGGTGCTCGGCTTACCCCTAGCGGCGGCCATCGCGCTGTTTGATTTCCGCGGTCGCAATTTCCTCATCGCCTTGCTAAATGCCCTGATGGGCTTGCCTGCAGTCGTGGTCGGGTTAGTGGTCTACCTGCTCCTCTCGCGGGCGGGCCCGCTTGGCCCGCTGGGTATCTTGTTCACGCCATCTGCCATGGTGATTGCACAAGCCATTCTGGTGCTGCCATTGGTGACAGCACTTGCGCGACAGATGCTGGAAGATTCGCTGCGTGAACTTGGCCCTTATCTGCGCTCGCTCAAGGCCAGCCGGACAAGCCTCGTTCTCACCGTGCTCACCGAAACGCGCTTGTCGCTTCTCACAGCGCTCCTTGCTGGCTTTGGCCGGGCGGCAGCCGAGGTGGGCGCGGTCATGATTGTGGGAGGCAACATTGAGGGCGTCACCCGGACCATGACGACCGCGATTGCGCTGGAGACCAGCAAAGGCGACCTCGCTTTGGCGCTGTCACTGGGTTTCATTCTGATTGCGATCGTGCTGGCGGTGAACGCCTGTGCGCAGTGGCTACGGGTTCGCACCCATGCAGCGCTTGGCTGAGTTGCCGCGTTCGCTCGCCTTGAATGCGCTTGGCTTCTCGGCAAGCGGCCGGGCCATCGTCAAGCCCGCCACACTGGTGCTGCCCCTGGCGGGACGGACAATGGTGCTTGGACCGAACGGCGCAGGGAAGAGCACGCTTCTGCAACTCATTCACGGCATGCTGGTTTCCGACCAGGGGTCGGTCGGTATCCGTCAAGCGGGGTCGGTCGAGCGGCCGGTCGGCGCCCATGAGTTGGGTTTTGTTCTTCAGCGCCCCGTGATGTTGGCCCGGTCGGTACTGGATAACGTGACCCACGCGCTGGCGGTGAGGGGCGTTGCCCGTGCCGAGCGCGAACCGCGTGCCCGGCGTGTGCTGGCGCGGGTGGGGTTGACTGCGCTTGAGTCTCGGCCGGCGCGGCGCCTGTCTGGTGGTGAACAACAACGCCTTGCCATCGCACGGGTCATGGCGGCAGAGCCCGCGTGCCTGCTGCTAGACGAACCCACCGCGCACCTGGATCCGGGCGCCACCGCAGCCATTGAGCGGCTGCTCTGCGATTGGGCGGCCTCCGGAACCGGCTTTGTCATGAGTACGCACGACCTGGTGCAAGCGCGTCGGCTGGCTGACCAGATCGTGTTCATGCATCGCGGTGAGGTGATCGAATTCAGCCCCGCGCATCGCTTCTTTACCTCGCCCGCTACGGAAATCGGGGCGCGCTTTATGGCCGGTGAGTTGCTTGACTGACTCACTCGACACCAATTGATGAACCCACGCACTTTATTTTGCGCAGTGCGCTGTCTGATGACGGTCGCGCTGGCTCTCGCCATGCTGGGCGGCTCGATGCGGGCGACTGCTCAACCGTCGCGAGGGGGGGCCGAGTCGGCTGACGCAAGCCATATCGTGATGGCTTCCACCACCTCCACCGAACAGTCAGGGCTATTTACGCATTTGTTGCCACGATTCTTCGCCAAGACCGGTATTCAAGTGCGGGTCGTGGCCCTGGGAACCGGGCAGGCGATTGCGGTGGCCTCCCGCGGTGACGCCGATCTGCTGTTCGTTCATGACAAGGTCGCCGAGGAAAAATTTGTTGCCGACGGATTGGGGCTCGCCCGGCACGATGTGATGTACAACGACTTCATCGTGATCGGCCCCGCATCGGATCCCGCCCGCCTGGCAGGGGTTCGTGATGTAGTTCGGGCGCTGGGCCAGATCGCGCAGGGGCGGCAGCCGTTTCTCTCCCGCGGCGACCGTAGTGGTACGCATGCTGCTGAACTTCGTTTCTGGAAAGACGCGGGCATCGACCCCAAAGCCTCAACCGGCGGCTGGTATCGCGAGACCGGCTCTGGCATGGGACCCACGCTGAACATTGCGTCGTCGATGAACGCTCACGCGATTACCGATCGGGGGACCTGGCTTAATTTTCGGAACCGCGGCGAGTTAAGGGTGCTGGTGCAGGGAGACGAGCGCCTGTTTAACCCATACGGCGTGGTCGTCGTGAATCCCGCCCGTCACCCGCACGTGAAGTTCAAGCAGGCGCAGGCCTTCGCAGACTGGATCCTATCGGCGGAAGGCCAGCAGGCGATCGCTCACTACCGGATTGGCGGCGAAACGCTGTTCTTCCCCAACGCGAAGCGCTGACCGGGCGCGAGCCGCGTCTCGCAGAGGCATCGTCCTCTTTCCTGAGCCAAAGCGCTAACCCAAAAAAAGTCCCGACGGCTGGCTCAGCAGCCTGTCGGGACCCATGAACGGCGCTGGGATGATGGCCCGAATCAGACAGGCTCGGCTGCGAGCTTGAGCCCAAGCTGATTGGCTGCGATGACCGCCTGGGTGCGGTTGCGTGCGCCGAGTGCGCGCAGTACCGCGCTGACATGAATCTTGACGGTGCCTTCGGCAAGGTCGAGCTCACGGCAGATGAGCTTATTGGGCAGACCCCTGAGAATCAGGCGCAACACGTCACACTGGCGGCCGGTGAGGCCGAGGCTTCGCGGGTCGCGTGAAGTGGTGCGCGCGGGTTGCACGCGGGACAGGGCATTAGCAGGGGTCCAGCCTGTGTTCGTGACCACCTCCTTGGGCACATACATGTGGCCCGCTGCCACCATTTGTAGCGCATAGCGAAGCACGTCGTGGTGAACGGTTTTGGGGATGAAGCCCTGCGCGCCCAGATTGAGGCAGCGGATGATGGTGTCGCGTTCGCCGTCGGCTGACAGAACCACCACCGGCGTGTCGGGGCGCAGCAGCCGCAAGCCTTGCAGGGCGTCGTAGCCATCGCTGTCGGGGAGCCCGAGATCGAGCAGAATGCAATCGATGCGGTTGCCTTCAGCGAGAAGCCGGCGGGCTTCGCCGTAGCTTGCCGCGAATTCAACATTGGAGTCGGGTGCGACGGTTTCCAGGGTGTAGCGCAGTGCATCGCTCATGATCGGATGGTCATCGACGAGCAGAAAGCGTTTGGCCGGACGATGCATGAGGGAGTTCGAAAGGTGCATGTCGTTCTCCTTGAAGGATGTTGGTTATTGGTTGACGAAGTAAAGTACGCCCGATGAATGATGATTGGCGTTTCTGCGTAGCACCAATGATGGATTTCACGGATCGGTTCTGCCGATCCGTGCATCGTGCGTTCACTCGGCGGGCACGCCTATACACCGAGATGATCACCACCGGTGCGCTGATTCACGGGCAGCGTGACCGATTGCTCAGATTCGACCCGGGTGAGCATCCGGTCGCGCTGCAGATCGGCGGATCTGAACCCGACGATCTCGCGCGCGCTGCGGCCTGGGGTGAACAGGCGGGCTACGACGAAATCAACCTCAACTGTGGTTGCCCCAGCGAACGCGTGCAGCGTGGAGCGTTTGGCGCCTGCCTGATGGCCGAGCCCGATCTGGTTGCCGACTGCGTGCGCGCAATGCGCGAGGTGGTCAAGGTACCGGTCACTGTCAAGCACCGGATCGGCCTTGACCGGGATGAGTCGTATGATTTTGTCGTGCGCTTTGTTGATCGGGTGGCCCAGGCGGGCTGCAACGTGTTCATCGTGCATGCGCGAAACGCCTGGCTGAAGGGACTGAGCCCTAAGGAGAACCGCGAAGTCCCACCCCTTCGCTATGAAACCGTTTATCGGCTCAAGCGTGATTTCCCTTCGCTCACGATCGTGATCAACGGGGGCTTACGCAGTCACGAGGAAGCGCTCAGTCAACTCGATCATGTTGACGGCGTCATGCTGGGGCGCGCGGCCTGCGATGACCCCTGGCTGCTGGCTCGCGTGGATTCACGCTTCTACGGCGCCGCCGATCCGATCGATGATCGGGTGCAGGCGCTCGAGGCGATCCGGCCGTTTCTCGCTGATCAGGTGCTTGAAGGCGTGTCGGCGCGCGCGGTGCTGAGGCATGTGATGGGACTTTTCAACGGGTTGCCTGGCGCGCGCGCCTGGCGGCGAACCCTGAGCGACAGCGCAACGCTGGCGCAGTATGGCGCGGGTACGCTCGATCAGGCGCTCGCCCGAATGCTTCGCACGTAGGCCAAGATGGCAAGAAAAGCGATTGCCGCGAAGCTGGCCTCAATGGCGCCAAGCACCGCACCCAGTCCATGGTCACTGGCCGCGCGCACCAGCCCTTCCATCAGATAGATCATGACGATCATCGACCACCACTGGAAGACGCGCACACGGCCCGCCTGCAATGCGGGCAGAGCGAGCGCCAGGGGAATGACCTTGAGAGAGAGGAGCCACGCGCCCGGTCGCAGCGGCGCAAGCCATAACTCCCAGGCAAGACCAAGGATGATCAGCGCAATAAAGCAGCTGACGACGATACGTTTGAGGATGATCGTGGACGGCACGCTGCGAATTATAGAGGCGAGCTCGCGATGATCTTGTCGCGCCGCCGGTTACCGACCGATTGGGCGGCCCGCGCTTGGCGATGGCGCCCGATACGCGGACAGGTTATCGACGCTCGCTCGGGGGGCATCCATGCCTGAACGGGACGCACGCCACGCTACGTTTCGCGAGCGGGCTCGGCGCCTGGTGTTCGATATGCTCCGACGAGCGCGACGCCTTCGCCTGCAGCAGACCGCTGCCAGCCTGGCATTTCTCTCGCTGTTTGCGGCTGTTCCAGTGCTGTCGATTGCGTTGTCCGTGCTGTCTGCGTTACCGGTATTCGAGCGGCTGCAGGAGGGCGTTCAAGATTTTCTGCTGCGTAATCTCTTTCCGGAGGCGTTCAGTGAGACCGTGATGGGTTACCTCGAGGAGTTCGCGGGGCGGGCGAGTCGCCTTTCGGTTGTGGGCGGCATCGTGTTCTTCATGACCGCGGTCACGGCACTTCGGGTGATTGAGACCACGATGAATGCGATCTGGAGCACCGCGAGGCGTCGATCCCTGCCGCACCGGATCGGGCTTTATTGGGCGCTCCTCACGCTTGCGCCAATCGCGCTTGCGGCGGTGCTGGCTCTGAATAGCCATGTCATCGCCGAACTGACCCGTGGCGTCGAGCTGGTCTGGCTGCAGTCGATCTGGTTCGCAGCGCTTCCCTGGCTGCTGGGGGCGGCGGGGCTGTGGCTCATGTTTTTGCTCTTGCCGGCGGTACGAGTGGTTCCGCTTCATGCGTTGGTAGGGGCCTTGCTGTCGGGCTTGCTGCTGGTGCTGCTGCAGCGTGGCCTCGGCTGGAGCGTTCGCCAGTTGCCCACTTATGAGGTGGTGTACGGCGCATTTGCGGCGTTACCGCTCCTTCTGATCTGGTTGTTCCTCGCCTGGGCGGCGGTGCTGGCGGGCGCGCTCCTCGCAGCGAGCCTTCGACACTGGTCGGCGCCGCTTGATGAGCCCACGCGTGATGATTCGCCAGGCAGTCGATTTGACGACGGGATCACGGTGCTGCGGGCGCTGCTCCAGGTTGTCTCTGGTGAGCATTCCGCTGGCAATTCGCAGGTCGTCGCACTGGCTGCGCGCGGTCTCGCCGAGCACTTCGGGAACAACGCTCAGCGCGCCGAGCAGGCTGCCGAGATGCTGGAGCGCCTCGGGTATGTCATTCGGCTGGTGCATCTGGCGGGGCACCCATCGACGCCCGGCCTGACTCAGGTCGAGGGACGCGGAAGACGCGTGGGTGCGTCCGACGTCTGGTCGGAGCGCTGGGCCTGGGCCAATTCCCCGCAGGCGCTGACGCTGCGACCGTTATTTGACGACCTGTGGTGGGCTGGGCAGTCGGGCGGGGCTGCGGCCTGGCAGGGGAACAGGCTGGACCAGCCTTTAGGTCAGGCGCTTGCCGGTTGAACGTCGGGCGTGAATCGCAGCGAGCGGGTGAATCGATGCAGCGCCTCGAGCAGCACGTCAGGGCGCTCGCTCATCAGCGCATGGCCGCAGCCAGGCACCTCGGTGATTTGCGGCGCGGGCAGATGCTGCGCGCGGGCTGACTCGGTCAGGGCCGTGGCGAGTGCCTTGGCGGCCTTGGGCGGGGTCATCATGTCTCGGCCGCCCAGGACCATCAACGCGGGGCAGGCCACCTTGCGTGCTGCCTCGAAAGCCTGGTCATAGGCGTTACAGGCGGAAAAATCGTTGAGGAGCACCCCTTTCGCCTGACGCTCCATCAACCGTCGGTTCTGGACGAAGATTGAAAACCCGGGCCCGGGACAACCCGGGCGCGCATTGACGGTGGCGTGTGACCAGGCATTGATCATGTCGAATGCGCGCGGTTCGTCGGTACGAGCTGCCTCAAGGAGCGCGTCTGACACCTTCATGGGGGCGGCGGATGCCACCAGCGCAATGCCTGCTGCCACGTCAGGGTGACTGGCTGCACACTGCAACGCCACCAAGGATCCCATGCTGTGCCCGCAGAGCAGCGCCGGTCCAATGCCGCAGGCGCGGGCCATTGCAGCGACCCAGTCTGACATGCGTTCAATGGAGGGAAGCGGTGCGCCAGCGCTTCGCCCGTGACCTGGCAGGTCAACCGCGAGCACATCGAAGCCGTGGTGCGCGAGGTAGCGCGACTGCAGGATCCAGACGCTGTGGTCGTGCTGGGCGCCGTGGATGAACATGACCGCGGGTCGGTTGCCGCCCACTGATCGCCCACCGGTGTAGGCGTAGGACTGGAGGCCGTCGATCGTGACTTGCATGATGGTTGAATCCTCCTCAGCCGCGCTCGGCTGCGCGAAAGGCGGCCTTGAGGTCGGTGATCAGATCGTCGGCGTCTTCCAGCCCGATCGACAGACGCAGGGTTCCTTCGCTGATGCCGGCGGACGCAAGGGCGTTGGCATCCATCCGGAAGTGGGTGGTGGAGGCGGGATGAATGACAAGCGAGCGCGCGTCACCCACATTGGCCAGATGCGAGAACAGCCTGAGCGCCTCGACGAACCGCCGTCCGGCTGCGCGATCGCCCTTGAGGTCGAAGCTGAAGACCGCGCCGCAGCCCCGGGGCATCAGCCGTACGGCAAGCGCATGGTCAGGGTGCGAGGGCAGCGCCGGGTAGGACACTTTCGCCACCATGGGATGCTCGGCGAGAAAGTGGGCGATCCGGACCGCGTTTGAGACATGGCGCTGCATGCGAACGGGCAGGGTCTCGATCCCCTGAAGGATCTGGAACGCGTTCATCGGGCTCAGGCAGGCGCCGAAATCGCGCAGCCCCTCGCGGCGCGCGCGAAGAAGAAAAGGCGCCACGGTGGACTCCTCGGCGAACACCATGCCGTGAAAGCCCTCGTACGGCGCGGTGAGTTCAGGAAACCGTCCTGACGCGTTCCAGTCGAATCGGCCTGAATCCACCAGCAGTCCGCCAATCACCGTGCCGTGGCCGCAGAGAAACTTGGTGGCCGAGTGAAACAGCAGGTCGGCGCCGTGTTCGAACGGGCGAAGAAGCCAGGGTGTTGTGAACGTGGAGTCGACCAGAAGCGGAATGCCCTGTGCGTGGGCGATCTCCGAAACGGAGGCAATATCGAGCACGTCCAGACCGGGGTTGCCCAGCGTTTCGGCAAACAGCAGCCGGGTCTGCGGTCGGATCGCTGCGCGCCATTCGTCAAGATGCCTCGGATTGACGAAGGTGGTTTCTATACCGAATCGCGCAAGCGTGTAATGGAGAAGATTGTGGGATCCGCCGTAAAGGGCGCTTGAGGCGACGATGTGCGAGCCCGCCCCGGCGATGGTGGCAATGGCCAGATGCAGCGCCGCCTGACCACTGGCCGTGGCGATCGCACCCACCCCCGCTTCGAGCGCAGCGATCCGCTCCTCGAGCACCGCTACGGTGGGATTGCTGATCCGCGAATAAACGTGACCAGCCTGCTCCATATTGAAGAGGGCGGCTGCATGATCGGAGTCGCGAAACACGAACGACGCCGACAGATAGATGGGCGTGGCACGTGCGCCGGTGTCACTGTCGGGGGCTGCGCCGGCGTGCAGGGACAGCGTATCGAATCCGTAATAGTCGCGTTGGCTCATATTGAGAGTGCATAAGGTGGCCGGCGCAGTATGAACATGCGACCGACAGGGGTCAATCCAGGCAATTCAGCCGGTTTGGATAGAATCGAACGATGAAAATTCTGATCAGCAATGACGACGGTTATCTGTCGCCGGGAATCGCGATGCTTGCGAAGGTGGCCTCACGTTATGGTCAGGCGGTGGTGGTCGCGCCGGACCAGGACCGAAGCGGTGCCTCAAATTCGCTCACGCTCGACCGACCGCTCACCGTCCGCACAGCGCCTAGCGGCTTCATGTACGTAAACGGCACCCCCACCGACTGTGTTCACATTGCCATTACCGGCATGCTGGGGTGGCGCCCTGACCTGGTGCTGAGCGGCCTGAACGATGGCGCCAATATGGGGGACGACACCATTTACTCGGGCACCGTCGCAGCGGCCATGGAGGGCCTCCAGCTGGGGGTACCTGCCATTGCGTTTTCGATTGCGCAGAAGGGCTTCGCCCACCTTGATGCAGCGGGCAGCATCGTCGACCGCATCGTGCGCCGCTGGGTCGAATCGCCACCCGGCGCGCCCATCCTTCTGAATGTCAACATCCCATCGTTGCCCGAAGACAAACTCGGGCCCATCCGAACCACGCGGCTTGGCAAGCGCCACTTCGCCGAACCGGCCATCTCCGGACGCAACCCACGTGACGAGCCGATCTGGTGGATCGGTCCGCCCGGATCGGCCCGTGACGCAGGCCCTGGAACCGATTTTCATGCGGTCGAGTCGGGCGAGGTGTCGGTCACGCCGCTGGAAGTCGACCTGACCGGCTACAGTCGCCTCGAACAGGTGGGCGGATGGTTGGCATCGGCTTGAAGCTGAGCGGGTTAGCAGCTCGCATCAGCGCCTTCGTGGCCTGACGGGAGGGTGGCTT
>Ga0315906_10010091_pt1 | contig 11138 bp, 5 predicted proteins | sample LakEriMetagenome_4_FD_203526 | JGI IMG/M metagenome (GOLD analysis project Ga0315906, IMG submission 203526) | Freshwater fungal communities from buoy surface, Lake Erie, Ohio, United States - Buoy 2 MA122 | ecosystem: Environmental > Aquatic > Freshwater > Lake > Lake biofilm | place: USA: Lake... | reverse complement strand
CATACGCCTCCGCATCGGCCTTCGTCTTCAATGGAGATCGTTTGGCATTCCCGCGTGATTCTGATGCCCGGACCTCGGCCACGAGCCAATCCTGCATCATGCGCGGAAAGCGGTTCAAAGGCTCTACCGATGCCGCCGAACCTCCGACGGCTGTTTGAGCATGGCTGACAGGTGCATTGGTGAAAAACGAGCCACTGAGAGCAGCGAGGCTGCTGGTTCCGATGAAGTGACGGCGGGAGAGGTTGGAGTCAGACATGCGTCATTGCATACCCATGCCGCGAGTGGCTTCTTTCTCTCCTTATTAGCCACGCCAGCCGCCGTTGATCTCGATGGTTTGGCCGGTGACATAGCTCGAAAGAGGCGAGCAGAGGAAGAGCACCACGTTGGCCACCTCGGCCGTGGTGCCAAAGCGGTTCAGCGGTACGTTTTTGAGCATCTCGGCCCGCACGGTCTCGGGAATCGTGGCAGCCATGCTCGTGTCGATCACACCGGGTGCGATGGCATTGGCGCGAATATTCTTTTTTCCACCCTCGCGGCTCAGGACGCGCATCATCGCCTGCACACCCGCTTTGGCGGAAGCGTAGTTCGCCTGACCGAAGAAGCCTTGGATGGCGGCGATGCTGCCAAAGCTGACGATGGAGCCGCCCTCGCGCATGATCTCGAGCGCGTGTTTGCAGCAGTAAAACACGCCACTGAGGTTCACGTCGATCACCGCGTCCCATTCCTCGTAGCTCATCTTGGCGATGGTTCGGTCTTTGAGGATCGCGGCGTTGTTCACGAGCAGATCTAGCCCGCCATGGTGTGCCTGGATTTCGCGCATCATGGCCTGCACTTGCTCGGCCTTTGAGACGTCGGCTGCGATGATGCTGGCGCTGTCCGTGCGGGTGAGGTTCAGCTCATCCGCTAGCGCTTGTGCGTCCGCTGTCGTGTGGGTAGTGCCGAGGTGGTTGATGACGACGATCGCACCCGCTCGGTGCAGCGTGCGCGCTACTTCAGCGCCAATGCCTTGCGAGGCACCAGTGATGAGTGCGATTTTGCCTTTCAGCTCGATGGAGATCATGCATCTTTTTCATAGCGGTAGGCTTGCCGCGTGACAATGCACATGTTCGGCACCTCGCTTGCTTGAATCGTCCGGGATCACGGACTTTTTGGCCGAATAGATTTTTTCGTTCCTTTTTCGGTGGGATAAACGGCGTTTTGAGCCTCGAGGCTGGCGATCATTCCTTGCATCATTCTTTTCAAGTCAGCCGAGTGGGACTTGGAGAGATCGTTCTGCTCAAATGGATCATCTTGAAGGTTAAAGAGCTGGTAGTGGCTGCCGTTGCTGACGCCTTCCGTGGGGAAATAATGATAAATGACTTTCCAAATGCCATCGCGGAAGGTGGTAAAGTAGTTCGTGCGATGCGGTGCATGCGGGTAGTGCATGAGGAACTTCTCCTCGCGGCTGCTATCTGGCTTCGCGGTGAGCAACTTGTCGAGCTTCTGGCCATCCACGGCATGTTGCGCGGGTATGGCGATGCCGGTGAGATTCAAAATCGTCGGGAACATGTCATACACTGCGGCTTGTTGCTTCTGCACAGCATTCATCGCGATGGGCAAGCGCTTTTGATGTTCGTTAGCCGCATGGGGCTTCGCCCATGCCGCGATGAAGGGCACGCGCATGCCCCCCTCGTAGTGCGAGCCCTTTTTACCGCGGAGGGGTGCTGCACAAGCTACCGCATGTTCGTGCCCGAGCGGTGCATCGCTGCCGTTGTCGCCGAGGAAGAAAACCAGGGTGTTTTCGGCGATGCCGAGAGCGTCGAGGTGATCGAGCATGTCGCCGAGAGATTTGTCCATGCCTTCGACGAGCGTGGCGAAGGCCTGCGCATTCGCCGATTTGCCGGAACTCGCGTAATTTGTGGCAAAACGCGGATCAGCGTCGAAGGGCGCATGCACCGCATACTGCGCGAAGTAGAGAAAGAAGGGCTTCTCCGCCTTCACGGCGTCGCCGACATGCGCTTTGGCCTCCAGCGTGAGTGCCTCAGTGAGGAAGATGTCTTGGCCGTGGTATTTCTCTAGGCCCTGCACCGCATGGCTGCCGCGTTTCACCTTGGCATTCGCCTTTGTGGGCCGATCAAAGTTCTGCTTCCCGTAGTAGCTGCCCGGTGCGCCGATGGAACCGCCGGCCACATTGATATCGAAGCCGATCTTCGAAGGATCCGCCGCGTCGAAAGCACGCGGTGCAAAGTGACCTTTGCCGACGTGGATCGTGCGATAACCTGCTTCACGCAGCACGCTCGGCAGCGTCACATCGCCGGGCTTGAGGCCTTTCCAGTTCCACTCCTGCGGCCCCTGCGGCCCGGCGTTGTCGTTGTCCGGATTGATCCAGTTTGTCGTGCGATGCCGCGCCGCATTCTGCCCTGTCATGATAGAGATACGGGTTGGCGAGCACACGCTCATCGCGCAGAAGTTGTTGAAGCGCACGCCCCGCGCCGCCAGCCGCTCCATGTTTGGCGTGCGGTAGTAGTCATTCAGCGGATAGCGCTTGGGCTTTCCTTCCGCATCCGTCAAAAACGGCACCGAGGTATCCATGATGCCCATGTCATCGACGAGCATGATGACGATGTTGGGACGCGGCGGGGCTGAGAAGCCCCAAGGGCTAAGGACGAAGAAACAAAAAAGTAGGCGTGAGAGCATGGGCAGATGTGAACGGCCAACGTCAGGAGAGTTTTCAGCGGCTTCGTCGGACGGTGCGGACTCGTCTCACCTCTCTGAAGAAGCTGTTGCTATCCCTCCCAATTCACCCCATCCCAAGCGATCACTCGTTCCAGCAGGTTAACGATCTCCTCGCTGAAAGATTGAAACAGCCCTTCACCTTTCTCCGCGGTGGCTCCGCGTGGATCCCCGACGTGACCGGGTTCGCTGCGGTCTGTCATGATCCAGCCGCGACTGGCAGGTTCGAAGGGATTGCCGAAGGGTACGTCGTCTGTCTTGGAGAGATCGCCGACGAGTTCGGGGCGCAGGCGCAGGACCATGCTGGTCTCCCATTCGCAGGCGTGGCCCATGACTCGCTGCGAGAGACTGGAATCACGTGTCCACGGCTCCGCTCCAAGGTTCCAGTAAGTGGCGAACAGCAGCAGCAGGTCCTTGCGGTGGCGATGCTTCTGCCGCGTTTCAAACACCGACTGCTTGCCGGGCACGTCGTTGCCGCCGTGGCCGTTTAAGATGAGTAGTCGTTTGAAGCCGTGGGCGATGAAGTTCTCTAGCAGACCATTCAGTAGGTCAAGATACACCCGCGGCTCGGCGCTGAGCGTGCCGGGAAACTCCATGTGATGATGGGAGTTTCCTAGCCACATCAGCGGCGCAAAGAGCACGCGGTCTCCCATCGCTTGATCGGTGCGGCGCACGAGTTCATTCGTGAGCATGCTGTCCGTGAAGACCGGCATGTGGCGGCCATGTTGTTCCAGTGCGGCCACGGGAAAGACCACGGGTGTATCGCGGCTCAGCGCAGCGACCTCACTCCATTTTAAATCGGCTAGCTGCATGGTGATTAGGGGAGTTCTTGGACCATGATCATGTGTGTGACGGGCTGAAGCGTTTTGCGCACATTGGCGTCCTGCTTCGCATGCTCGTCGGCAAGTTTTTTCTTCAACTTCGCCAGCGCGGCGGCCACTTTGGGTTCCTCGGCGGCTTCGGCGGCGATCACGCGCATGTGGGTGACGAGGTTTTTGACGAGCGTAGTCTCAAAAGCCTGCTTCTGGCCGACTGCATTCGTGAGATTGGCGAAAGCACCATCAAACGGCGTCTTGTCGAACTCGGTGTTCAGATTGATGCCCTCTTCGAGCTGTTTGCGGGTGAATTCCTTGGTCTGTCCGCCCCAAGTGACCTTCGCCTTCTCGGTCGCCAGGCCGATGACATGCAGCATGAGGCGGTTGAGATCCTGATTGAAGCTGGTGAAGGGCAAAATGCTGCGATTGCTACCCGCGCTCTTCGGATCCGTGTCGAAGCAGAAGGGCCATTTTTCGCTGACGATCTGGATTGTACCCGGCGCGAGTTTCACCGGCTGGATGGCGTGACCTTCGCTTGCATTGCTCTGGCCTTTCATGTTCAGCGTGATGATGCCGATCTCGCCGCCAAAGCCGAGCGCCTTCAAAAAGGCCTGTGCCATCAAGAGCTGGCCAGAGGGCGCGGGATGGAAGCCATCGCCGCCAAAGGGGCTGTATTCCTTGCCGAGCGCTGCCTTCGATTTCGGCAATGCGTCCATCATCGTGTCATGCACGTTCGCAAACGGCTGCTTGTTCTCCTCGGCTAGCTTTTTGGCGATGTCGCGGAGTTGGGCGAGGTTTTGATTGTAGAGGCTGCCTTCGATGGTCGGGCGCTTGAAGAAATCGGGATCCACACCGCCGGGCGAGCCGACGGCCATGGCCTTCACGCCGACTTTTTGCAGTCCGGCGATCACCGCCCGCATGTTCTTCTCATACTCGGCTCCGATCTCCGGCGCGTAGAGCTTGTAGCTGCCGTCATTCATGCCGTAGCAGGTGGTGGCGACGTTCGGATTGAAGACCGCGAGATCGTTTTCGAGACGCGCCGCGAAACCACCAGCACGTTCGCCGCTCCAGCCGAACTGGAAGACTTTGATGTCCTTGCGACCGGTGCAGGCCAGCAGGTAAGTCTCAATGTATTTTGAATAGAGCTTCTGTTCCGTGATGCTGTCGCCAATCACGGCGACGCGGGCATTGGGCGGCAAGATGGATTCAGCATGCAGGCTGAGGGCGGTAAGGAAGACGGCGAGAAAAGGAAGGAGGCGCATAGCGGAACTCATACCGCCAAAAAGCGGGCGATCTGGCAAGGAAATCTTCGTCAGAACACGACACGTGTATTTTGCGCGCCGCCGACATACTTACTTTATCAAAAGAGCGTGTCCTTTTTAACGTTGAGTTTGGATCTTTCCTCCGGTCGGCATCACAAAAAACGCGCTGTGCGGCTCACCTTGCTCTTCTTCACTTCTTCTGGTGTTCCAGCGGCAACGAGTTGGCCGCCGTCTTGGCCAGCTTCGGGGCCAATGTCGATGAGGTAGTCGGCTTCGGCGTAAACGTCGGGATGGTGTTCGATGACGACGACGGTATGGCCTTCATCGACAAGGCGGTGGAGGACATCGATCAAACGGGCGACGTCGTGGATGTGGAGGCCGATGGTGGGCTCTTCGATGAGATAGAGATTGCGCTTCCCGGCCTTTTGAATGCCTTTGAGCTGTTCTTTGATCGTTTTGCCGTCGCCGCTGCGGAGTTCGGTGACGAGTTTGATGCGCTGGGCCTCGCCGCCGCTGAGGGTGGGGCTGGGTTGGCCGAGCTGCAAATAGCCGAGGCCGGTGTCAGCGAGCAGTTTGAGCGGACGAGCGATTTTTTGCACGGGCGCGAAGAACTCCGCGGCCTCGGTGATGCTCATGCGGAGCACGTCGCCGATGTGCTTATTATTGTATTCGATTTCGAGCGTGGCGGCGTTGAAGCGCAGGCCGTGGCAGGTTTCACAATGCACGCGCGTGGTCGGCAGGAAGGCCATCTCGACTTTGATCTCGCCATTGCCGCCGCAGGTCTCGCAGCGGCCGCCTTCGGTGTTGAAGGAAAAGCGGCTTGCGGTGTAGCCGCGCGTTCTCGCGAGCGGCACCTGCGCAAACAGAGCGCGAATGTCGTCGAGGATGCCGACATAGGTCGCGGGGCAGGAGCGGCTGGTTTTGCCGATGGGCGATTGATCGACTTCATGGACGGTGTGGAGGTTTTCAAAGCCTGAAACGGTCTTCCAGGCTTTCGTGACCTTGATCTTGGCCTTGCTGATCTTTTCACGCACCGCGGGCGCGAGCGCACCGTGCATGAAGCTGCTCTTGCCGCTGCCGCTGACGCCGGTGAGCACGGTCAAACGACCGAGCGGAATGCTGACGTCGATGTTTTTGAGGTTGTTCGCCGTGGCGCCAGTGACGCGTAGCCAGCCGTCCTTCGATTTCGCGGATGGCAAAGGCCTGCGACTGCCGCGTGAGGGATGCTTGAGCGGATGTTTGAGGCTCTGGCCGGTGACGCTCTGCTTGGCTTTCAAGAGCTGAGCCAGCGTGCCTTGCGCGACGACTTCACCACCGAATTTGCCCGCGCCTGGGCCGAGGTCGAGGATGGTGTCGGCGCGTTTCATCGTCTCGTCATCATGCTCGACGACGAGGAGGCTGTTTCCTTTGTCGCGCAGCGCGGTGAGCGTGTTGAGGAGCTTTTCGTTGTCGCGCGGATGCAGGCCGATGGTGGGCTCGTCGAGGACGTAGAGCACGCCGCGAAGGTTGCTGCCGAGCTGCGCGGACAAACGAATGCGTTGCGCCTCGCCGCCGCTGAGCGTGTCGGCGCTGCGATTGAGCTGCAAGTAGCCGAGGCCGACCTCCTGCATGAATTTGAGCCGTTGCTCGATCTCCTTCACAATGTCGCGTGCGATGATGGCCTCTGTGCCTTCGAATTTGAGCTTCGCGATGAGTTTGCCGGCCTCACCCGCGGTGAGCGAGGCGAAGTCTTGAATGGTGCTCTTTTGGAGCTGCACGGCGCGACCGATCTCGTTGATGCGGCTGCCGTTGCAGGTCGGGCACACCTGGCGTGGCGCGGCGTTTTCGTCGTCGTCGCTGTGGAAGCGGCGTTCTTCTTCGAGTTCGGCTTCGAGCATGGAAACGTCGGCGTTTCGATCGTTGAGATCACGTTTTTGGCCGACGTAGCCAAATCCGCGGCAGTCTTTGCACCAGCCGTGCGGGCTGTTGAAGCTGAAGAGACGCGGATCGAGCTCTTCAAACGACAAACCGCAGCTCGGACAGCTCATTTCGGTGCTGAGCACGTGCATCGACTTGTCGGCGAGGCGGAGCTTGATGGTGTCTTTGCCCATCTTGAGGGCCGATTCGATGTGCGGGCGTAAAACATCCGCCTTTTCGCCTTTTCCGACCTTTGCGATGACGGCGTCGATGCTGTGCTCTTTAAAGCGTTCAAGGCGCTTGAAGCCCATCGTTGGTTTGAACTCGCCATCGACCCACAGCGTCTCGATGCCGTGTTTCGCGGCGTTTTCGGCCACATCGGTGTGGAAGCCTTTTCGTGCCTTGATGAGCGGTGCGAGTAGATGGCCGCCGCTGGCGCGCAGGTGGCCTTGGATGGTTTTGAGAATGGCCTCCGAGCTTTGCTTCTTGACCGCCACGGCGCATTTCGGGCAGAACTGCGTGCCGAGCTTCGCGAAGAGCAGTCGCAGGAAGTGATAAACCTCCGTCACCGTCGCTACGGTCGACTTGCCACCGCCGCGCGAGATACGCTGTTCGATGGCCACCGTCGGCGGCACGCCGCTGATGAGATCGACCTCCGGCTTCTCCATCTGCTCGACGAAGGTGCGTGCATAGACCGACATCGAGTCGAGGAAGCGTCGCTGGCCTTCCGCAAAGATGAGATCGAAGGCGAGGGAAGATTTGCCGCTGCCGCTGAGTCCCGTGACGACGACGAATTCGTCGCGGGGTATGTCGAGGGAGATGTTCTTGAGATTGTGTTCGCGTGCGCCGCGGATGGAGATCGCGTTCTTCGCTTCAAGTTTCCGGTTTAAAGTTTCAAGATGTCCTGTGCGATAGCTGGCAGGCGATTCGGCCAAGGAACTTGAAACCTGTAACTTGGAACCTGAAACAACTGGCCTGAGATACCGCCCGGTATGCGATGCATCGCAATCTGCAACGTCCTCCGGCGTTCCCGCGATCACGAGCATCCCGCCGCCCGCGCCGCCTTCAGGGCCGAGGTCGAGGATCCAGTCGGCGCATTTGATGACTTCCAGATTGTGCTCGATGACGACGAGGCTGTTGCCTTCATCGACGAGGCGTTGGAGCAATTGGATGAGCAGCGCAATGTCGTCGAAGTGGAGGCCGGTGGTGGGTTCGTCGAGGAGGAGTAGGCTGCTTTTGCCAGGTGTTTGTGGCTCTAGCAGATGACCAACGAGTTTGAGGCGCTGCGCTTCACCACCGCTGAGTGTATTGAGCGGCTGGCCGAGGCGGAGGTAACCGAGTCCGGCATCGATGACGAGCTGCAGGCTGCGATGGATCGCCGCGACGGCGCGATGCTTGATGCTGCCGAACCACGGAACGGCGTCCTCGATGGTCATGCTGAGCACGTCGTGGATGGATTTGCCATTGAGCAGGATTTTGAGCGCGTGCGGTTTGTAGCGCTTCCCTTCGCACTCGGGGCAGGTGACGAAGAGATCGCTGAGGAACTGCATCTCGATCTTTTCGAAGCCGTTGCCCATGCAGCGCTCGCAGCGGCCCTCGCCGCTGTTGAAGCTGAAGAAGCCGGGCATGATCCCCTGCGTGGCCGCGTCGTCGCACGCGGCGAAGAGCGTGCGGATGTGATCAAACGCGCCCGTGAACACCGCCGGCGTCGAGCGTGGCGTGCGTGCGAGCGGTGATTGATCGACCATCACCACGCTGCCGAGCTGCTCCCAACCGCTGATGCTGCCCACGCGTCCGGGTTCGTCCTCGCAGACCTCGCCGCGCAGCTTTTGCAGGTTCCGGTAGAGCACATCGTGCACGAGCGTCGATTTGCCCGAGCCGCTGACGCCGGTGATGCAGACGAACGCGTTCAGCGGGATGTCCGCGTCGAGCTTGCGGAGATTGTTTTGGCGGGCGGAGCGGATTTTTAAGTGCCCAGTGCTCAGTGCTGAGTGTTCAGTTTTGCTCTTCCGCGTGCTTTTGCTTTCACTGAGGACTGAGGACTGAGGACTGAGGACTTTCCGCCGCTCCTTCGGCACAGGAATGCTCTTCCGTCCCAAAAGATAATCCCCGGTCAGTGATCCCTTCGTTTTTGAGAGCTTCTCCAGCGGGCCATTAAAAACCAACTCGCCGCCTTTCTCGCCACGACCGGGGCCGATGTCGATGAGGTTGTCGGCGGCTTGCATGACGGCTTCTTCGTGCTCGACGACGAGGAGGGTATTGCCTTTGTCGCGCAGGCTTTTCATGACGCCGATGAGGCGGCCAATGTCCCGCGGATGGAGGCCGATGCTGGGCTCGTCGAGAACGAAGAGCGTGTTCACGAGCGACGCGCCGAGGCAGGTGGTCAGATTCACGCGTTGAAGCTCGCCGCCGCTGAGCGTGCGCGTTTGGCGGTCGAGATTGAGATAGCCGAGGCCGGCGCGGTCCATGTAGCTCACGCGGCTGGCGATTTCATCGCGCAGGAGTTTCGCAGCGTGATCGCCTTCTTTGAGCGGCCAGGTTTGCACGAGCGGATGCAGTTCGCTCACGGGCATGCGCCACAGATCGGCGATGGTGTGCGGTCCGATGCGGAAAGCGTAGGCTTCTTTTTTCAAGCGACCGCCGCCGCAGTCGCCGCACTCGGTGTAGGCGCGGTAGCGGCTGAGGAAGACGCGCACGTGCATCTTGTAGCTGCGCGATTCCATCCACTTGAAGAAGCCGCGCACGCCATACCACTCGCCGCGGTTGTAGGCGAGTTCGGGATCAGGGTCGGTACCCTCGATGAGCCAGTGGCGCTCCTCAGGCGTGTAGTCGTCGAAGGCCTTGTGGATGTCGATACCGCGCTTCCGCGCTGCGCGTTCGAGATCGAGCTGAGATTCGCCATAGGTGCTGCCTTGAAACGGACGCACGAGACCGAGATTGATGCTCAGCGACTCATCCGGGATCGCCTTGCCGATGTCGATGCCGAGCGTGCGGCCAAAGCCACGGCATGTCGGGCATGCGCCGATGGGTGAATTGAAGCTGAAGAGGCCGGGTGTGGGTGTCGGCAGCGTGATACCGCAGTCGGCGCAGCTCCAATCCGTACTGAAGTGCCGCGTCTCGGCATCGATGGTCACCGCTATCTTGCCTTTGCCATAACGCAGTGCCGCTTCGAGTGCCTCGCTGAGTCGCGAGCGTTGTTTCGCATTGAGTGCCACGCGATCCTGCACCACGAGCACCTGCGCGGGCAGTTTGCGGCCTTTGAGTGCCTCTGCGTCGTCGAGACGAATGACGTTCCCGTACAGCCAGACGCGCACGAAACCCTGCGACTGTAGAAACGCGGCGAAATCGGCTGTGACGGCGTTTTTCGGCACGGCAACGGGGAACAGGATGAGCGCCTGTTTGTCAGCATAAGCGCTCAAGAGTTCGATCACAATGCTTTCCGGCGTTTCGGGCCGCACGGGGCGGTTGCAGCCGGGACACGTGGCTTCCGCGAGCCGCGGGAAGATCATTTTGAGGTAGTCATTGATCTCGGTGATCGTGCCGACGGTGCTGCGCGTGCTGCGCATGTTGTTCACCTGCTCGATGGCGATGGCGGGAGGTATGCCCTCGATCGAATCGACCTTCGGCTTGTCCATGCGCTCGAAGAACTGCCGCGTGTAAGGCGAAAAAGTCTCCACATAGCGCCGCTGCCCTTCCGCATAAATGGTATCGAAGGCCAGTGACGACTTGCCGCTGCCACTTGGGCCGGTGATGACGTTCAATTTCCCCAGCGGCAGGTCGAGATCGATGCCCTTCAGATTGTTTTGTTTCGCCCCGCGGATGCAGATGGAGTCGGCGATAAGTTGGCGGGCAGTTTTCTTCGGCATGGAAAGGCGAGCGTAGCCAAATGACTTGGCCGGGCAAACATGAGGTCGTCATCAAAAGTGATGTGTGACTGAATCCATCACGCTGGAAACAACGTAGCGCGGCGATGTAGCTTGGTCTATGACGGCGGCATGAATCGTTTCGAGTTTGCGACCACACAAAGAATTGTTTTCGGATGCGGAGTGGTATCCGAGCTAGAGGGTTTGTGCGCCGCCATCGGGCCACGCGTGTTGTTGTTAACGGGAAGTGACACGCATCGCTTTCCATGGCTGCCTAGCGCCAAACGCTTCGCGATATCTGCTGAGCCTACGGTGGGCGATGTGGAGCGTGGCATGACCTTGGCCAAAGAAGTGGACGTCGTGGTGGCCATCGGTGGCGGCAGCGTGGTCGATGCTGGCAAAGCGATTGCGGCGATGGCGACTCAGCCGGGCGATTTGATGCGCTACATAGAGGTCATTGGCGAAGGCAAGGCGCTGGATGCCGCGCCGCTGCCCTTCATTGCCGTGCCGACGACGGCTGGCACGGGCGCTGAAGCCACGCGGAATGCCGTTATCGCCAGCGAGATGCATCGCGTGAAGGCCAGCTTGCG
>Ga0315906_10010086_pt1 | contig 11139 bp, 11 predicted proteins | sample LakEriMetagenome_4_FD_203526 | JGI IMG/M metagenome (GOLD analysis project Ga0315906, IMG submission 203526) | Freshwater fungal communities from buoy surface, Lake Erie, Ohio, United States - Buoy 2 MA122 | ecosystem: Environmental > Aquatic > Freshwater > Lake > Lake biofilm | place: USA... | reverse complement strand
CAATCTGCTGCCCGACTTGATAACTGCCGATTCGGATCGCATTCGTGCCCTGGTGGTCTGTGCCGGCAATCCGGTGCTTTCCATGGGCGGGGAGGCACGCCTCAGGGCGGCGCTGCCGGAGCTTGAGCTGCTGGTGGTGATTGATCTCTATCGCAATGCCACGGCCGAGTATGCCCACTATCTCCTGCCGGCCACGGATGCATTCGAGCGTGAGGATGTGAACGTGATGGCCACCGGTCTCCAGGTCACGCCCTATGTCCAGTACACCCCGGCCGTGGTGCGAGCGCGGGCCGAGCGCCGGCCTGAACATGAAGTATTGGTGGATCTCGCTGCAGTGATGGGACTCGCGCCCGCGGACTCACCGGCAGTCGACCCATGGGGCAAGTTCGCGCACATGCTGCGCAGTCGCGACCTTGCGTTCAGCGAGCTCAAGGCGAGTCAGGTGATCGAGTTCGGCCCGCACGAGCATGGCCGTTTCTTCAGCGACCACCTGCAGACGACGGATCAGAAAGTGGACTGCTGCCCGATGGTTTTCCGTGAGCGCTTCCCGGCGCTGGTGGCCGAGTTCCAGGGTCTGCTCGAGGAGCCTGCGAACACTCTGAAGCTCATCAGCAGGCGCGAAGCACGCATGATGAACAGCTGGTATTCCAATATCCCGCGGTTGCGCACCAGGACCAACAGCTTCAACCCCCTGTATGTCCATCCCGAGGATGCCCGCGCGCGTGGGCTTGCCGATGGTGACACGGCGAGACTGCGTAACACCTGGGGCGACACCGTGGTGACGGTGCGTCTGGATGAGGATCTCATGCCGGGCGTCGTGGCCATGGCGCATGGCTGGGGGCATCAGGCGAGTCCCGGCATGCGCGTTGCGCATGCCTCTCCCGGCGTGAACTGCAACCGCCTGCTGCCGACCGGCCCGGGGTCTTTCGATCCGCTGTCCGGACAGGCGCACATGACGGGGATTGCGGTTGCGCTGGAGCCCGCACAGGACGACGCCCGGTCGTTGGACAAGGCTGCGACCATTCGCTAAGGTCCAGCCACTTGCGGCAACTGGTCCCGGGTTGCCGCCACCCCCTCGAAAACACCAGTGCAGTGGAGCTTTTCCATGAACCAACCCACCCGAATCGCGGCCGATTCCGCAACCCCGACGCATGCCTTCAAGCTGTCTCCGGACCAGCAGACCATCCTGGATGAGGCGGACAAATTTTGTCGCAACGCGCTCTATCCGCTCGCCCAGCGCATGGACAACGAGGAATGGTGGCCCGAGGACGCCTTCCTTCGCATCGGGGAGCAAGGTTATTGCGGCATCACGGTGCCGGAGGAGTTCGGGGGCACGGGCCTCGACTTCTTCACCAGTGGCCTCGTCTGCCAGGCCATGGCGCGCTGGAACTATGCGCTCAGCCTGTCCTGGATTGCGCATGAGAACCTCTGCCTCAACAACATCTACCGCAACGCCAACGATGATCTGCGGCGCAAGTATCTGCCGGATCTTTGCTCGGGCAAGGCGGTGGGTGCTCTCGGCCTGACCGAACCCGGCGCGGGTTCTGATGCGCTCGGCTCCATGCGGACCACCGCGCGGCGTGAGGGCGGTTACTACATCTTGAACGGCAGCAAGATCTACATCACCAACGGGCCCATCGCCGATACCCTGCTGGTGTATGCCAAGACGGCCCCCGAACGTGGTGCGCATGGCATCTCGGCCTTCATCGTGCAGAAGGATTTTCCGGGTTTCAGGGTTGCGCAGAAGCTCATCAAGATGGGTTTCCGTGGCAGCCAGACCGGCGAGCTCGTGTTCGACAATTGCAAGGTGCCGGTGGAGAACCTGGTCGGCCAGGAGAACGCCGGCGTGGCCGTCGTGATGAGCGGCCTCGACCTCGAACGTGCGGTGATCTCGCCCATTTGCGTGGGCATTGCGGAGCGCGCCCTGGAACTCTCTATCGATTACGCGAGGACCCGCGAGCAGTTCGGCAAGCCGCTCGCCGAATTCCAGATGATTCAGTCGAAGATTGCCGACATGTATGTGTGGGTGGAGAGCATGAAGGCACTCTGCTACGGCGTGTTGGCAGAGGCCAATGATCTCGAAATCGGAGCCGGTGGCCGTGGCATGATTCACGCCCAGACCGCGGCTTCGCTCATGTACACCGCCAATTCCCTCAATCTGGTGCTCAACGAGGCGCTGCAGATCTTCGGTGGCGCGGGTTACATGTGGGATACGGAGATCAATCGTCTCTATCGATCGATCAAGCTGCTGGAAATCGGGGCGGGCACCACGGAAGTCCGCAAGATGATCATCAGCCGCGAATTGCTCGGCAAACGTTGAAGGACGGGATGACAGTCACGATGACCAGCGAGGCCCCGATCCCGTCGACCAACGAGGAGCTGGCGGAGCATCCCACAGTCTTTGCGCCGGACCTACTCAAGGACAAGGTGGTACTGGTCTCCGGCGGCGGTAGCGGCATCGGCCGCGCGACCGCCTGGCTGGCTGCACGGCTGGGAGCCAGCGTGATCATTTCCGGACGCAATGAGGAAAAGCTCGTTGACGTGGTGGAAGCGATGCGCGCGCGCGATCTGGATGCGGACTTCGAGCCGCTCGACATCCGCGACCGGGCCTGGGTGGAGCGGTCCACCACCACGCTCTGGGAACGCTACGGTCAGGTCGACCTCGTGGTGAACAGCGCCGGAGGACAGTTTCCGCAGGCTGCGCTCGATTTTTCGGAAAAGGGCTGGAACACCGTCATCAACACCAATCTGCACGGCACCTGGTCCATGATGCAGTGTCACGCTCGACGCTGGCACGCGGCCGGGATTCCGGGGAGTCTCGTCAATATCGTGGTGGTGCCGCGGGGGCTGCACGGCGTTGCGCATACCGTTGCGGCACGTGCCGGTGTGGTGGCGCTTTCTGAAGCCGTTGCGGTGGAATGGGCGCCGTACAACATCCGGGTCAACTGTATCGCGCCCGGCTCTGTCCAAACCGAGGGCTGGGCAGTCTACAGCCCAGAGGCGCGCGCCAAGTATCCCCTCACCAATCCGATGCAGAGGGTGGGCTCGCCGTGGCAGATTGCCGAGGCGGCGCTCTTCATCGGTGGGCCTGCGGGCGGTTACATCACCGGCGAAGTGGTGACCATCGATGGCGGCGGCCGCCACTGGGGTGAAATCTGGACCACGGGCAAACCGGAGTACTTCCGCGACGCGACGCGACGCTTGGACGCAGAGGACTGAACGGCCGTGGATAACCTCGTGAGAGTTCCTTGGACGAGGTCTTGATGGGCCGCTAGTGCTTGGCCCCCGGCTCCACACCCAAAGTGGCATTGAGCCCATGCAGGCGGGCCAGCAAGGAGTCTCGAGCGCCGGAATCCTCGGCGGCGAGCTTGGCCATCGCCTGGCCGAACGCCTTCACCGCACGGGTGTGCAGATCCAGCAACTGCTCGAGATGTGCGATTTCCGCAAGGGTGCGTCTGCCGCCCGCCTCGTACTTGCGATCAAGCAGGCTCAGGAACTCGAAATGCCGGGTCTTGGACTCCACCATCGCATGATAGGACGACCATGCGAGGTGGGTGATGGAGGGCAACTCCGCCGGAAACTCCCCCAGGGTGTCGCCCGACATGCTCAGCCGAAGATTTTCTTGAAGAACCCTTTGAGGCCACCGGCCGGCGCAGGTGCCGGAGCATTCGCTCTGGAGCCTGCATTGCGCGGCTGGCGATGACCTTCGCTGCGCTCTGCGCCCATCGGCTTCTCAGACCTCGGCTGGGAGGCGTCCACGCGCAACTCGCGGCCATGGAATTCCTGGCCATTCAGGGATTCGATGGCGCGGCGGGCCTGGCCGTCATCGGCCATTTCCACGAAACCATAGCCGCGCGAACGCCGGGTGCGCTTGTCGAAAATTACCTCGGCAGAAAGGACCTGGCCGAAAGGTTCGAAGGCGGTACGCAATTCCTCATCGCGCACGCTGTAGGGCAGATTGCCAACGTAAATGTTCATGGAAATGTTCGACTCTCGTGCTGGGGGTGGCAGTGCCCGCTCGGCGGGACCGGAACTCCACGGGGAGGCGGCCAACCGACACGGCGGGGGCGGGAAAGAACTGCTGGGCAGGCACCGGAGGCTGGCGGCCGCTACCGGAACGGCCTGATTCAAGCATACCGGGCGGGGCGGCGCAATGAAGGCGCAACCCCGCCGGGGATCAGGTTCAGCCGGTGAAGGCCTGCAGCCCGGTCTGGGCGCGACCAAGGATGAGGGCATGCACGTCGTGCGTACCTTCGTAGGTATTGACCGCTTCGAGATTCATCACATGCCGCATCACGTGATATTCGTCCGAGATGCCGTTGCCGCCGTGCATGTCGCGCGCCATCCGCGCGATATCGAGAGCCTTGCCGCAATTGTTGCGCTTCATGAGCGAGATGGCTTCCGGTGCTCCCACGCCGGCATCGATCATCCGGCCTATCTGCAGCGAACCCTGCAGGCCCAGGGTGATCTCGGTCTGCATGTCGGCCAGTTTCTTCTGGATAAGCTGGTTCGCCGCGAGCGGTCGCCCGAACTGCTTGCGGTCGAGGGTGTACTGGCGAGCAGCGTGCCAGCAGAACTCGGCAGCACCCATCGCGCCCCATGAAATGCCGTAGCGGGCGCGGTTGAGACAGCCGAACGGACCGCGCAGTCCTTTCACGTTGGGCAGCAGGTTTGCTTCCGGCACGAAGACTTCGTTCATCACGATTTCGCCGGTGCAGGAGGCGCGCAGCGAGAACTTGCCTTCGATCTTCGGGGTACTGAGCCCCTTCATCCCGCGCTCGAGCACGAAGCCGCGGATGACACCATCATCCGTCTTGGCCCACACCACCATCACATCGGCGAGCGGTGAGTTGGTGATCCACATCTTTGCTCCGGTGAGCGAATAACCACCGTCCACGCTGCGGGCCCGGGTCTGCATGCCTCCCGGATCCGAGCCGTGGTCGGGCTCGGTCAGGCCGAAGCACCCCACCCATTCGCCGGACGCAAGCTTCGGCAGGTAGCGCTGGCGCTGCGCTTCATCGCCGTAGGCGTAGATCGGATGCATGACGAGGCTCGACTGCACGCTCATCGCAGAGCGGAAGCCGGAATCAATACGCTCGACCTCGCGCGCAATGAGGCCATAGGAGACATAGTTGAGCCCCGCGCCACCGTATTCCGTGGGAATGGTGGAGCCGAGCAAGCCCAGTTCGCCAAATTCGCGCATCAGACCGCGCTCGAAGGTTTCATGCCGATGCATGTCCCGCACCCGCGGGAGCAGGGATTCCTGGCAGAAGCCGCGGGCGGCCTCCATCACCATGCGCTCGTCGTCGTCGAGCTGGCTGGTCAGCAGCAGGGGGTCGGTCCAGTCGAAAGCGGCTTCGGCGGAGGCGTGAGCGTGGGAGGGGGCAGGGGCGACTTTGTGCGCGGCGGTCTGGGTCATGGCGGTTTCCTGTGGTCCGTTGGACATTGCTGGGTCTGATCATCGCACTGCAGCGTGCCACCGTACCAGTCCCGGCACTTTCCACATCCGGGCTCCCCAAGGGGCGTCGGGCGGGCCTGCAAAGGCCCTCGTGTTGCGCTGCATCGTCTTTTTCGATCAAACCGTTACTGCTAACATTCCAACCCCGACGACGGAGTCCGACCCCGTGGCATCTCGACGCACGCCTCCGCGGTCTCCGGTCAACCCAAGCCACAGCTGGAGGACATGATGAAGATCCTGGTCGCCGTCAAGCGCGCCATAGACTACAACGTGAAGGCACGCCCCAAATCGGACGGTTCTGGCGTAGAGCTCGCCAACGTCAAGATGTCCATGAATCCCTTCGACGAGATCGCGGTGGAAGAAGCCATCCGTCTACAGGAAGCCGGCAAGGGACAGGAGATCGTGGTCGTGTCCATCGGACCTTCGGCCTGCCAGGAAACCCTGCGTACCGCGATGGCCATGGGGGCCGACCGTGGCGTCCTCGTCGAGACCGAGGAAGAAGTGCAGCCGCTGGCTGTGGCCAAGCTGCTGAAGGCCGTGGTGGACCGCGAACAGCCGGGCCTCGTGATTCTCGGCAAGCAGGCCATCGACGATGACTCCAACCAGACCGGCCAGATGCTGGCAGGCTTGCTGGGCTGGGCCCAGGGTACCTTCGCGGCCAAGGTTGAGGTCGGCACAGACAGCGTCGAGGTGAAGCGTGAGATTGACGGTGGGCTGCAAACCCTGGCGCTCAAGCTGCCTGCGGTTGTCACGGCGGACCTGCGGCTCAACGAGCCACGCTACGTGAAGCTGCCGAACATCATGAAGGCCAAGAAGAAGCCGCTCGATACTCTCACCCCGGCCGAGCTCGGCGTGGACATCACTCCCCGCCTGAAGCTCATCAAGGCCTCCGAACCTGCCGGTCGGGCAGGGGGTGTGAAGGTGGCCGATGTGCAGGAACTGGTCGCGAAACTCCGCAACGAAGCAAAGGTGATTTGAGCCATGGGTGCCCTTGTCATTGCCGAACACAACAACCGGACTCTCAATGTCGCTACCCTGAATGCGGTGGCGGCCGCCTCCCGTCTCGGAGCGGTGGACATCCTCGTCGCCGGCCAGGACTGTGGTGACGTCGCCAGCGCCGCCGCCCAGGTGAGCGGCGTGGGCAAGGTGCTCGTCGCAGATGCACCGCATTACGTCAGCATGCTGGCCGAGAACGTGGCGCCGCTGGTGGTGCAGCTCGCCACTGGCTACAGCCATCTGCTCGTGCCTTCCACCACCAATGGCAAGAACGTGATGCCACGGGTCGCGGCATTGCTGGACGTGGCGCAGCTCTCCGACATCATCGAGGTGGTGAGCGAAGACACCTTCGTACGCCCCATCTATGCGGGCAACGTGCTCGCTACCGTGCAGTCCAGCGATCGCATCAAGTGCATCACCGTACGCACCACGGCGTTCGATCCGGTGGCCGCGACGGGAGGCTCAGCCACCGTTGAGGCGATCGCGGCCGGCCCGGATGCCGGGCTTTCCGCCTTCAAGGGGGAGGAGCTGACCAAGTCCGCCCGGCCAGAGCTTGCGGCCGCCAAGATCATCGTCTCCGGTGGTCGCGGTGTCGGCAGCTCGGAAAACTTCGCACTCATCGAAGCCCTGGCGGATCAGCTCGGTGCCGCGGTGGGCGCATCCCGCGCCGCCGTGGACGCGGGTTATGTTCCCAACGACTACCAGGTCGGCCAGACCGGCAAGGTCGTCGCTCCGCAGCTCTACGTGGCGGTGGGGATCTCCGGTGCCATCCAACACCTTGCGGGAATGAAGGACAGCAAGGTGATCGTGGCCATCAACAAGGATGAGGAGGCCCCCATCTTCCAGGTGGCCGACTATGGCCTCGTCGGGGATCTGTTCAAGGAAGTGCCGGCGCTGGTCGCCGAGCTTTCCAAGTAAGCACTCAGGCGCTGCCGGGTAGGAGAGAAGGAGAGCAGATGGAACGCGAAGCCATGGAGTTCGATGCGGTGATCGTGGGGGGCGGGCCATCCGGACTCGCCAACGCGATCCGCCTGAAGCAACTCGCCGCGGAGCATGACGTCGAGCTTTCCGTCTGTCTCATCGAGAAAGGCTCGGAAATCGGCGCCCATATCCTGTCAGGCGCAGTGCTGGAACCGCGCGCACTGAACGAACTGATTCCGGACTGGAAGGCGAAGGGCGCGCCGCTCAACACCCCGGTGACCGAGGACAGTTTCCGCTTCCTCACCGAGACCGGCTCATTCACGCTGCCTACTCCGCCGCAGATGCAGAACCACGGCAATTACATCGTGAGTCTGGGCAACGTCTGCCGCTGGCTAGCGCAGCAGGCCGAGGAACTCGGTGTGGACATCTACCCCGGCTTTGCCGCGGCTGAAGTGCTCTACCACGAGGATGGCTCGGTGAAGGGTGTCGCCACCGGTGACATGGGACGCACGCGGGAAGGGGAAGAGGGGCCCAATTTCGCGCCCGGCATGGAACTGCATGCCCGGCAGACGATTTTCGCCGAGGGCTGTCGCGGTTCCCTGACCAAGACTCTGTTCGAGCGTTTCCGTCTGCGCGATGGCGTGGATCCGCAGGTCTATGGCCTCGGCATCAAGGAGCTGTGGGAAGTGGACCCGGCCAAGCATCACGCCGGCCGTGTCACCCATACCGTGGGCTGGCCGGTGGAAGCCTCGACCTACGGCGGCTCCTGGCTTTATCACCTCGAGGGCAATCTGGTTTCCGTGGGCTATGTTGTGGGTCTCAATTACGAGAACCCTTACCTGAGTCCCTTCGAGGAGATGCAGCGCTTCAAGACCCATCCCTCGATTCGCGATCTCTTCGTGGGTGGACGACGCGTGTCCTATGGCGCGCGTGCCATCAGTGCCGGCGGCTTCCAGTCGATTCCCAAGCTCACGTTCCCGGGAGGCCTGCTGGTGGGGGATACGGCCGGTTTCCTCAACCTGCCCAAGATCAAGGGCAGCCATACAGCGATGAAGTCGGGCATGACGGCGGCCGAGGCCGTGTTCGAGTTGCTGCGGGCAGGTGAGCAGGCAAGCCGGGAGGCGGTCGACTACCCGCATCGCCTGCGCAACACCTGGCTGTGGGACGAGCTCTACCGTGTGCGCAACATCAAGCCGTCCTTCCACTGGGGCCTGTGGGGCGCCATGGCCTATTCTGCGCTCGACACCTATCTGTTCCGTGGCAAGGCACCGTGGACCCTGCATCACACGCCGGATCACGAGAGCTTGAAGCCTGCTGCCCAATGCAAGCCCATCGACTATCCCAAGCCGGATGGGCAGATCACTTTTGACCGCCTCTCCTCCGTATTCCTCTCGAATACCAACCACGAGGAAGATCAGCCCTGCCACCTCACGCTCAAGGATCCCAGCGTGCCGACGCGGCTGAATCTCGCCCTGTACGACGGACCAGAGCAACGTTACTGCCCGGCCGGCGTTTATGAATATCTGGACGGTGAGGGTGGCAAGCAGCTGCGCATCAACGCGCAGAACTGCGTGCACTGCAAGACCTGCGACATCAAGGACCCTTCGCAGAACATCCATTGGGTGACGCCCGAGGGTGGCGGCGGCCCCAACTATCCCAACATGTAGGACGAGGGAGGGGCGGACATGCCGAAGGTCGTATTTGTCTCGCCGGGCGGCGCGCGGCGAGAGCTTGCAATTGCAGACGGCTGGACGCTCATGGAAGGCGCGGTCCAGCACAACGTGCAGGAAATTGCCGCGGAATGCGGCGGAGGCTGTGCCTGCGCCACCTGCCACGTCTTCATCGATCCGGCATGGCTGGACAAGCTGCCCGCACCAGCCGCGGCAGAGCAGGATCTGCTGGAATGCACGGCTGTCCCGCGACAGGAGAATTCCCGGCTGAGTTGCCAGCTGAAGCTCACTTCGGGGCTGGACGGGCTGGTGGTGTTGCTTCCCGAACGACAGACCTGAGTCGCCCCGCACACACACCATGACCCGCCATGTGATCATCGGGGCCGGACAGGCGGGCCTGCAGGTTGCCGAGAGCCTCCGCAAGGAAGGCTTTGACGGCGAGGTCGTGCTCATCGGGGATGAGTCCTCGGCCCCTTATCAGCGTCCCCCGCTGTCCAAGAAATATCTGCTGGGTGAAGTCACCGCCGAGCGTCTCCTCTTCCGTGCAGCAGACCACTATGCCCGCCAGAACATCGATCTCCGGCTCGACACTCGCGTCACGGCAATCCATCCATCCAATCACACCCTGACCCTCGCCGACGGCACCCACCTGGAATGGGATCGTCTGGCGCTGACGACGGGTGCCCGTGTGCGTCGGCTGGACGTGCCCGGGGCAGCGGATCCTCGCGTGCATGTGCTGCGCGGCGTGGAGGATGCCGAGTCGCTGCGCCAGGGCCTCGAGCGGGCCGCCCGGGTCGTTGTGATCGGCGGCGGTTTCATTGGCCTCGAAGTCGCGGCGATTGCGCGCAAGCTGGGGCGCGAAGTGACGGTCGTCGAAGCGCAATCGCGCCTGCTGCCCCGTGTAGTCGCTCCGCTGGTGTCGACCTTCTTCCATGAACTTCATACGGGCCATGGCGTGCGCATCCTGCTCGAGCAACAGGTGGCGGCACTCGTGCCAGCGGCGGATACTCTGACGGTGCAGACTGTTGATGGCACCTCCATCCCCGCCGACCTCGTGGTGGTGGGCATCGGCGTGATCCCCAACACTGAGCTCGCGGAGGCTGCCGGGATCGTCTGTGAGGCGGGCATTGTGGTCGACGAATTCGCGCGCACCAGTCATCCGCATATCGTTTCCGCCGGTGACTGTACGCGGCATCGCAATTTGCTCTTCGCGGCTCCCCATCGCCTGGAGTCGGTGCAGAATGCGGTTGATCAGGCCAAGGTGGCCGCGTCCACCATGCTCGATGCTCCGGTCCCCTATGCCCAGGTGCCCTGGTTCTGGTCCGACCAGTACGACGTCAAGCTCCAGATGGTCGGCATCTCGGCTGGTCACGACTCCTTGATCGTGCGCGGCGTTCCCGGCCCGGACGGTTTTTCTGTATTTTACCGATCTGGCGATCGCGTCATCGCGGTCGACTCGATCAACAAGCCCGCCGAACACATGGCGGCACGCAAGCTCATTGCCGCCGGCGGCCGGTGCGATCCCGAACGCCTAACGGACACCTCAACCGACCTGAAGACTCTCTTCCAGTAACCTCAGCCAGAAACGCCATGCCAAAAGTCACTTTTATCGACCTCGAAGGAAAATCCCACCAATGCGACATCGCCAACGGCCTGTCGGTGATGGAGGGTGCCATTGCCGGCGGTGTGCCCGGTATTCTCGCAATCTGCGGCGGCAGCTGTGCCTGCAGCACCTGCCACGCCTATGTGGATGATGCCTGGGCCGACAAGGTGGGTGGGCCCAACGAAATCGAAGATGCCACGCTGGATCTCGCGAACGATCGCCGGTCGCACAGCCGGCTTACCTGCCAGATCACCATGCAGCCTGAGTTCGAGGGCCTCGTGATCCACGTCGCCAAGAACGACTGAACTGTCTCCATGGCTGCCCACCGGCGCATCTCGCGCGCGTCGGGAGGGGTAAGCTCGAGTCCGGTCCGCAATTCCGTCCGCTCCACGGAGATGACTGCATGAATCCCGTCCTCTGGCGCCCGGATGCGGCGCGCATCGCAGATACCCGACTCACCCGCTTCATGCACTTCGTGCAAGAGCGTCACG
>Ga0315906_10010085_pt1 | contig 11140 bp, 11 predicted proteins | sample LakEriMetagenome_4_FD_203526 | JGI IMG/M metagenome (GOLD analysis project Ga0315906, IMG submission 203526) | Freshwater fungal communities from buoy surface, Lake Erie, Ohio, United States - Buoy 2 MA122 | ecosystem: Environmental > Aquatic > Freshwater > Lake > Lake biofilm | place: USA... | reverse complement strand
TTTGTCTTCAATGTCATCTACCTCATTCAAGAAAATTGTTTTACATCCTGCCAAGGAGCGTTCCTTGTCGTTACGTCATCCCTGGGTTTTTTCCGGCGCCGTTAAAAAAGCCGATCCACTATTGGTTGAAGGAGAAATCGTGGAAGTCGTCTCCTCCCTCGGAGACTATTTGGCAACAGGCCATTTCCATGAGGGCTCTATTAAAGTACGTGTATTTTCTTTCCAAGCTACTGATGCCGGAAATGAGTTCTGGCTGGGAAAATTCAGGGCAGCACTTGCACTTCGTCAACGGCTGTTTCTTATTAACAACCCGGCTACCACGGCTTACCGTCTAATACATGGCGAAGGCGACGGATTTCCTGGACTTATCGTTGATGTCTACGGACAAGCTATCGTTTTACAGGCACACACGCTGGGAATGTATCAGCTTATGAATGTCTTTTCGGAATGTTTGAAAAAAATATTCGGCGATACCATAAATGTTTTGTACGACAAGAGCAGCGAATCGCTTGGACGGCAATTACCTGTAGGAAATTCAAATTCGTTTTTACTCGGAGATGATCCTGAGATGACCGTGCTTGAAAACGGAATCCAATTTAAAGTGAATTATGTCGAAGGACAGAAGACAGGATTTTTTCTGGACCAACGCGACAATCGCCAATTACTTCGTCACTACAGCGATGGAAAATCAATATTAAATACATTTTGCTACTCGGGCGGCTTTTCGCTGGCCGCTTTAGCAGGCGGTGCAAAAAAGGTAATCTCAGTAGATAGTTCAGCAAAAGCCACGGCGTTGGCATCAGAAAACTCTGCGCTAAACGGCTACAACAACCATGAAATTATTACCGATGATGTATTCGATTTCCTGCGGAATAATCAGGAAGAGTTCGATATTGTGGTGCTGGATCCTCCCGCCTTTGCAAAGCATCTCAGCGCTGTTGACAAAGCAGTTATCGGCTATCGAAACCTGAATGTTCAAGGACTCAAAAAGGTTAAACAAGGTGGACTGTTATTTACATTTTCATGCTCCCAGGTCATCGACAAACACCTTTTCCGGAAAGTGATATTTCAGGCCGCTGCGCAATCCGGTAGAAACGTGCGTATTTTACATCAGCTAACGCAAGGCGCCGATCATCCGATCAGCATCTACCATCCGGAAGGTGAATACCTGAAAGGCCTCGTTTTATATGTGGATTGATCACTCCGGTTATTGTCCTATGCATCATCGGTTTTAGTATTTTTACGGAGTGCAAGTAAAAACCGGTTTCCGCGATATTCTGAACATGGCTTTCCCTGTCATGATTGGCAGTATCGCCACTACCCTTCTGAATATCACAGACAGTGCTTTTCTTGGCAGAATCGGAGAAGTAGAATTAGGAGCTTCAGCCATTGGCGGAATACTTTATTTTGTTTTTGTGATGATTGGTATTTCTATAGGAACCGGCTCACAAATTCTGATTGCACGACGCGCCGGTGAAAAAGACCATTCAGCCATCGGAGCGATTTTCGATCATAGTTTAGTCTTGCTTATTGGATTAAGTCTGCTGCTATTTTTCGTACTTCAGGTACCTGTTCCTGCGATTCTGCGGTATTCCATCGCCGATGAACATGTGCTCGATGCTACGTTACAATTTATAGATTACCGCTCGTACGGCATCTTTTTCATCATGGCCGCTACTGCATTTCGGTCGTTCTTTGTAGGTATCGCACAAACTAAAATTTACGGTTACTATGCCTTTATCATGGCTGCCGTCAATATCATCCTGGGATTTGTACTCATTTTCGGAAAATGGGGCTTCCCGGAATTAGGTATCGCTGGTGCCGGCATCGCATCCAGTCTGGCCGAAGCCTTTGCCTTGGTTTTTCTGCTGTTGTGGCTGGCGACACGAAAAGGCATTAACGAATTTCAGCTCTTCAAATTCAAGCGACCGGACAAACAACTTATTGGTAGTATTTTAAATTTATCCTTACCGCTTGTCGTGCAAAATCTTCTTTCGATGGTTGCGTGGCTGGTATTTTTCCTGTTCATCGAAAAACTGGGAAAACACGAGTTGGCGATATCCAATGTAGTACGCGGCGCATACATGATTGCCATGACTCCGATCTGGGGATTTTCAGTAGCCGCGAACTCGATGGTGAGTAACATCATCGGCCAGGGACGTAAAGAGGAAGTATTACAATTAGTGAACCGAATTTTGTTGTTGTCTTTCTGGACTACGTTACTAATGGCAGTGCTCCTGTTCCTCTTTACCGATCAGGTTTTAGGGATTTTCACCACCGATACCATTCTGTTAGCCGATTCCTTAGGCAGCTACCGGATTGTGATTATTTCTTTGTTCTTTTTTTCTTCGGCCATCGTGCTTATAAGTGCTGTAAGTGGCACAGGTGCCACTAAAATGGCATTGAAGGTAGAAATCATTGCTATCCTGTTGTACATGTTCTACATCTATTACACCACTTTTATTGCTCTCAGTACGGTCGAAACGGTGTGGTTATCGGAGCTCGTGTACTGGACATTTATCGGCGGAGCCTCGTATCTGTATTTGTTAAGTAACAAATGGAAATCTATTCAAGTCTGAAGAACGGTTAATTATTAATTTTGCCTACAGCTATGAATAAACCAAACGTCGTTTTCATGGGTACACCCGAGTTCAGTGTCGCCACCTTAGCGGCGATGCTGGACAACGGCGTACAGGTAGTAGGTGTAATCACGGCTCCAGATAAACCGGCCGGCCGGGGACAGAAAATCAGCATGTCGGCTGTCAAAAAATTCGCGCTGGAGAAAAATTTACCGCTGTTACAGCCAACCAATTTGAAAGATCCGCACTTTCTGCAGGACCTAGAAGCGCTGAAACCGGACCTTCAGGTTGTTGTGGCCTTTCGCATGCTTCCGGAAGCCGTCTGGAAATTGCCGAAGCTGGGGACTTTCAACCTACACGCTTCCCTTTTGCCGCAATACCGTGGTGCTGCGCCAATTAACTGGGCCATTATTAACGGAGAAAATGAAACAGGCATTACGACCTTTTTCTTACAACAAGAAATTGATACTGGTGCAATTATCTTTCAGGAAAAACTACCTATCGGTCCTGATGAAAATGCCGGATCGCTTCATGACCGGCTGATGAAAGCCGGTGCATCACTTGTTGTAAGAACAGTTGATGCCATTTCAAACGGTGAAGTGAAGCCTATTCAGCAAGCGGAACTGCTTTCTTCGGCCGGACTACTTCAGCCTGCACCAAAGCTCCATCGGGAAAACACACGTATCAACTGGTATCAGTCTACAGCTGTTGTGTACAATCTTATCCGTGGACTTTCTCCCTATCCGGCAGCCCATACCACCTTGAAAAATGGAGTCAGCATCGACTGTAAAATCTATCGAGCAGCGCCACATGTTACAACACATCCGAATTCGCCAGGATTGATAGAAACTGATCAGAAATCCTACTTGCATGTATTCACTGCTGATGGGTATCTGGATATTCTTGAGCTCCAATTGTCCGGTAAACAGAAAATGGGTGTTCGCGATCTTCTCAATGGTTACAAATTTATTCCAGGCGCATCGTTCGCCTAATCCATGAAGCCCCACATCGTTGTGCTCACCGGAGCCGGAATCAGTGCTGAAAGCGGTATTCGTACTTTTAGAGACAGTGATGGCACGTGGGAAAACTACCGGATTGAAGAGGTAGCTACACCTGCAGCGTGGAAAAAAGACAAAGCGCTGGTACTTGAGTTTTATAACCAACGGAGAAAACAAGTTTTGGAGGCGAATCCCAATCCGGCGCACCTCGCTTTGGTCCATTTAGAAACAGCTTATAACGTCTCCATCGTCACACAAAACGTAGATGACTTGCACGAGCGAGCTGGCTCAACTTCCGTATTGCATCTTCACGGTGAGATACGAAAAGCGAGAAGTACGGTTAATCCAACGGAGATCTTGGAGATTACTGGCTGGCAACTCAATCCGGGCGATACCTGTTCCAAAGGCTCCCAGCTTCGTCCGCATATTGTTTGGTTTGGAGAAGAAGTCCCTGCCCTGCAAACTGCAGCGGAATTGGTCAGTAATGCCGATATGTTGCTGGTTATCGGCACCTCACTCGCTGTCTATCCTGCAGCAGGATTGATCTACGACACTCCGCCGGAATGTCAAAAAATCCTTATTGATCCTAATGCTCCGTCTGTTTCACCCGATTTCACTATTATAAAAAAACAGGCAGGAACCGGCGTGCCTGAATTGGTTAATCAATTATTGCGTTAATTTGCAGTTATGGATGCCGCTTTTTATGAATCGGATTTTTTTAAATGGGTAATTCTGCCTTTACTCATTTTTCTCGCTCGCATGGCGGATGTGACGCTGGGAACATTACGGAATGTCTTTATCTCTAAAGGACTACGAAAAGTAGTTCCGTTTATCGGTTTTTTTGAAGTACTGATTTGGCTGATCTCCATCCGTCAGGTAATGCAGCATCTCGACAATCCCATATGTTATATAGGATTTGCCGGCGGTTTTGCTATGGGAACTTACGTTGGACTACTGATCGAGCGTCAACTGGCACTCGGCATGCAGGTTATTCGAATAATCTTACCGGGAGATTCATTGCCGCTAACGGATGCGCTTAGTGCTGCCGGATTCGGCATCACTATCATGGATGGTACCGGCAGCAAAGGTCCGGTAAAGATCATTTTCACTATTCTTAAACGGAAGGATATTCAACTGGCGCAGGAACTCATACAACGCCACTTTCCACAAGCCTTTTACTCAATCGAGGATATTCGCACAGCACGCCAAGGCGTTTTTCCAAAAAATGCGGGCATCTCCAGTAAGATTGACTACCTGCGGAGTATTTTTCCCAATCAAAAATAACGTTGTCAGTCTTTACGCGCCTGTTGCAAATTAATGCTTTGCAACAATTGTCGCGAACGCGTGTTGAAGTAGCGCTTATTGCGAAAAGCGCCTACCCAGCGTAAGCCGTGAATCACATCCGTAAGAAAAACCTCATCGGCTTCTAGGAGGTCTTTTACCGTAATGGACGTCTCCGTGACGGGAGCTCCCTGTTCATTGGCTTGCTGCACGATGGACTCCCGCATAACGCCGGCTACACAAGCCTGATCCAGGGATGGCGTAATTAATTGTTCCCCTTTCACTAAAAAAAGGTTGGAGCTAATAGCTTCGGCGATATTATCGTCTGTATTGAGTACCAAACAATCATCCAGGCCATGTTCACGCTTATGAAGTCCGGCCATAACATAATACAAGGCATTCGCCGATTTCAGGTTGGAAAGCCGGCTGACCGGCTTTTTGATTTCAGTATACAGCTCGATTTTAAGTCCGGTATCGTTGAGGATGTATTCTTTAGTAGTTAAGGGCGCTGCTTCTATCAGGTAGGAAACTGCATTAGTTTGCGGGGTATAAAGTCCGCCGTCATTCCGAAAAACCTCCAGCCGAATACGGCCGTTGCCACCCAGCTTGTTAGCTTGATCAAGGTGGCGGATGGCCAGGTATAGTTTATGGAAATCAAGATCGGAATGCGTCTCCATTCCCAACAATTTCATACTACGTTGCAGGCGATCAAGATGCTTTTCAAAAAACAGAATCTCGCCATGCATCATGCGGATGGTCTCGAAAACTGCGTCCCCGTAACGAAACGCACGATTGGCAGCAGTGAACAGCGGCTGGTCGGCCGACAATATATTGCCATTGTAATTGACGAAGTACTGCATGAACGATTACAAAAATAGTGCGAGAAGACCAACCCTTCTCCATCCGCTAAAAAAGTAATCAACGATGGTATCTTAAAAAGCTCACGCTTTTTTTATGCGTGCCAATACTGTTGTTAACGGATCGTTGGGATTGATTTTTACGGGATGAATCCCTGCTTTTATCGCGGCATCCATATCCCGTTGAGTATCTCCAATAAAATAAGATACCGAAGGATCAATTCCGAAGCGCGCGCACGCTTTTTCAAGTAACAAAGAATCCGGTTTGCGGCAGATACATAACCCGGAATGAGGATGATGCGGGCAATAGTAAATAGCCGTCAATCGAATCCCCTGATTGGAAAGCGAACGTTCCAAATGCAAGTGCAGATAATCTACGTCCTTTTTAGCATAAATTCCCTTAGCAACGCCTCCCTGGTTACTAATGATGATGAGCAGATAACCGTCAGCCTGCCACTGGCGCAACGCTTCCACTACACCGGGATTTATCCGAAAATCCTCAAGCAACCATGTATAATCACCGCGTTCTTCATTGATAACACCGTCGCGGTCAAGAAATATGGCTTTGACCGGCTCAGATGACATTTCGGAAATAGATTAGCTTACCAAAAAAATCCATCAATAATGAAGGCTGCAGCAGCGAGGTGAACACGATTCCGTAAATCGCACCCCATAAATGCGCATCATGGTTGATGCGGCTTCCACCTTTTCGATCCATATAAATACAATAAAACAAATACGCTGCTCCAAAAATCACACCCGGCAAACATAGTATTCCGTACAGACAAATCTTCTCCAGCGGCTGAAAGAGAATGAACGCAAAGACAACTCCGGAAACCGCTCCTGAAGCTCCGAGTGCATTGTATCCTGGATTATGGAACTGTTTGCGATAGGTCGGTAAGATGGACATTACCAATCCGCCGGCGTACAGTAATAGGAAATAATTCCCGTAATCCGAACCGAAATAGCTGTGATAATATTGTTCGACAATCGGACCGAACGAATACAGCACGAACATATTAATCAGAAGATGCATCCAATCTGCATGGATGAACCCCGAGGTAATAAAACGATGGAATTCACTGTTCTTCTTAACCTTACTGGGATTAAAAAGTAACCTAGAAAAAAGACTGCGGTTGTTAAACGCCAGTATGGAAACAATGACCGTAATAAGCACGATAGCCAGACTGATGTTCATGATCAATTGATATTAGACGTTGAATCTAAAGTGCATGATATCTCCGTCGCCTACGGTATATTCCTTGCCTTCGACACTTAATTTACCGTTATCACGACAGGCCGACTCGGAACCGAATTTAAGGAAGTCTTCGTACTTGATGACTTCGGCACGGATGAATCCTTTTTCAAAATCCGTATGAATCACACCGGCAGCTGCCGGTGCTTGCATACCGCGGGTAATTGTCCAGGCACGCACTTCTTTTTCGCCGGCGGTGAAATAGGTCTGAAGACTCAGCAAACGATATGCTGCCTTGATGAGTTTTGCTACACCGGACTCCGTTAACCCGAGGTCCTGCAAGAAGGCAGTACGATCTTCGTAGCTGTCGAGTTGCGTGATTTCAGCTTCGATAGCAGCGGCAATAATAAGCACCTCTGCCCTTTCATCCTTCACGGAATCTTTAAGCTGGTCGACGTATTTATTGCCGGCATTCACCGATCCTTCGTCGACATTGCATACGTACAATACCGGCTTAGCGGTAAGCAAGAAAATATCGGCGATAAAACGTTCGTCACCCTCGTTGACGGGTGCGGAACGAGCCGCTTTCCCTTGCTCCAGGTGTTGTTTATAGATCTTGAGCGCTTCAATACATTTGGCTGCATCTTTATCACCACCCGCTTTAGCCAGTTTTTCCACGCGAGAAATTTTCTTGTCTACACTTTCCAGGTCTTTTAGCTGCAGCTCCGTATCAATCGTTTCTTTGTCCCGGACCGGATTTACATTACCGTCGACATGGACTACATTTGGATCATCAAAACAGCGAATGACGTGGATAATGGCGTCACATTCGCGGATATTACTGAGGAATTGGTTGCCCAATCCTTCTCCTTTGGATGCACCTTTCACCAATCCTGCGATATCGACAATTTCAATGGTAGTTGGAACTACGCGTTGCGGGTTGATGAGTTTTTCAAGTTGACTGAGCCGCTCGTCAGGAACGGTGATAACACCCAGGTTGGGCTCAATCGTACAAAAAGGAAAATTAGCTGCCTGCGCTTTCGCATTCGACAAGCAATTGAACAAGGTGGACTTACCTACGTTTGGTAATCCGACAATTCCGCATTTCAATCCCATAATACTATAAATCTGGTGGCTTTAAAATCGATTTCCTGCAAAGGTAATGATTAGTGATTCGAGTTTACTTTCCGCCGCTTGAAATAGCATTGTACTTCAAGGTATTTGCCGGATCAATTTGTGTTAAAACAGTAACGACCTGCGACTTCTCATCCGCCGGTGCCTGAGAAAACAACGAGATGACTTCATCGGCTTTGGCGTTAAAAAACACCTGCATGGCAAAGGAATTCGGACGATTATTAAAAACGGCCTTCAGTCCTTTAATGGCTTCTAAGCAAGCAGCGCGACCTTCCGTCAGGTTATCGCTCATGACATCGAATCCGGTCCGGTGATATTTATACATGCAGGAACGCAACGCTTTAAATTGAACATGCAGTAAGTTTTCTACCAACCAGAAGCGGTTGCGCTGGTTCTCAAATGCCTTCCAGCCACGCTCCGGAACAGATTGCGCATTATTGACAACGTTCTGAGCACGCAGGAAATATGGAGTACCGCCTTCCAGCGAATAGGAATCATAATCCAATCCGATGATAATATACGTGTAATAGCCTAATACGGCTGTTAGGTTAGAGTTGATATTGGCTTCGTCGAATTCCAGCAACTGGTCCTGAATGTAACGAAAGGTAAAATCATTATCCTGGTGATTGAATAAGGGCGAATTGTAGGAACTCTTATAAACCGGACGACGAGATTGAATCTGAATATTAGCCTTGAATTCATCCACGCTCACCCGTTCAGAGATGGTAATCGTGATGGAGCACTCAATACGTTCCTGGTTTAGGAACTGATCGTTCGTCCATTTTCGGGTATTAAGAAATTCACGGATGGAATTCTGCAGCGTCGAATAGATCGTACGATCACTTTCAGTAGCGTTAGGCGACAGCACGGAAACGGAACAATTCAATTCCTGCGCCTTCGCACTGGTTATCGCGGCAAGCACTAACAGCACTAAAAAAATTTGTCGAAGCTTCATTTTCATGTAACCCATGGGAAATCATTTTTTATTCGACCGCGAAATCAGATCAACCAGATCAACGGCGAGTTCTTTTTTCGTTCGGGTGCTAAATTCGGCAACGGCTCCATCCTTAGAGAAAACCGTCACTTTGTTCGTGTCAAAACCAAATCCAGCACCGGGATCATTGAGAGAATTAAGTACAATATGATCGAGATTCTTTCGCTGCAGTTTACCTAAGGCATGCTCTTTTTCCTGTTCCGTTTCCAGCGCAAAACCGATCAAAACCTGTCCGGCAGATTTTTGAGATCCCATCGCGGCAAGAATATCAATGGTCGGAGTTAGATGCACCGACAAAGCTGCGTCCTTCTTTTTTATTTTTTGCTCGGCAGCATATTCCGGTTTGTAATCTGCTACAGCGGCAGCCATGACAATCAATTGGCAGTGGGTAAAATGCTGCATACAGGCATCGTGCATTTGCTGAGCTGATTCGACAGTAACGTTTTTTATTGCCGGATGTTGTGTGTGTAAAGCCGTCGGACCCGTTACAAGCACAACCTGGGCACCGCGTGCGGCCAACTCTTCCGCAACAGCAAAACCCATCTTCCCGGTAGAACGGTTTCCGATATAACGCACAGGATCTATGGCTTCGTAGGTGGGGCCTGCCGACACCAGTGCTTTCACACCGGACAGCGACAGGCCGTTAACGAAAAAACTGTTGACCGTATTGAAAATAGTTTCCGGTTCTTCCATGCGCCCCTCTCCGACCAAGCCGCTGGCCAATTCTCCTGCGGCGGGCTGGATGACTCGGACACCGTGCTTGACCAGCAAATCGATATTCTGCCGCGTAGTAAAATGCTTCCACATGTCAAGATCCATCGCCGGCGCAACCATTACGGGACAGCGTGCGGAAAGGTAGACGGCCATTAGCAGGTTATCGCAATTGCCGGTGGCCATTTTAGAAAGCGTGGATGCGGAGAGCGGAGCGATAAGCAGTAGATCCGCCCAGCAACCTAAATCAACATGATTATTCCAAGTACCGTCGGCCGGATTGAAATAATCGCAGCCCACCGGATGTTTGGAAACTACGGACATCGTCAGTGGTGTAATGAAATCCTTGGCAGACGGAGTCATGATGACACGGACTTCAGCACCGGCCTTGACCAGTAACCGAACCAGTGTAGCCGATTTATAGGCAGCGATACTTCCGGTTACGCCGAGTATTATTTTTTTTCCCTGCATGCGATACGTGTTGGTTAAAATGAAAAAATCCAAAACCGAACGTCTTGGATTCTTTCACTACATCATGATCGATTGAAAACGACCGGTATTATTTATCTCGCGCCGGATTACGGTGATAGATTTTTTTATCCTGAAATTCACCCAACGCGATTAACGTCGGCTTTGGTAAACGCTCGTAATATTTGGAGATCTCGATCTGTTCACGGTTTTCGAAAATCTCTTCCAGATTATCGCTGGAGGTATTGAATTCAGAGAGTTTGCCGTTCAGCTCCTCTTTCAATTCAGAAGAAATCTGGTTGGCACGTTTTGCGATAACCACCAGTGATTCGTAAACATTGCCCGTTTCACGGTCGTAATCGCGAAGGTTCCGGGTGATGGTAGTAGTGGTTTCTGCTTTATAATTCATTGGTTCTGAGGATTTGGGGCACAAATATAATAAAAATCACTGTTTAATGCTACTGATTCCCAAATTATTGGCGTTTTCCAGCCATTTCCGAATATTTGCCGCCATTTCATCGGCTTCTTCTTTGTAAATACTGGCAGGAAAAGCGGCTGAAAACTCTCCGTAAAAAGTCAGCGCCTCATTATAGCGCGCTATTTTTTTGTCTTCGATACTATTCTCGGCCAGTTTATATTGGGCTTTGGTAACAAGGAACATACTCTCCTCCCGATTGGGCGTTGTTGGAAAATCATTCAGCAGGTTGCGAAAAGCCGTTACTGCCGCCTTGAAGTCGTCCATGTGATAGTACAATTTGGCGATTTCATAAGCCTTATGCTCCAGTTTTGACTCCAATTTATCAATCAGTTGATTGCATTCCGTCAATCGTGAACTTTGCGGATAACGGTCGGCAAAAAGTTGTAATTGGCCAATCGCTTTATACGTACTGGTCTGATCGAGTGAGTATTTTGGAGAATCCTCA
>Ga0315906_10010084_pt1 | contig 11141 bp, 6 predicted proteins | sample LakEriMetagenome_4_FD_203526 | JGI IMG/M metagenome (GOLD analysis project Ga0315906, IMG submission 203526) | Freshwater fungal communities from buoy surface, Lake Erie, Ohio, United States - Buoy 2 MA122 | ecosystem: Environmental > Aquatic > Freshwater > Lake > Lake biofilm | place: USA: Lake... | reverse complement strand
GAAACCAGGTAGTTGTAGAATACCTGCAGGATCATCGCAACAATAAGACCACCGATAGTGGTAATAAGAGCCACTTTGATACCACCTGCTACAAGTCCCGGAGAAATATCACCTGCAGATTCAATGGCATCGAATGCCTGAACCATCCCGACAACTGTTCCGAAGAATCCAAGCATCGGAGCGAGGGCGATGAACAGGGAGATCCAGATAAGACCTCTTTCCATATTTCCCATCATTACACCACCGTAAGAAACAACAGATTTCTCAACAATGTCGATTCCTTCATGCTCACGGTCAAGTCCCTGATAAAAGATACTTGCAACCGGTCCTTTGGTTTTGCGGCAAATTTCTTTAGCTTTTTCCACTCCTCCTGATGTCAAAGCACCTTCAATTTCTTTCAGAAGCTTATCGGTGTTGGTGGTTGCCATGTTAAGGTATATGATCCTTTCAATCACTATCGCCATTCCAATGATGAAACAAAGAAGAATGGGTGTCATGTAAAGCGGACCACCTTCGATGAACTTTGTTTTCATGACCTGGTGGAACGACTCCTCAGCTGCAGCTGCAGCAGGGGCTGCATCTTGTGCAACAGCCATAGTAACTGCACCGAACGTCAGAACTCCGGCAGTCAATAAGAATGAAGATAATTTTTTCATAAGAAAGGTTATTGGTTTTGTTTTTGCTTTTTGTTTATGAACGACTTTAATTGATGAATATTCTTATTGCGGAGAGAGAGGGATTCGAACCCTCGATACCCTTTTGGGGTATACACACTTTCCAGGCGTGCTCCTTCAACCACTCGGACACCTCTCCGTAATTCTGTTATGTCACACGCTGTTAATGATTTCCCTTGTTTCCCGTCCTCAAAATTGAGCGGTGCAAGATAGGAAAATTCCAAATGACAATTATTTTTTTGTGTTAAGGGTTTGTAAAGAATTCAATTCGTTATTTCTCCTCTCAAGTTCTTGATTATCAATTCTTTGATTTTTGAAGCAGATTTATAATTACCCATCAGGAACATCAGTTTCGACAAGGCAGCTTCCGTGGTCAGGTCAAAGCCTCCCAATACTCCGGCCTTTTGAAGCCTGGCACTGGTCGTATAAACGCCCTGTTCTACCATCCCGCCGATACATTGAGTGACATTAAGTATAATCACACCCCTGGACAATGCCATCTTAATTTCATCCACAAACCAGTCGCTCACAGGAGCATTTCCCGAACCGTAGGTTTCCAGAATGATGGCTTTCATGCCTGACCCCAGCACGGCAGATAACCACGGCCTGCTCATACCCGGAAATACCCTGACCACTCCAACAGCAGTGTCGAGACGGCTGTTGACCGTAAACTTCTTTTTACCTGGCTTCAGAATCAAATGGGGATTGAATTTCAGATAAACACCAGCCTCCGCCAGGGGAGGATAATTAGGCGACTGAAACGCCTCAAACTTGGAGGCATTCACCTTTGAAACCCGGTTACCCCTGAACAGCAGATAATCAAAATACACACAAACCTCAGGTACAGCAGGCTTTCCGTCAATCTTCGTAGCCGCTATTTCAATGGCAGTGATCAGATTCTCTTTGGCATCGGTCCGGACTTCCCCCACAGGCAGCTGGGATCCGGTCAGCACTACAGGCTTCGACAGGTTTTCCAGCATGAAGCTGAGCGCTGAAGCCGTGTAAGCCAAGGTGTCAGAACCGTGAAGCACCACAAAACCATCATAACGCGAATAATGCTTTCCAACCATTTCGGCGATTCCGATCCAATGCTCCGGCTGCATATTGGCTGAGTCCATCACCGGGTCGAATGAAACAACATCAATCTTGTAATTGAACTTTTGAATCTCAGGAACCGCGTCTCTGATCTGCCGGAAATCGATCGGCTTCAGCTGACCGGTTTTGAAGTCCTTCGCCATACCAATAGTACCGCCGGTATAAATGATAAGGATCCTTGAAGATGTTTTACTGCCGGTTTTGTTGAGGCTTTGGGCCATAACTTCGAATGATGAATTGTGAATTGTGAATTATGAATGATGTTGCCGGAAGTTGAAATCAGAAATAGTATAAAACAGCGTTCTTTAAAATCATCTCATTAAACTCTGAACAATCTTTCCGCATTGAGCGAGGTCATTTGTGCTATTTTCTCGAGTGACACCTGTTTGATTTCTGCCACTTTTTCAGCTATCAGTCTGAGATAGGAAGGCTCGTTGCGTTTGCCGCGATAGGGGGTTGGTGCCAGGTAAGGGCCATCCGTTTCCAGTAATATACATTCTAAAGGCACCTCCTTGACAATCGAAGCAAGTGTTGAATTTTTAAATGTTACCACTCCACCGATGCCCAGATAAAATCCCATGTTGATAATTTCATCCGCCTGATTGATATCGCCGGAGAAACAATGAAAGACACCGGTGAGTCCGGGCAGATTCAAATCATGCAGAATGGCGATCAGCTCTGCCGTTGAATTGCGTGAATGGATGGAAATGGGCAAATTCATGTCAGAGGCCCACCGGCATTGTTCCCTGAAAGCGATTTCCTGCTCTTTTTTCCAGGTCAAATCCCAGTGGAAATCAAGTCCTATTTCACCCACAGCAATGATCCGGTGCCTGTTGCTTTCCAGGTGTTGCCGAATGATGTTTAACTGGTTCAGATAATCATCATTCACGTAACAGGGATGAAGTCCCATCATGGCATGGCACAGGCCGCTATATTGGTCTGTTAAATGCAACATGCTATCAATCGAACTTGCGTCGATATTGGGCATCAGCATTTTATGTACACCGGCCTGCTTCGCTGATGCGATCAGATCAGCTCTGTCGGCATCAAAGTCTTCAGCATAAAGGTGGATGTGGGTATCGGTGAGATTCATACCGGATGAAAGCGGTTCAAAGATAGCGGAAAATGACGATGCCCCTACCCCACCGCGAACCACAAATAAATCACCGTAACGAGTTTTACCAGACGCTGCCGGATTCACAATAATTCCTTACTTTTCGGCCGCTCAAACTCAAAAAACCTTATGAACGGCAAACATCCAAAAGCCCTGCCTTACCTCTTCTTATCAGAAATGTGGGAACGATTCGGTTTCTACCTGATGCTTGGAATTTTCTTCCTATACATGACCGATACCCAATCCGGTGGTATGGCACTCGACAGAAAAGAAGCTTCTGATATTTTCGGAACATTCATTGCACTGGTGTATCTCACACCATTTATCGGTGGCCTGCTGGCCGATCGTTTACTAGGATACCGATTGTCCATTACCATTGGGGGCATACTCATGGGACTTGGGTACTGCGGTCTGGCGCTTCCGGGCATGACTTCATTTTACATCTCTTTGCTGCTGGTCATCATTGGAAACGGATTTTTCAAACCCAATATTTCCACCATACTTGGAAACGTATACAATGATCCCCAATACAAAGGCTTGAAGGATGCCGGATATAATATATTCTATATGGGGATTAACCTCGGAGCATTCATCTGTAATTTTTTCGGAGCATATCTCAGAAACAACTTCAGCTGGGGTCATGCCTTCATGGCTGCAGGTATCGGGATGTTCATCGGTGTCATCATCTTCTGGATCGGACAAAAGCATTACAAACACGCCGACGTGAGAAAACCCACTCAAAAAGAAGACATGTCGCTTGGGCGGATTTTTGGTATAGTACTGCTGCCGGCTCTCGTTGCCGGTTACATCGGCTGGATCATCCCGGGCGATATCTTTGGAAGTGATTCTACCGATGCCTTTATTCTGGGTGCCCTGCCGGTGGCACTCTTCTACGTATCACTCCTGATCCGCTCTTCTCAGGAAGACCGGAAACAAATTGCGGCTCTTCTTGCCGTATTCGGAGTGGCAATCGTGTTCTGGGCCATCTTCAAGCAAAACGGAACCGCGCTCACCACCTGGGCAGAAAGTTACACCGATCGTAAGATTCCGGAAGCCATGGTTCCACCTGCCCAGGTCTTGGGTATGGTTCAGGAAGTGACTTATCAGAAGGATTCCGTCAGCTTAACCGACGAGCAATTCCGTGTGGTGCGGGATGAAAATGATAAGCCGGTCAAGACCTGGGATTATCCAACCTATTTCAAAAATATCCCACCTGAAAAACTACCTGCCGAAGGGGAAACCGTGCAGCTGATTTCCACCGAACTTTTTCAGTCAGTCAACCCGTTTTGGGTGATCCTGCTTACACCTGTTATCGTTTGGCTTTTTGCTTTCCTGAAAAAGCGAAACAAGGAACCCAGCACCCCATGGAAAATATTCTATGGTTTCTTTATCACCGCACTCTCCACACTGGTGATGGTTGGGGCCACTTATGCCTGTCACAACGGACTTGAAAAGAGTACCATGATCTGGCTGATTGCAAGTTATGGTGTGATCACGGTAGGTGAATTGTGTCTGAGCCCCATGGCACTTTCACTGGTCTCCAAACTTTCTCCGCCCAGGATCACCGCTCTGATGATGGGCGGATGGTTTTTGTCGACTTCCATTGGCAATAAAATGAGCGGTGTGCTGGCCAGTATGTGGGATAACTATGAAGACAAGGCCAATTTCTTCTGGGTGAATTTTGGTCTTGCCATGCTTACAGCTTTGGTGATTTTATTGATGCTGAAATGGCTGAATAAAATCGTAAAAGAACACGGCGCGTAAACAATTTTGAATCTGAATTGTAAGCATAAATTGGATCCGGTTGATATCAGCCGGAGGGGGCTTACTTTGACATTTATTTAACAGATTGATTTATGACCGACAGCGCCGTAAAAAACAAAAACTGGAGTGATAAATTCCTGAGTGTTGTTGAGAGAGTAGGTAATGCCCTGCCGCATCCTGCCACCTTGTTTGCGATCATGTGCCTGCTGGTCATTGTCATGTCATGGCTGATAAGCCTGACCGGACTGTCTGTGAAGCACCCAGGTACCGGAGAACAAATCGAAGCGTTCAATTTGCTTTCGCGGGATGGATTGCACCTGATTCTTAACAAACTGGTTACAAACTTTACCGGGTTTGCCCCATTGGGTACGGTACTGGTTGCTTTACTGGGAATTGGGATTGCGGAAGGCTCCGGACTGATTGGATCACTTTTAAGAATGCTGGTCCTGGGATCACCCAAAAAATTACTCACAGTCGTAATCGTTTTCTGTGGCGTGATGTCGAATGCCGCCAGTGAAGTGGGTTATGTGCTTCTGGTTCCGCTTTCTGCTGTAATATTTTTGTCGGTTGGTCGTCATCCGGTTGCGGGACTTGCAGCTGCGTTTGCAGGAGTTTCGGGCGGATACAGTGCCAACCTGCTGATCGGCACCATTGATCCGCTCCTGGCCGGACTATCACAGGAAGCGGCCAGAATTATTGATCCATTATACGAAGTAAACCCTGCCTGCAATTACTATTTCATGGCAGCATCCACTTTCTTCATCACTGCCATTGGTACCTGGGTAACAGAAAAGGTCGTGGAGCCTCGGCTGGGGCCCTATACCGGTGATGAAAAGGCCGATGAACTGCAGCGGCTTTCGCCTGATGAAAAACGCGGTGTAAAGTACGCCGGACTCACAGTATTGGTTTTAATAGGTTTGATTCTGGGCGGACTCATTCCAGCCGATGGTTACCTGCGTGATGCGGAAACAGGCAGCATCCTGAAATCTCCGTTTATGAGCGGTGTTGTGGTGATCATATTTTTCGCTGCGGCTGCTGCAGGAATAGCCTACGGAATCGGAGCCAAGACCATCAAGAGTGATGCTGATGTGATGAAAGGAATGGCCAAGTCAATGGAAACACTTGGCTCGTACATCGTACTGGTATTCTTTGCAGCGCAGTTCGTGGCCTTCTTCAACTGGACCAACCTCGGAATTATCTCAGCCATTAAAGGTGCGCAATTCCTTCAGGGAATCGGTGCCGACGGCATTCCGCTGATGATCGCTTTTATTCTCGTTTCAGCATTGATCAATCTGGTAATGGGAAGTGCTTCCGCGAAGTGGGCAATTATGGCTCCGGTATTCATTCCAATGTTCATGCTTCTCGGCTATTCTCCCGAATACACCCAGGTGGCTTATCGTATAGGCGACAGCGTTACTAACGTCATCTCGCCGATGATGTCGTATTTCGCCTTGATCGTAGCATTCATCCAGCGTTATGATAAAAAAGCCGGAATCGGAACGATCGTTTCTACCATGATTCCTTATTCAGTTATTTTCCTCATCTCCTGGACATTATTGCTGATCGTCTGGGTTTTACTGGAATTGCCGCTGGGACCGGGATCGAATATTTATATGTAAGTCGACAGTCGTTAGTCGATAGTCGTTAGTCTTCAGTCGTTAGTTGTTAACCAAATGACTAGTGACTAGAGACTAATGACTAATGACTAATGTCCTTTTCTATTTATCTTTCGAAAAAAACATGATCATTCATGTGATTACTAACTTATTGTAAAGTTAATCAATCAGTTCAATAACATCACTATTTACTGATTCTGTATAACCCGCTATGACGAAACCTGCAGTTTACAGCCATTTAAACGAATGATTTACAGTAAATTGTTGTGTATTAAAAGAAATCTTCCTATTTTTGGTTCAAACCTTTTCCACATGTCCGCCTCATTCAAATCGCTGTTATTTTCATGCGGTGTTTTTTGGCTGCTTCAAAGCGGAGATCTGATCGCTCAGCAAACTGTTGCTGATTGGAATTTCCCCAACAATCCCGACAATGCCATAGTAGATCTGTCGCTTCCTTCGAATACCGGAATTACCATTTCTACCCAGGGAGGTACCACGGCTCCATTGTATAATTACACCGGGGCAACCAGCTTTGCCGCCGGAGCCTCTTCCTGGCAAAGCGGTTCAGGTTTGAAGTGGTGGGAAATCACCTTCGATGCTACCGGTCTCGCTAACCTGGAACTATCTTCAAAACAATATGGTTCCAGCACTGCGCCACGCGATTTCAAGGTTCAATACCGGATTGGAGCAGGCGTCTGGACCGACCTCCCGGGTGCTACGGCGATTGTGGTGGCAACCAACTGGACAACAGGAGTGATCAACGGTGTAGCATTGCCTGCTGCCTGTAACAATCAGCCGGCGGTTTCATTGAGGTGGATTATGACTTCTAACACAGCTATTGGCGGGGCAGCTGTGGCTTCTAGCGGGGTATCAAGAATCGATGACATCAATGTTTCCTGGAATGCCGACGAATATTACCGAAGTGCTCAAAGCGGAAACTGGAACAACATCACTACTTGGGAATCGTCGCCCGACAACATCAGCTGGAGTCCGGCGATTATGGCTCCGACCAATTTTTCACGAACCATAACCATTAGAAATCCACACACTGTGACCATCAACTCCAGAGTCAGAATGGACGAGACCATTGTGCAAAATGGCGCGACACTCAGCTGGGCTTCCTTTTTCATGGATATTAATAACGGCCCTGGAGTAGACTTGCAGGTTAACGGCACACTGTGGGACAATGCCACCAACAACGTCGCATTTATTGGCGGCGCTACCTGGTCGCTGGGAGCTGCTGGTACTGTCCTCAAAACCAATAACGGATCTGCGAACAACTGGCGCGACAACTACAACGGAGGCATCGCCACCATCCCGGCAACGGCCACCTGGATCATCAGAAAGATCAGCGGCAACAATCCTTCGGTCAGTTCGCTTACGATGTATTATCCAAACCTATTGATTGAAAACAATACCGCCTCACCCTGGATCGCTACCGGATCCTCCAGTTTTCAGGGCGCAGGAACCACTATCGTGGTAAAGGGATACATGGATGTTGGAGGATCAGGCAGCAATACGGTTGAATTTGAATCTACCAATATTAATCCCGCAGCGGTTGTAGTTACAGGAAACCTGCATGTTCGTTCGGGCAATACACTTCGCAACTACGGCACCGGCTTCGAGCTCTTTTCAAATTTGATATGTGATGGCAATATCACGTATGATGCGAGTGATTCCCGGCAACTGATCTTCAGCGGCGGATCCCCTCAGGTCATTACCGGAGCCGGTAACCTGAATGTGTTCAGAATGGTGATGAACAAAAGCGCAGGCGATGTAACACTGTTTCGCCCTGTGAAAGTCGATAATAACATCACCTTCAACAATCCCGGAGGACGAATTTTTACTGATGCCGTCAACTTACTAACGGTGGATATAAACGCTACAGCCACCGGTGCCAATAATTCTTCTTTTGTTCATGGTCCTGTGAGAAAACTCGGAACTGCTGCCTTCACTTTTCCCACGGGAAAAAACAACTCCTACCGTTCGATTGGAATAGGAAGCGGCAGTGGCGGCGGTGGTGGCGTATTCTGGACAGAAGAATTTGGTTCCGGATGCAACACCGGGCAGCTGGCCAACTCTTATGCAGGAACAAACGGTACGTGGAATATTGTCAATACCGGAACAAACGAAGTCTATGCCAATACCTGGTACATCAGCGCAGCCGAAAACGGACAGGGTGCCGGTGTCTGCGGTGCCGGCTGCGGGTCGAATCAAACACTTCATGTGAGCAGCACCTTTTCCGGCGATCTGGGTGCAGCCTACTTTGAATCGGACCCCACTACCTGCTCCTTTTTTGGTTTCTGCGGTATTACCGATAAACGAGTGGAATCACCGGTCATTAACTGCACCGGACAGAGCGGCATCAATCTTTCATTTAACTACATGGAATACGGTGAAGGCACAGCTGACAATGCCACCCTTTGGTATTTCGACGGCACCTCCTGGAGTCAGCTGATTGATTTACCGAAAACACTTTGCTGTGGTGGTGTGGTTTGCGACGGACTGACACAAGGTCTGTGGACCGCCTACTCAATCGCACTTCCTGCAAGCGCGAATAACAATCCGAATATTCGCATTGGTTTCCGATGGGTCAACAATGGTAACGGTGTTGGAACAGATCCTTCTTTTGCTGTTGATGATGTCAGATTGTCGGGAGCAGGAGCCACCGAGACATTTACCGCTGAATATTTCAGGGCCAATCCCCAGGCAGTTTACAACAATGTGGTCAATGCGCCGATCGATCATATCAGTCAGTGTGAGTACTGGACGCTGACGCGCGATGCCGGCACATCTGCCAGAACCGTTACACTTTCGTGGGATGCCAACAGTTGCGGCGTGACGCTTTTGACCGATCTTACTACCGCGCGTTTCAATGGCACATCCTGGGACGACCGGGGCAACGGTGGAACCACCGGTACACTTACTGCAGGCACTGTCACTACCTCAACGACACAAACCGACTATGGTCCGTTTACGCTTGCCTCCACATCGTTTCAGAATCCTTTGCCAGTAGAGTTGCTGTCGCTTGATGCGAAATGGAAGAACCAAACAGTTGAAGTGAACTGGACAACTGCCAGTGAAATCAACAGTGACTATTTCCTGATTCAACGTTCCGCTTCAGGGCAGTTGTTTGAAAATATTGGAAGTGTTCAGGCAGCCGGGAACACCACTTCTCTGAAAGATTATAGTTTCTTTGATTACCAACCGCTGAAAGGCACCTCCTATTATCGTTTACAGCAATTTGATTTCGACGGATCCAACGAAACATCGCAAATGGTGGCGGTGAAAACTCGCGAAAGTGCACCGGCTTCTGAAATCCTGAATCTGTATACCGATCCTTTTCATCTCAACATTCATCTGGTGATACAGTCAACACAATCAGAAAATGTGAAGTTGAGTATTGTTGATGTAACAGGAAGAATCGTTTTGAGTGAGCAACATTCCCTTCAGTCAGGCCGGAATGCATTGACGCTTCCTGCTGAAAACCTTGCTAGAGGTGTTTATACTGTCAGGATACTTTTAAAAGAAAATCAGCTTTCCGGAAAATTCTTTTGGTAAAAAAAAAGATTCTGACTGTAGGCGTCAGAATCTTTTGCGGACCCGAAGGGATTCGAACCCCCAACCAACAGAACCGGAATCTGTCATTCTATCCAGTTGAACTACGGGTCCTTGAAATGAAGATGCAAAGGTAGTGATTCAGGTGTTTAAAACACTTGGGGTTTTAAACTTTAACAATTTAATTATCAGACTGATTCCAAAGCCTGTGAGCCTGAGCACGAATTTGATCCGCATCAATGTCTGTCATGCATTTGAAATGCCCTTTCGGACATTGATCATAACCAATTTTGGAGCAGGGGCGGCAGGAGAGATTTTTATTTTCGATAATTACGGTCTCACCCTCGCCATATGGCAAAAACGGAACCATACCGAACTCCGGCACCGTATTTCCCCAAACGGAAATAATTCTCTTTCTTAATGCAGCTGCGATATGCATCAGGCCGGTGTCGTGGGTGATCACAAACTTCGATTGTTGTACCAATGAAGCCGATCCGTTCAATCCATACCGGCCACAGGCATTGAAGACAAGCGATCCTGTTTGTGCGGTAATCGCTTCCGCGGATTCCTGATCTTCCTTCCCGCCAAGGAGCACCACAGGTAAATTGATATGATTGATGATTTCAGCAATTTTAGCATCAGGCAAACGCTTGGTTGTATGTTTCGCACCGATCACGAATGCATAATAACCCTTATGGAATGATTCGGGGAATTCACCGGTATGAACACGATACTTTTCAGGGATGAAATAATCCAGTCCGCCGCCATCATACTTCACCCCAAGTGACGCAACAGTCTGCATATAACGGTCGACTATATGCGCAGCGGGCATGCGGTTGACTTTCAGATTGACCAAAAGCCATTTTTCGATATTGAGTTTATTAAAAGCGGTCGACTTCACTCCAAGTGCAGCCTTGACCCTGGCACTGCGCAGATTGTGATGCAGGTCGGCAATGAAATCAAACTTCTCCTTTTTCAGATCGCTGATCACACTGCCCAGATCATCCTCCAGAACATGAACCTTGTCAATGAAGGGATTGTTGCTGACCAATCCTGCAAAAGAAGACTTAGTCAGAAAATGTACTTCAGCATCCGGTAGCTGCTGCTTCAGGCAACGAACAACAGGCGTTGTCAGCACAATATCGCCAATGGAACTGAAGCGGATCACCAGGATTTTCATACAGGGACAAAGGTAATGTTTTTGGCTTTATAAATCATACTTGGTACTGATTGTGAGTATTTTATATATTTTGTGAAATGAGGAGGAATGGTTAATATTGTAGAGGTTTTGGTCATTAGTCATTAGTCATTAGTCATTAG
>Ga0315906_10010083_pt1 | contig 11141 bp, 13 predicted proteins | sample LakEriMetagenome_4_FD_203526 | JGI IMG/M metagenome (GOLD analysis project Ga0315906, IMG submission 203526) | Freshwater fungal communities from buoy surface, Lake Erie, Ohio, United States - Buoy 2 MA122 | ecosystem: Environmental > Aquatic > Freshwater > Lake > Lake biofilm | place: USA... | reverse complement strand
GTCACCCACCATCTAACCCTTACAATTGTCATAAAAAAGTTAAACAAAATGACATTTGTCTCAAAATTTACGGGGTTTATAGTTTTAAAAGTTAAACAAAACTATATTTCCTCCGGTCATATAAGTAATGATGCAGTATGCCCAGCATAATAAAAAGAAAAAAAAGAGATAGGTGTAACCCTATCTCTTTTGTTGTGGAACACTATTCTGATTCATCAGAAAATGGTGTTTCACCTTCAGCAACAGGTTCTTCCTGTGGTGTAACCGCGGAAGGTTCTGCTTGCTGTGGCACGGCAGGTTGCTGTGCAGGTGCAGCAACAGTAGTTGACAATCCAAGGGATGCCATCAACTGCTGTGCAGCCAACTGTGCAGTAGCCTGAGCCAAGAGACCTGTGCCCAAACTGTCAATCGCAGATTGCATTTTGGCAACAGTGTCAAACTTGGCGTACACACGGCTGCCATCATAGTTCCACTCAAGTGTAACTAATGATGGGATGAAAGCATCTGTGGTTTTCCACAAGGGCTTTCCCGTGTCTTCATCGTGCAGAAGGTAATCACCCTGTGATTCTTCATACTGTTGAAGTTCTTCATCAGTTGAAGCGGAAACAAGGTAAACTCTCACGAGTTTGCCTTTTTGAAGGCCTTTGGATGCACGATAAGTGCGTGCAAATTTTGCTTTAAGACTCATAATTTTAATTATTAGGATTAATGTGAAATTTTCACTAAACAAAGAGTAAAAAAAGAGTAGCCCTCTTTTGTAAAACAAAAGGAACCACCCGCAGGGGGGTTACGGGTGTGTGTACACATTCAACATTCTGCTAGCAAGAATGTGGATGTAAGCAACACTTGTTCCTTTTGTTTACTTTGTTGATAACATAGAGGTTAATCTCTATGTTTGAGATAAATGTAAATAAATAATATGCATATGCATATTAAACAAAGAGTAATATAGAGTAGCCCTACTCCTAGGCTGTGCTAGGGGGTAGCCACCACTGTGGCGCAAGCCGGGAGTAAATTTTGTAGCCATCCCACTCCCCCTCATCCACATTACAATTTCCATTTACATGTTTATCAGGTAGGGGGGTCTATGTGTACCCCGGTACCCTATAGGGGGGTATGTGGATAAGTGGTTGAAAATTAATAAATATTAAAAGTTTACTTTTGTTAAAAATTAAACCAACAATTATGTCAGAAGAATTAGAAAACCAAATGTCATCAGAAGAGATGGCTGAGAGAAAAGCAAAGCTTAAGGATTACTATACAGAGGAGATAGAGTTCCTTAAGATTAGATTGGAGTATGAGACATTAGTCACTTTAGTGGAAGAACAGAGGGCTAAGAGAGTTCAGTACCAAGTTATGATTGCTAACATGTTGGCTTCAGAGCCGGAGGAAGAGGAAGAAGAGCAGGAGCCTAATTTATCTAAACGTACATTGAAGAAGTCATGATTTTTAATCAGGTAAGTAAAAGGGTTAAATTAGAGAGAGCTGATATTGTGAAGTATCAGCTCCTCACCCATTTTTACCTTGAGAAGATTAATGTAAGCCAAGCTGATTTAGAATGTTTAACTATGCTGGTGTTTAATCCTGAGATTGATCTCACGGATTTTTGTAACCATGCCTCTGATGAAGGGATATTTAAAACGCCACAGTCTGTAAGGAATGCTGTAAGTAGATTTGAAAGAATGGGGGTTATAGATAAGGTCGGAAAAAGTAGGAAGGTTATAAAGGTGTCAGATAAGTTGAATATACAATCTCAAGGTAATGTTTTGTTAGATTATAAATTTGTAAGTATTGAACCCGAAGAAGTACAAGGAAATTCTTGATATCACAAACTCTGATCTTAACTTAGATGCTAAGGTTGTAAAGAAGGTGGTAGATTATTATTGGGAGACAGTCAGAAAGAATCTGACATCTTTAGATTCTCCATATATTCTTATAGATGGTTTTGGCACTTTTAATATTAAGTGGAATATTTTACAGATTAACTTAAGGAGGTATACCGAGTATTTGGCAAATAGAGAGAACTTGATATTTTCAAGGTATCATGTGTATAAGGGTACGGAAGAGAAATTGGAGAAGATGCGGAAAGTTGAAGAACAAATGAAACAAGATTATGAAAAGAAAAAAGAGCACCGTAAAAGAAAAAATGAAGGTAATATGGGAGAATAGGGCCCAGATATTAGAGGGAGTAAAGAACTATGTTTTTACTCAGGAAAGTATAGAGGTGATTGCACAGCAGCGGTATAATGTTTGTCTTACATGTAAGCACCTGGATATTACCGGGATTAATTGTGCAGTGGAAGGAACACAACCCTGTTGCGGAGATTGTGGCTGTTCCCTTAAGTTTAAAACTAGGTCACTTTCTTCTGAGTGTCCTAAAGGTAAATGGGAGGCTCTTCTCAATTCTGAGGAAGAAGATGAAATATTAAGTAAGTTATGAGTGTAAGATTTAAAGCAGAGAATCATAAATATGAATCTGTAGATCCAGGTGATGATATTAGCTGGATTAGTGTTACAAGTTTTATATCTAAGTTTAAGCATCATTTTGATGCAAAGGCTGTAGCGGAAAGATCGGCTAAGTCTAAGAAGTCTAAGTGGTATGGTATGCCAGTGGAAGATATCTTGCAGGCTTGGGATAATGAATCTAATAGAGCCATACAGCAGGGTAACTGGTATCACAATCAGAGGGAGGCGGATTTGTTGGAACTGTCCACTATAAATAGATATGGTGTAGAGCTCCCTATAATTAGACCTCTTACTGAGAATGATATAAAGTATGCTCCATCCCAGAAATTGGAACAAGGTTTGTATCCTGAGCATTTTGTCTACCTCAAGTCTGCTGGTATATGTGGGCAGTCAGATCTTGTAGAGGTGGCAAACGGATGTGTTAACATCACGGATTATAAAACGAATAAAGAGATTAAGAAAGAATCATATAAGAATTGGGAGGGTGTAAGTCAGAAAATGCTTTTTCCAGTGAGTCACTTGGATGATTGTAATTTTTGGCATTATAGTTTACAATTGTCTACATATATGTATATTATCTTAAAGCACAACCCAAAATTAAAACCAGGAAAACTAACTATACACCACGTGTTATTTTATACAGAGGGAAATGATAAATATGGAAACCCTATTACTAAGTTGGATGAAAACGGAGAACCACTTGTAAAGAAGATTGTACCCTATGATCTCCCTTATTTGAAAGATGAAGTGGTGAATTTAATTAAACATTACCAAGATGCTAGTCAGATTATTTGATATACAAAACGGAAAAGTGGTGGCAACAGAACACTGCTATACAATTAAGAGTTTGAAGGATATAATGGATGAATATCCAGAGGATCATCTTAAAATCTACACATATTTGTTTTATATGACATGTCCCAATCCAGATCTTAACCCTTTTTTTAATGTTCCTGAACATGAGAAAGAAGAGATTATTTGTAATGAAGTGGATGTTGATTTCTCATTAGAGGATGATCTAGTGATAAAGGCATTAGCAACATGCAGGAAATTGTATGAGACCCCTACATATAGAGCATATATGGGTATAAAGACTATGTTGGATAGATTGGCCCGGTATATGGAGTCAACACCTATTGAACATGGTAGAGATGGTAACATCACAGCTTTAGTGAATGCCGCTGCTAAATTCCAACAAATTAGGGAATCATTTAAAGGGGCATATAAAGATTTGGCTGAAGAACAACAAAGCCAAGTTAGAGGAAATATTGGATTAGCTTATGATCAATAATTATGGAAACAAAGTATTTATATAATTGGTTATTTCATTTTAATGACTATACCAACAGATGGTCAGCTTTTTTAAGGGATGACAAAGAAAATTATTTTGGGACAGGTAAGGAATGTAAATCCCTTATCACTAGTCCTACAATTGACACCCTCTTGTTTATGATTATGAAGGGAGAAGGTGATCCAGAAAAAGCAAAGAATTTAATTAATGAGTGAGATAATTATACCTACCTGGGATAAAGGTGAATATACATACACGGAGTTTTCTAACAGGAATGAATGGAGAGAGTATGTACATACATTATTTAAAGAGCCAGGTCAGTATAATTTTAATGAGACATCTCTCCTGTTTAATGAGCAAGCTAGAATATTTAATAAACAGGGGTATTATTGTGATGCCCCGTTTAAATCTAAAGACTTTATAGCTTACTGGGATAGACAGAAAGAATACTGTACAAAAGGTGTGTTGTTTAAGGATGGTAAGAATGTATGGTATCTTACAAGGGATTATTATATGTGGCTTAACTTTCTCCCAATCTTTGACAAAGAAGAGAATAAATTTGGATTTGCTAAAGTTAGGGATGCACAGTATCATATGGCCCTATATGAAATACTTGCTGAGTTGTATTATAAGCATGCTGCTATATTTAAAAAACGGCAGATAGCTTCATCATACTTTCATGCTGGAAAATTAATAAATTCTATATGGTTTGATGAAGGGGTGACATTAAAGATTGGGGCAAGTCTTAAAGATTATATCAATGATAAAGGAACCTGGAAGTTTCTAGATGAATATGCTAACTTCTTAAATGGGCACACTGCATGGTACAGACCTATGAATCCAGATAAGGTTTTGTTATGGCAGCAAAAGATTGAAGTTAGAAAAGGGAATAGAAAACAGGATGTAGGATTGAAAGGTACACTGCAAGGATTGTCATTTGAGAAATCAGCAACAGCCGGTGTAGGGGGTCCATGTAAATTCTTCTTTCATGAGGAAGCAGGTATTGCTCCTAAGATGGGGGAGACATATGAATATTTAAGACCTGCTATGCAGTCAGGTATGATCACCACTGGTTTGTTTATAGCAGCCGGATCTGTGGGTGATCTGGATCAATGTGAACCTTTAAAGAATTTTATCCTTAATCCACAGGAAAATGATATCTACGCTGTAGAGACAAATCTTATAGATAAGAACAACACTATAGGTTTATCAGGATTATTTATTCCTGAACAATGGTCTATGCCTCCATATATAGATGAATATGGAAACTCACAGGTGGAAGAAGCTTTAGAAGCTATCAAAGAAGAGAGGTTAAAATGGAAGAAAGATTTGGAGCCAGATAAATATCAGCTTCGTATATCTCAGAAGCCAACAAATATAGAAGAGGGATTTGCATTTAGAAGGGAGTCTATATTTCCTATACATTTAGTGCAGTCACAATTAAAAAGGATAGAGGATAAAGAATATGCATATGAACTCTTAGAATTATACAAAGATGAACATGGAAAAATCACGGCAAAAGAATCAAGTAAGCTGCCAATCTCAGAATTCCCAATCTCTAAAAAAACAGAGGACAAAACAGGCTCTCTTGTTGTTTGGGAAAGACCTGTCAAAGACCCTAGTTTTGGTATGTATTACGCTTCTATTGACCCAGTGGGAGAAGGTAAGACCACTACCTCTGATTCTCTTTGCTCTATTTATGTATATAAATCTACTATTGAGGTATTGCAAGAAGAGGGTGGAGAGCAGAAAACTTTTATAGAACAAGGAAAAATTGTAGCAGCTTGGTGTGGTAGATTTGATGATATCAAAAAAACACATGAAAGATTAGAGATGATCATTGAATGGTACAATGCACAGACAGTTGTGGAAAATAACGTGTCATTGTTTATTCAATATATGATATCTCAGAGAAAACAACGCTACCTTGTTACAAAGGATAAGATGTTGTTTCTCAAGGACTTAGGAGCAAATTCAAGTGTGTATCAGGAATATGGTTGGAGGAATACTGGCAACCTTTTTAAAGCACATATGATCTCTTATGCAATTGAGTTCTTGAGAGAAGAGATGGATGTAAAGACAAAAGAGGATGGTACAGTGGTTCACACTACATATGGTGTAACAAGAATACCGGATCCAATGTTGTTAAAAGAAATGTTAGCCTATAGAGATGGGCTTAACGTGGATAGACTTGTAGCTTTCACTGCATTAATAGCTTTTATACGTATACAGGAATCTAACAGAGGTTATGTAAAACGTAGAGAAGTAAACTCTGAAAGTTTGGATAAGTCAAAAGATTTATATAAATTAAAAGTAGGGGCTTTTAGGCATATTGGAAATTCTAGTGTTTCTTCACTTAAAAGACCACCCAGAAGTGGGTTTAAAAACTTAAGGTAAAATGAATTACTACATAACTTCTACAGGTTTAAAGAAAATGACTATAACTATCTCTTATCTTTGTTATGAGACAGATGAGATTATGTATAGTATGAAAGATGTTATTAATGACCCTAATACAAGTGTAACAGACAATGCAATTATATAACGCTATTCAGCTCAAAAACGGAGCAAAAACAGAGTATAATAGGATGAGTACATTGACTCAGCCTATACAGTTTTTACCTAGAGAGGAGAAAGATGATGATTGGACTGCCTGGAATCTTGATTGGTTAGAATGGCAGGGAATGAAGCAGATGCGTAGAAATGCTAGAAGACTACTTAAGAATTATAAACTTGCAAAAGGTATTATTGATCGTACAGATTACATTGTAGAGGAAGATCAGGAGTATGCTGATTTAATAGATATTCTTACAAAAGAGGATGCATCAGCATTAGAATTAAAGTTTTACCCTATTATTCCTAACGTAATCAATGTATTAGTATCAGAGTTTGCTAAAAGAAATACAAAGGTATCATTCCGGACAGTTGATGAAAGATCTTATAATGAGCTTTTAGAACAGAAGAGGATGATGGTAGAGCAAGCATTAGTGTCAGATGCTCAGGCTAAGATAGCTGCTAATATGCTTGCAATGGGGGCTAACCCTGAAGACCCTGAAATACAGGAAGCTTTGTCTATAGAGAAAGTAAAAACTTTACCTGAGATAGAACAATTCTTTAAGAAAGATTACAGATCTATGCTTGAAGAATGGGCAGAGCATCAATTCAGAGTAGATGAAGAAAGATTCAGAATGGATGAACTTGAGGAGAGAGCATTTAGAGATATGCTTATCACTGATAGAGAGTTCTGGCATTTTAGAATGACTGAGGATGATTATGAAGTGGAGCTTTGGAATCCATTGCTTACATTCTATCATAAATCTCCAGATGTTAGATATATATCCCAGGGTAACTGGGTAGGTAAGATTGAAATGCTTACTGTGGCTGATATCATAGATAAATATGGTTATCTAATGACTGATGATGAATTGAAATCATTAGAGGCTATATATCCTACAAGAGCTGCTGGTTATCCTATACAGGGTTATCAGAATGATGGTTCTTACTATGATTCAACCAAGTCATATGAATGGAACACTAATATGCCATCTTTACAATATAGACAGTACATGTCTGTATGGGATCAAGGTGGTTTAGGTGGCCAGGATATTGTACAATATATTCTTTCTGAATCAGAGGATTATATTGATTACCGCAATACAGATATGTTGAGAGTTTCAACAATATATTGGAAATCTCAGCGTAAAGTTGGACACCTTACAATGGTGGATGAAGATGGTCAGGTTATACAGGATGTTGTAGATGAAAGCTACAAGATTACTATGAAACCTATATATGACACCAGATTAATGAAGCGTAAAACTAAAGAAAACCTTATTGCTGGTGAGCATATTGATTGGATTTGGATTAATGAAGTTTGGGGCGGTGTAAAGATTGGACCAAACTATCCAGGTTATTTTGGAATGAATAACAATGCTGGTGGTATTAATCCTATCTACTTAGGTATGAGTAATAACAGACCTGGCCGCATACCTTTCCAATTCAAAGGAGATACAACACTATATGGTTGTAAACTACCTGTAGAGGGATCTGTATTCTCAGATAGAAATACTAGATCTACATCTCTTGTAGATTTAATGAAACCTTTCCAGATTGGATATAATATTGTTAACAACCAGATAGCAGATATTCTAGTGGATGAACTAGGAACTGTTATTATGCTGGATCAGAATGCATTGCCAAGACATTCTTTAGGGGAAGATTGGGGTAAAAACAATCTTGCTAAAGCATATGTAGCAATGAAGAATTTCCAGATGTTACCATTGGATACATCTATTACTAACACAGAGAATGCTCTTAACTTCCAGCACTATCAAGTGTTAAATCTGGAGCAGACTCAGCGTTTGTTGTCAAGGATTCAATTAGCTCAGTATTTTAAACAGCAAGCATTTGAGGTGATAGGTATTACACCTCAGCGTCTTGGAGAGCAGGTTGAACAGGCAACAGCAACCGGTGTAAGGATAGCAGTGTCTAATTCATATGCACAGACAGAAACATACTTTATAAATCACTGTGATTACTTAATGCCAAGAGTACACCAAATGCGTACTGACTTAGCACAATACTATCAGAGTAATAAACCCTCTATAAGATTGCAGTATGTTACTACACGTGATGAGAAGGTAAACTTCCAGATAAATGGCACTGATCTATTGCTTAGAGATTTTAATATCTTCTGCACTACAAAGACAAACCATAGAGCTGTATTAGAGCAATTGAAACAATTAGCTATTACAAACAACACAGCCGGTGCTAGTATCTATGATCTGGGTAATATTATTAAGTCTGAGTCTATTGCAGAGGTAACACATATCTTAAAATCTTCTGAAGAGAAACAACAGGCTATCCGCCAGCAAGAAATGCAGCAGCAACAAGCTATGCAAGAACAGCAAATTAATGCTAGAATTGAAGAACAAAGAATGAAGATGGAATTTGATGCTGCAGAAGCTGAGAAGGACAGACAGAAAGATTTGTTAGTTGCTGAAATTAAAGCTGCCGGATATGGTTCTGCTGTTGACATTAATAAGAACATGGTCTCTGATTATCAAGATGCTATAAAAGAGATACGCAGATCTAATGAATTCCAACAACAAATGGATTTAAAAAGTAAAGATTTGGGTATAAAAGAGACTATGAATAATGAGCGTACAGCTATAGAAAGAGAGAAGCTTGCCACCCAAAGAGATATTGCCAATAAAGAGTTGGAGATAGCTAGAGTGAACAAGAATAAATATGATGTAAAGGATAATAAAAAGTAATAGCTTTATATTACTAAAAATGCCCTTACAACTTCAAATTTTTAAAGTTTATATATTATATTTTATTTGAAACCAAAACCAACAATTATATGAGTGAAACTAAAACCAGCGTAAGCCAAGTTGATATCAATATTGATGATATCTTTGGTGGAGCACCTGGGGCAGACAGCATTGTACTCCCAGAGGAAGAAAAGAAACCAACGGTTTTTTCAGTACCTAAAACTGATCTTACGTTCTTAGACAAGACTGAAGAAGAAGAGGAAGAAGATGGTAAATCTAAAACTTTTACCACTGAAGCCGCTAAACAAATTGTAGATGACATTCTAGGTGCACCTGGAGAAGAAGAGGAAGAAGAAACCTCTAGTTCAAAAGGAAGACCAAAAGTGAACAAGAGTGGGATGGTTGAAATCTTCAATAAATTAATTGAAGAAGAACTTATCATTCCATTTGAAGATGACAAGCCACTTGAGGATTACAGTATGAATGACTGGAAAGAACTTCTACAGGCTAACTTTGAAGAAAGAGAGAGTAAGATTAAACAATCAACTCCAAAAGAATTCTTTGAAGCTTTACCTGAAGAACTTCAAGTTGCTGCAAAGTATGTAGCGGATGGTGGTCAAGACCTTAAAGGTTTGTTCTATGCCTTAGCTCAAGTTGAGACTGTAAATGCTCTTGATCCTGCAGATGAGATGGATCAGGAAGGTATTGTAAGATCTTATTTGTTAGCTACCGGCTTTGGAACAGATGATGAGATTGATGAAGAAATTAACTCATGGAAGGATCTTGGTAAACTTGAGCAACAAGCAAACAAGTTTAAACCAAAGTTGGAAAGAATGCAGGAGCAAATACTTGCACAAAAACTTGCTGAACAAGAGGTTATGAAGCAACAGCAAGAGCATGCAGCAGCTGCATATATGGACAACGTATACAAAGCACTTCAACCTGGTGAATTGAATGGATTAAAGTTAGATAAGAAGACTCAGAATATGTTATATGCTGGTCTTGTACAACCTGCTTATCCATCAATTTCTGGAAGAAACACTAACTTGTTAGGACATCTTTTAGAGAAGCATCAGTTTGTAGAGCCTAACTACTCTCTTGTAGCTGAAGCTTTATGGTTGCTTTCTGATCCAGATGGTTATAGATCTAAGATCATGGAGCAAGGTAAAAACAAAGCTGTAGAGAATACAGTTAGACAATTAAAAACAGAACAAGCTAAGAAGATTTCTTCTAGTGTTCCTGAAGAAAAAGAGGAGCAAAAACCTAGCAGAAAGATTCCTAGACAAACAAACATATTTAAAAGATTTTAAAAAAACACAATTTAAACAATAAATAAATTATGGCTCATTTTGAAAATACAAACTATTATGTTTATAGACATATTCGTTTAGATAAAAATGAACCTTTTTATATAGGTATAGGTAAATATTCTAAAACATACAATAGATCTAAAGATACAAGAAGAAATGCAATTTGGAAAAATATTGTAAAAAAATGTAACAATAATTATAAAATACAGATTGTTTTAGACTATATTACATATGAGGAAGCTTATCAAAAAGAAAAAGAGTTTATTGCTTTATATGGTAAAATTTGTGACGGTACAGGTACTTTATGTAATATTTTAGATGAAGGAACTGGAAGTATCAAAGGATATATGAGTGAAATAAATAAACAAAATCTTATAGATAGGATGAAAAATAACTCTTATGGTAAAGGATATAAGTGGTCAGAAGAAAAAAAAGAAAAGTTTTCTTTATCAAGAAAGGGTTATAAAAATAATTTAGGTAAAAAATGGTCAGAAGAAACAAAGAAAAAAATGGCTGAATCTCATAAAGGAAATACTGCTACTAAAGGTTATAAATGGATAACTAATGGAGTAGTTAATAAAAGGATTAAACCGGAAGAATCTTTGCCTACTGACTTTTATTATGGTAAAACAACTTTAAAAAAACACACAATTTAATTAATAAGTATTATGACTCCAGTTTTAAACAATGGTATATTCCTTCGTGATACCAGCTACCAAGCTAGTTCTCACGTGGATTCATACCACTTAGTAAACATGCTTAAGTCTGCTGAACCCATGGATTTGGGTCCTGTAGATA
>Ga0315906_10010076_pt1 | contig 11147 bp, 11 predicted proteins | sample LakEriMetagenome_4_FD_203526 | JGI IMG/M metagenome (GOLD analysis project Ga0315906, IMG submission 203526) | Freshwater fungal communities from buoy surface, Lake Erie, Ohio, United States - Buoy 2 MA122 | ecosystem: Environmental > Aquatic > Freshwater > Lake > Lake biofilm | place: USA... | reverse complement strand
CAGACATCAGTTCCACACATTTATGCGATAGGTGATGTCGTAAGAGGTGCCATGCTTGCTCATAAAGCTGAAGAAGAGGGTGTCTATGTAGCAGAACTGATTGCAGGACAAAAACCACACATCAATTACAATCTAATCCCTGGAGTCGTTTACACTTGGCCAGAAGTTGCCGCGGTTGGAAAAACGGAAGAGGAACTAAAAGCAGAGGGAATCGCATACAAATCTGGAAGCTTCCCTATAAAAGCCCTCGGTCGTGCGAGAGCAAGTATGGATACCGCAGGATTGATAAAAATTCTAGCCGATGCCACTACAGATGAAGTTTTGGGTGTTCACATGATTGGACCAAGGGTAGCTGACTTAATTATGGAAGCAGTAGTGGCGATGGAGTACCGCGCGTCTGCCGAAGACATTGCCCGCATTTGCCACCCACACCCGACCTATTCAGAGGCAGTGAAGGAGGCAGCACTGGATGCAACGGAACGAAGACCACTCCACGTTTAAACTATTTGAAGCGGCTTCGGTCGCTTTTTTTATTTCTGAAGGTGTTTTTGAAACCAGTAGCCTGAATTTTTTATGTGGCGACTCCGATCGTTGTAGTCGATATATATCAACCCAAATCGCGGTCGGTATCCCTCACTCCATTCAAAATTATCTGTAAGACTCCAGACGATATATCCATTCACCGGTGATCCTTCATTTTTTGCTTTCAATACCTGTTCCAGATAACTGCGAAAAAAATCTATTCGCTGTTCGTCATTAATGAAACCATTCTCCATTTTATCGGAAACGCACGTACCATTTTCAGTAATATAAATGGATTTTACACCTGGATAAGCAGCGAACTGTTTAATTACCTTATAAATTCCCTCCGGATAGATTTCAAAGCCCATCTCATTTACAGGAACGCTGCGTTTAGTTGCTTTCACCTCTCTCGCCCATAGCAACGGGACAAATAGACTTCTCTTAGCCATGACTCTAAAATAATTTTGTAGACCGATGAAATCAAAATTAAATTTGAGCAGTTCGTCATCTCCAGGAAGAATATACTTTTTTATGCCTTTTAACAGCGGTAGATCCTTCACCGGATATCCCAGACCAAGAGAAGGTTCAATAAACATTCTGTTTAACATTACTTCGAGACGCTTTGCCGCATTTTTGTGTTTTAACTTTCCTCCATAGGCATCTACAAAAGAGCAACTGAAGGTGCTTCCAATCTTTGCATCTGTAATTTGAGAGCGTAACGTCCGGCCGGCCTCTGCCATACTCAAACATGCATAATGCGTTGCTTTCAAAAAGGATTTCAGATTTCTTTTACCGGGCGCATGGTAACCAGCGAGATAGCCAAGACCTACGAATGCAGCTGGTTCATTAAAAATCATCCAATGCTTAACCTTTTTGCCGAATTCTTTAGCACATACCAATGTGTATTCCCTAAACCAGTCAACAATTGCCCGATTGGTCCAGCCCCCCTTTTTACTCAGCTCCAAAGGAAGATCCCAATGATATAGTGTAACCCAAGGCTCTAAACCCTGCTTTAAACATTCATCAATGACCTTGTGATAAAACTCTATTCCCTTTTCATTGACCTTACCAAAACCGTCAGGAAAAATTCTGGACCAAGACAGAGAAAATCGGAAGACATCAAAATTCATCGATTTAGCCAGTAGAATGTCTTCCTTGTAACGGTGATAGAAATCTACCGCAAGATCTCCATTTTCATTATCGGCTATCTTTCCTCGCTTGTGCGAAAACTCATCCCAGATGGAAAGTCCTTTTCCATCCTCGTTATATGCACCTTCGATCTGATAAGCTGCAGATGCAACACCCCATTTGAATTCGTTACCGAAACCATTAAAAAGAAGTGAATCGTTAATTGCCTCACGTTGCGAAAAAGTCACAAAGGAATTGAAAAAAAGAAAGCAAAGAAGTATTCTGGAGAGAATCAAATCAGATCCATTAATTTCTGACAAGAACCATCTCATCGACCAAATGTCTGGCTCCTGAATATTTGTCCATTACCCACAAAACATAGCGAATGTCGACCACCACATTTCTGCAGCGGTTAGGGTCAAACATATAATCAGACATCGTACTCTCCCATGTTCGGTCAAAATTGAGTCCCATTAAATTCCCATTCGCATCAATCACCGGAGAACCTGAATTCCCACCTGTTGTGTGATTTGATCCCGTAAAACAAACCCATAGTTCTCCATTCTGAGCATAATCGCCATAGTCTTTCTTTTGATGCATTTCGAGCATTTTAGGAAGAAGCTCAAAGTCAGGATTACCTGAATTGTATTTGGCGATAATCCCATCCAGCGTTGTGTGCTCTGTGTACATCATTCCATCCGCAGGCTTTGAACCTTCAAGTTGACCATAAGTGATCCGCAATGTACTATTGGCATCCGCCCAATGCTTATTATTTGGATACATCTCATATTTACCAGCAACATATTCTTTGAGCAGAGAGGTAAGCTTTGAATCGAATTCAGAATACGAAGAACCGACTACAGAACTAAACCTTGTAAACTTTTCGATAAAGAATTTAAATCCTGGATCTTGTCGTAACTTTTTAACCGAAGAAACTTTAAACTTTGATAGAAAATTCTGGTAACGTTCCTTATTTGTTAAAATCGATTTCGAATAAATTAAGTTGCACACCTCAGCCACATTTGTTTTACTCAAGGCTTCAGGATTGATTTGTCGCAAATATTCTTCAGTAAGTAGTTCAAATATCTTTCTATCCACTCCTGAATCATAATTCTTGAAGAAGCCTTCTGAACCTTTGATTAATTTATCAATAGTCTTTTTTAGCTCTCCCTTTTCCTCTAATCCTGCTGCATTCTGTGAGAGATCATTTAGTGCCCGAGCCAGCTTGAAATACTCAGGGCCGACAAACAGGTATTCAACGCCCATGGCATACTCAAATTCCCATTTGCTCTCCACCTCAACAAGTGCATTCATTTTTGAAATGACATCTCCGTACTTTTTATCCCATTCAGGATTTGTTTTAGCCATGGTATTGTATGCTTGTTCACGTTCTAATTTAATGGCAATCGCATCCAGTCTTTTCAACCCATCAACCTGACCAATCCATTTTTTATAGGCATTTGCAATGCTCGCCTGTTTAGCCGCGTATTTAATCCGAACCTCGTCAGAAGCACGCATAGCTGCATCAATTACACTCAAGGATTTCTCTCTCATTCGGATGCGTGCCGGACGCTCTTTTTCCATAATAAATTTAAGGTATCCAGATACAACATGTTGTTCCGTCTCTCCAGGGAAACCATACACCATTGTAAAATCTCCAGGTTTTCGGTCTTTAAAGGAAATAGGAAGAAAATGTACTGGTTTGTAGGGAACATTTTTGTCTGAATACGCAGCTGGCTTGTTGTCAGGTCCAGCATAAATTCTGAATACTGAAAAGTCGCCTGTATGTCTTGGCCATACCCAGTTATCCGTATCTCCGCCAAACTTACCAATTGAATTCGGTGGAGTCCCAACGAGGCGCACATCCTTGAACACTTCCTTCACTATAAGATAATAGTCATTGCCATAGTTAAAAGGCTTCACTTCCGCTTCATAATGAGTACCACTCACGGCATCTTTGACGAGCTGTTCACTGTTCTTTTTGATGAGTGCCTCTATCTTCATAGGGTCACTTTCTTTATTCACACCGAACAGAACCGTAGCCGTCACATCTTCTATGCGAACCATTCTGGATGCAGTTAAACCGGCATTCGGAAGCTCCTCCTTCAGTTCTTTTGCCCAAAAACCATACTTCAAATAATCTTTTTCAAGTGATGAATGTGATTGTATCTGGGAATAGCCACAATGATGATTTGTCAACAAAAGTCCTTTAGAGGAAACAAGCTCAGCAGTGCATCCTCCACCAAAATGCATTATTGCATCTTTCAGACTGCTGTTATTCACATCATATATATCACGTGCATTCAATTTCATCCCCTTGGCCTTCATATCTGATTCAAAAGCAGAAATGAGAGAAGGAATGAGCATACCCTCATCAGAATGAACGGGCAATGCGCGCGACAAGAGAAGCAAAAGGAATAAAACGGATTTTTTCATATGTGTATACTTTTTAATTGGCGCACCTCAAGCACGCACAAATTAATTGATATCAAAAATAACATAAATAAATCATCGCTTCTTTGAAGTGAACGACGGGAAATTCAAAAATATAAACCACATTTGCGTCATGGAATTATTGAATTTCATTTTCAGAATGGGTGTGCTCTTTGCCATTTATGGATTTATATGGGCACTGATAGAGCTTGGGTTGGCATTCCTGAGGTCCGGCAGACCTAAAACCACCGTAGATGAATACCTCGTTAAAGGTGTAAAATACCTAATTCTCACCGATGTTACTTTCTTGTTTTGTCTTGATCTCGAAAACGGAAAAATTACTCTTTACAGACTCGTAATGGCCTCTTTTGTTTTACTGACTTATTTTCTGGGGAAATTACAAAAACAACAACAGCGTCAAGTTTTGTTTAATGCGTTCGCTGGAAACTCCGGATCTTCGGTGTTTAACATGAGGATAGAATCTTTTTTAATACTCTTCAATATTTTGATTTTCGTTGGATTTACCTTCTATCCCGAATATGCCAGTAATCCTATGTCACTTTGGTTTCGAACAAGTATTCACGACATTGAGAATACGGCCATAATAGGATTTATTTTCAAGTTCATTGGATTCTTCTTTTTGATTGGAATGATTGTTAAGATGCTCAATGGCATTATGTTTCTTGTCTCAGGTAGACCATTCGTTCAAGCCTCTTCTCACTTCGGAGCAAAAAACATGAAGAATGAAGATAAATTCGACGATTACGAGGAAGTTGAATAGGTCTCCAATTCTTGAATTATCTTTTCAATTTGCATGAGTACGGGCATATGTTCATCGTTTTGTACGACATATGAAGCCATAGGAATCTTTTGTTCATCTACCCACTGACTCGTGATTCTGCGCAGCACGTCCTCCCTGGAAACACGATCACGTTTCATTGCTCTTTGGATACGAAGCTCAAGTGGAGCCGTAACGAGGATCGTTTTATCGAAATTTTTATAGGCACCCGTTTCGAATAAGATCGCCGCCTCATTGAACACCAGATTTGAATGCTGTGTTTGCGACCAACTCTGAAACGCAGCACGCACTCTCGGATGAATAATGGCTGACATTTGAGCAAGCAAGGCATTGTTTCGGAATACTTTTCGGGCAATCTCAGCGCGATCCAACAATCCCGAGGAATAAATGTGTTCACCGAATAGAAGTTTGAGCTCCTCTACAACCCGTTCATCAGTTTCTGAAATAAGTCTGGCTTCCTGATCAGAAAAGAATACAGGATACCCCAACTCTTGAATTATTCGAACTACTGTAGACTTTCCGGATGCGATCCCACCGGTTACACCTATTGTTTTCAAAAATCAGATCTCTTTGATCTCAACCATTTTGAACGGAAGCTTGATGATTGCCTGATAATCCTCACCGGCTTCTGCCATGTCTTCATCATCTTCTTCGTAATACCAGTTCACATTAACTGAAGAACCTCCTGTGTTTAATCGTTCCAGCTTCTTAAAAAGATCAAGAAGACACTTTGAAGAAGAAGTATTAAAATACTCCAATTTTACGTCGATAGTCGTCTCGGCTTTCGCTTGAGAGGCATATGCATCCACCCAATCGTAGAGCGGTTTGTAAAATTCAATGGAGTTCTCAGGAATTGAACGTCCTTTCAATAGTAGTGTTCCATTTTGAAGATCGAAAGTTACTTCTGGAGTCTTCGCGGATGAGGCAAGGTGTAAATTTTCCATTGTCTAACTGTTAGTCTATTTTTACATTCAAACAAAAAAAACTTGTTTGTTCATTAACGTTTAAAAATTCAAAATCCAATTTATTTCCGGACTTTCTCGCAATGTCGATCATTCCCAAGCCGGCAGTTCCCTTAGGTGAGACACTCGCTTCACTGAGGCTGTCTTGATAATATTGTTTTAAATCATCCTTGTCCATGGAATTTATCGCCTCCAATCGTTTCTTAAGATCAGAGACCTTCACGGAATCAATGTAATTTCCAGTTTTAATCAAGAAATGCTCGTATTCTTTAACAATCAGAATAATAGCTGATTTTCGTTCCAGGCTTTGTCTTGACTCAACTGAATCCGAGCCTTGTAAATCAATGTGATGATATAAATTCTGCAGACATTCTACCAATACATTAAAAACCTTCTTTTGTCGCTTTGGAGACTCTTGCAAGGTATGCATCTTGTTTTCCATGATATTTAAAACCGTTGTCAACAATTCAGAGGTCACGACACCTTTGAAAGAAAGGAGCACATTTTCTTCCTCCATAGATCGGTATAAATTATAAATACTGGACAGCTGCATTCGAATTCTATGCAAATATAAGGAATTGCAGTTCAAGTCACTATATGACAGACAAAGTTATTCGATCAGTCATGAAAAGAAATGTACCTTTGTATTATGCAGAAAGAATGGTTTGCTGAATGGTTTGATACCCCCTACTATCATATTCTTTACAAGAACAGAGATGATGCGGAAGCGGAGAAATTCATTTCCAACCTTTTAAAATATCTTTCCATTCCTAAAGGTTCAAAAGTTCTGGATCTCGCATGTGGGAAAGGAAGACATTCGCAAACTTTATTTAAGCACGGGTACGAAGTCACAGCGGTGGATCTTTCCCAAAACAGTATTCAGACTGCAAAAGAAACAGTCGGAAACAATGTCAACATTACATTTGAAGTACGGGACATGCGCGAAGCCTTTACGGAGAATACTTTTGATGCTGTTTTCAACTTATTTACCAGCTTTGGATACTTTGATTCTCTCGAAGACAATCAAAAAGTGATTGATTCAACCAAAAAAATGCTCGTAAAAAATGGTCTTCTCATCATTGATTTCATGAATGCTAAGCGCGTTGTCAATGAGCTTGTTCCGCAAGAAGTAAAAACTGTGGATGGTATTGAATTTTCCATCCGACGAAATTACGACGGAGCTCATATAACCAAGGATATTAAATTCTACACTGAGGATAGAGAATTTAAGTACTCCGAGCGTGTCCAGGCGCTTCAATTAAATGATTTTTCCACACTGCTTGAAAATAGCGGATTTGAAATATTACATACCTTTGGCGACTTTGATCTGAATCCTTACCATGCAGAAACATCGGACAGATTGATAATCGTTGCAAAAAAATAATTGATGTATTTACTCATCGTCATAGGAAGTCTTTTACTGTCTGTCGTTGCCGGAGGATTTTTTGTAACCTCACTTCACCGTGCGAACAAAAACCAGCTTATCAAAATATTGCTTGCCTTCAGTGGTGGTTTTTTGCTTTCGATAGCCTTCAATCACTTTATTCCGGAGCTGTATCATGAAGAAAAAGATGGCATTGGAATGTACATACTCCTGGGCTTTTTGATTCAACTTTTATTGGAATTCTTCTCTGGCGGAATAGAGCACGGACATGTTCATGTTCACAAAGGGCAACAAATGCCATGGGGATTGTTTATCTCTTTATCTGTTCATTCGGTTCTTGAGGGAATACCACTTGGCAATGAAATTATTTTATCATCAAATGCTCACGCGCATGAGCATGGCCATTCACTGCTTTTGGGAATACTTTTTCACCAGATGCCGGTTTCAATTGCCCTTATGACATTATTGATTCATTCGGATCTTAAGCTTCGAATGTCGTGGCTCATTCTTCTTTTGTTTGGAATCATGACTCCGCTCGGAGTTGTATTTGGGTCGTTATATCCTCAAAACAGTGCCCTATTTAATCCACAAATCATTCTGGCAATTGTGGTTGGAATGTTTCTTCACATTTCCACAACTATCATTTTTGAGACATCAGAAAATCATAGAGTCAATCTGATGAAGCTTAGTGCTGTGATTGCAGGAATTGGTTTGGCAGTTCTGATAAACTAATTCCAAATCTTTAGAAACGTTCTCCAAATAATTTTAATATCCTGATGCAGTCCGGGATTATCGATGTATTTCATATTCAAAGTAATCTTGGCAGGCATGATTTCTTCAATGTATGTGCGATGCGGATCCTCAGAATGGCCAAGAAGCTCATTCTCTTTAAAGTATTCTAAAGAAGCATAGTCCGTAATACCTGGCTTAACGTTCAAAATCTGCCGTTGCTCAGGAGAGTAAAGCGAAACGAATTCTGCAACCTCAGGTCTTGGACCAACGATGCTCATTTTGCCAGAGAGCACATTGATAAATTGAGGGAATTCGTCAAGTTTATATTTCCTCAAAACGACTCCTGAACGAGTAATTCGCGGATCACGCATACCCACAGTCAGCCTTCCAGATTTTTCAGCATTCGGCCGCATTGTTCGAAATTTGAGCATTCGAAAAGGAACACCATTCTTACCAATTCGTTCTTGAGCGTAGAAAACACCGCCTTTGGATTCAACTAAAATCCAAAATGCAATCAGAATACCGAAAGGAAGAAACAAAATCAGAACAATGGAACTGAAAACTATGTCGAAAAGACGCTTCATTCCAATATCTTTTTCACTGCATTTTTTACTGCGGAAACCACCGTTTTCACTTGCTCATTCGTTAGATTGAAATACACCGGTAAAGAAATTTCTCCGCTATACTTATTCCAAGTCTCAGGAAAATCATCTATTCTGTATCCCCTTTTCTTGTAGGCAGTCAAAATAGGCAAGGGAATAAAATGGACGTTTACAGAAACTTCTTGTTCAAAGATCTCTTGAATAATTGCATCCCGTTGTTGCTCTGATACTTCAGCGATTCTCAATTGATATAGGTGAAAGCAACTTTGTTTATTCGAAGTTGTATGCAACGGTATGATGGCCCAGTCCTCATTGTGGAATGCTTCATCGTACATCTTAAAAATTTCCTTGCGACGGTTAAGATTTTCTTCATAACGATCCAACTCAATTAACCCTATAGCCGCCTGAAGGTCTGTCATATTGCATTTGAATCCTGGTTCCTCCACGTCATAACGCCAATTGCCTTTTTGTGTTTTGGCCAAAGCATCCTTGTTTTGGCCGTGAAGTATCATCGTACAAAACTCTTTGTAAATAGCCTCATGATCGAAAACATCGGGCAAGTTGAATGAAAGTGCTCCTCCTTCAGCTGTAGTTAAATTTTTTACTGCGTGAAAAGAAAATGCGGTTACATCCGTCAAGACTCCTGATCGCATGTGATTCATTTGTGCTCCAAAACTGTGGGCGGCATCTGAGATCACCAATATTCGTCCGAGCATTGCCTGTTTGTCATTTGAAGGGATAAACTGATCCTTAAAAACATCTTCTCGAACTAAATCATTTAGCGTATCATAATCACAAGGGAAACCCGCTAAGTCAACTGCAATAATGGCTTTTGTTCTTGGAGTTATTGCTTGTCGAACGGCATCCACGGAAATGTTAAAGTCTTCTGAATTGATATCAACCATTACCGGAGTAGCACCAGAATGCACAATCACATTCGCGCTGGCACAATAGGTGTAGGCAGGCAAGATGATCTCATCTCCAGGGCCAATGCCCCACCAATTTAAAAAAACCTGCATTCCCATTGTCCAAGAGTTGACAGCGACCGTTGTTTTACTCCCACAATAGGCCGTAATTTTGCGTTCAAACTCTTTCGTTCGAGGACCAGTAGTAATCCACCCACTCATCAAAGCAGCAGTTACCTCATCCACAACTTTCTGGTCAATTCTTGGAGGCGAAAATGGGATCATAAAATGTGTTATAACGTCCGAATTTACAATTTATCGGGACAATCTTTTTTGTTTGACGGAAGGTTTTTTTCGAAGAAGCAAGAAATCAACTAAACCATTTATATAACCCAGGCCATAACTAAGGTGTAATATCGGAAAAACAGCAACCAGATCCTGTGTTTTTAAACCCTCTTTTGAATTCTTGAAGCTTACAAACAGACACAATGTCAAATAGGCAAACAAAGGCAGTGCAGCTAACCACATTGGCAGAATCAGCATGGCGGGAAACAAAACCGTTAAATAGGTCACAAACAGAGAGGGAATAACTTGCCTCAGAGTAGTAAGAGTTTTGTGCTTCTGATTGACATATACTTTCCAGTAACCATATTGAAAAAACTGTCTCCAAAGTCCTTTAAATGTACCTCTAACGTAGTATTTCAAAGAAATCTCATGACAATAATAGATTTTACCACCCGCCTTCGAAACACGAAAATTGAAATCGTCGTCTTGATTTCTGACCAGCTCCTCATCAAAAAATCCAATTTTTTCAAAAACGAAATAAGGATACATCGGACTAGTAACCGTATCAGTAAAACCCGAACGATCCAAGGTTCTGAAGTTTCCGATTCCCATACCAAAGGAGGTAGACATAGCTGTAGCAATTACCTTACTTTTGTATGATGTGAATTCATTGATGATCTGTCCACCCACACACCAAACGGAGGGATCTTGTTCAAGAATCTCCATGGCACGTGATAGATAGTTTTTGCTAATTATGTGCCTTGCCCCTATGATTTGTACGAAATCAGCGGTACCGCCTGCATAAATTCCAAGATTAAAAGCGTATGGTGTAAGTTGCTTGGGATTATCAATCAACTCGAGTGTTTCGAATTCCTTTTGTAAATCTAGTATTACTTTTCTCGTACCGTCATCGCTCATTCCATCAACCAAAAAAACCTTCATAGCCACATTTTCAGGCAGCTCAGCATCGTAAATGGCACGAATACACTCTTCGAGATAAGCAACCTCGTTTCTGCAGGGAATAACAACTGATAATTGACGCATATAAAAATTAAATCGAACTATTTTTTTTCTGAGCTACAGCTGTTTGGTTGAACATCAAGAGAAGTAACGTTACCGGTATTATCCCTGCCTGTGTCTCAAGAAAAGACTCGAAAAGCATCGTGGAAGCGAGCAGTATTGAAATCATAAGAAAATTAACATCAAACATGCGGATGGCTTTTCTCATTGAGGTCAAAAAGAGCATTAGAAGAGGTATCAAACCAAAAACTCCAAGTTGCACTGCTGTGTTGAGAAACTGATTGTGTGAATTCAAACTTTTGCCTGCCACACCGGTGTTCCCGAGTTCCGAATTTTTTTTATCCAAAGCATCTGAAACATCTCCAGTACCAACTC
>Ga0315906_10010075_pt1 | contig 11147 bp, 9 predicted proteins | sample LakEriMetagenome_4_FD_203526 | JGI IMG/M metagenome (GOLD analysis project Ga0315906, IMG submission 203526) | Freshwater fungal communities from buoy surface, Lake Erie, Ohio, United States - Buoy 2 MA122 | ecosystem: Environmental > Aquatic > Freshwater > Lake > Lake biofilm | place: USA: Lake... | reverse complement strand
GTCTCGCCAACTACCTGGCCGCTCCACCCGGCACACCGCCGGACCGGCTGGAGCGGCTCTCCGCTGCCGCTCGCGCCGTGATGTCCACGCCCGAGATGGCCCGCGCGCTGGAGGCCATGGCCTTTGTCCCCGTGACGGATTCGACGCCCGAGCGCGCCACCCGCTTCATCGCGGATGAGGCGGCCCTCTGGAGGCCCGTAATACGTGCCATCAACATCGAGATAGATTAGACGCGCGTGTTCAGGCTGACGGACAAGGTGGTGTTCCTGACCGGCTGCGGCTCGGTGGGTCCTGGCTGGGGAAATGGCAAGTCGATCGCGGTGCTCTTCGCCCGGCAGGGCGCGCGCATCTTCGGCGTGGACATCAATGAGGCGGCAGCGCGGGAGACTCAGGCAATCATCACCAGCGAGGGCGGCACCTGCGAGATCGCGACCGGTGACGTTACGGATGCGGCGCAGGTGGCTCGGCTGGTCGAGGCTTGCATGGTGCGCTTCGGCCGCATCGACGTGCTGGTCAACAATGTCGGCAAGTCCGAACCCGCTATTCCCGGTGAGATGGACGAGGCGCTGTGGGACAGCCAGCTTGCCGTCAATCTCAAAAGCGCTTTCCTCTGCTGCCAGGCGGTGCTGCCGATCATGCAGAAGCAGGGAAAGGGAGCCGTGGTCAGCATCGCATCCACTGCGGGCATTCGCTACACGGGCAAGCCCCAGGCGGCCTATTCGGCGGCCAAGGCGGGACTGATTCATTTCAGCAAGACCACCGCCATTACCTATGCTCCGCGCGGCATCCGCATGAACTGCGTGCTGCCAGGTCTCATGTACACACCGCTGGTGACCAAGCTCGCCGAGCAGTTTGCGGGCGGCGACCTGGAGGGATTCGTGGCGAAGCGCAACGCCGCCGTTCCCATCGGCCATATGGGCGAGGGATGGGACGTGGCCCATGCCGCGCTGTTCCTTGCTTCTGACGAGGCGAAATACGTGACCGCAACGGAACTCGTCGTGGATGGTGGATTGACGGCTTCCACACGTTGATTGCGGCAGGCTGGCTTATTCTTCCGGATTGTCCAGCGTCAGCGGCTATGGGACTGACGTGCCTTCCTGAACGTATTCTGTCAGTCGTAAAATTATGTGCGTTTTATTGATACAATGAATAGTGGAGTATTCGTCCATCGGCAGTCCGACTTTGGCTGCGCCGCTGACCAGTAAATTGATTAGGGCTCTATGTCTCCCGAGCAACGCAGCCTAAGCTAGCCTCAACATGAGAGGATACCATGGATGGAACAACATCCCGTATTGTCCTTGTTACTGGCGCTGCTGGCGGCATCGGACGTGCGATGGTTGCATCGCTTCTCGCTGCCGGGCACCGCGTCGCGGCGCTTGATCATGATGCCAACGGCCTGGATGGGTTGCTGGTGGCGCATGGTTCCCATCCAAATTTGCACGCAATTGAAGCGGATCTCTCAACGGCACAGGGATGCGAAGCGGGTATGGCCGCCGCCATCTCCCATTTTGGCCGCGTCGAAGTGGTAGTGAATAATGCGGGTATTGGCGTATCCAGCCTGCGCCCCGATGCGGAAACCCGCCTGCCTAGCCTTGAGGAGCTCAGCGCACCTGTCTGGAATCGCTTTTTTGCAATTAATGTCACGGCCCCAATGCTGTTGACGCGAGCTGCCGTGCCAATGATGCGTGAGGCTGGCTGGGGAGGGATCATCAATAACACCACCTCCTTCCGCACCATGCTGCGCGTATTGCCCTATGGCGCCACCAAAGCGGCGCTGGAGGCCAGCTCGGCAGTGTGGGCCGCGGAGTTGGCTGGCACTGGCATCACGGTGAATGTGCTGATCCCAGGTGGCCCCACTGATACGCCTTTCATTGGCGCCGAGTCAGGCTGGGCCAGGGATGCGATGCTCAGGCCCAGCGTCATGGGCCCACCCTTGGCTTGGCTTGTGTCCGACGCAGCAGGAGATTTCACTGGCCAGCGCATCATCGCGGCACGTTGGGACAACAGCCTTACGGGCGCGGAAGCCGCAGCCCAGGCTGGCCGCGCCATTGGCTGGCCCGAGCTTGGCGCCGACGCAGTTTGGTTGACCGCAAAAAATACATAGGTTCTCGATCATACAGTGACCGTGCCGGCCCTTGTTTTCTCGCTTTCAGGCAAGGTGCTGCTTCGTTGCAGGCGCGGGGAACGCGCCCTTGCCCTTGAGTAACCGGATCTACCGGGAATTAGCACCGCTTCTGATAGAAAAATCAGTACCAGTCAGCATTGCAATCACCTTGTCGTCATGCCCAAATCTATTCTCACGATCGAGACTCATCGCTCTCAACGAAAGCTACACCCCATGCGTTTTTATGTGATGATCACTCTGTTCTTGTACGCAACGGGTTCCGCCATGGCGCAGGCCCTTAGCTTACCCAGCATGGGCGGTCAGGGCGGAAGCGCGACAGATGCGCTGCGCGGCGCCTTTGCCGAGCAGACGCCAGAGCAAAAGCGCGCCTTTTGCGGCCGTGTCGCGCAGGCGGCGGCAGGTTGCGGCACGATAGACATGACAGCCTTGTCTGCCTGCCTGATACGCACCCTGCCTGCGCAGGATTCTGCCCGTGTCGCCCGCGTGGCCAATGCCTCAAGAGGCAATGTTTCGGGCTTGATGCAAGAATGTGGAATCAGTTTGGGCCGCTAAACAGCCAAAACAAATATCAGACACAAGATCGTCTTGTCGGTTATTTGCGTGGCAGGTTTCAAGGCAAGGAGAGCGTCCATATCAGGCTTACGCCCGCCTCATCCTGCATCAATGTAACCGCTGTCTGGCCCCCACCTTGCGTCTACGCCCATTGATCGTGCCCTTTGCGCCTTTGAAGTGAGCTGGAGGCGGCTGTGGTGGATGATACTGTGACTGAGAGTACTCGAAAGAGCGCTCCTTCGACTACTCGGCGATCAGTGGTGGAGGTTGTGACGCGTGGCGAGCCTCGGCGGCGTTGGTCTGATGAGGATCGTGCGCGTATTTTGGCTGAGGCGATGGCGCCGGGTGGCATCGCATCGCATGTGGCCCGGAGCTTTGGCGTCAGCACGGGGCAGTTTTATACGTGGCGCAAGGCGATGCTGCTGCGGTCTGCGGCATGCGGTGGCCAGCAAGCATTGGCCAAGGCGGATTTCGCCGAGGTGCAGTTATCGGCGCCGCGGCATGGATGGCCTGGCGGCGCTGGTGCAGCAGGCGTTTGGTCAGGATCCGTTTTGTGGTGCGGTTTATCTGTTTCGCGGCAAGCGTGGTCGGCTGATCAAATGCGTTTGGCATGACGGCCAGGGTCTCTGCCTTTTTGCCAAGCGCCTTGAACGCGGCCATTTTCCCTGGCCGGTGACGAACACCGGCACAGTGATGCTCTCAGCTGCGCAGGCATCGATGCTGCTGGAGGGTATTGATTGGCGGACCCCGCAACGCACCTGGCGGCCTAGTGCGATATGATGTGAGAAATATCTGAGTGAATATCAACAAATCTATTGACGCGACGCGGTTTGGTCAGCGACGATTCTCGCATGCCCGATCACCCCGCCGACACTGCGGATCAGCCTGAGGATGTCGCGACATTGCGCGCAGCCCTGCTGGCGGCGGAGGCTCGGATTGCGGCACTGGAACAGATTATCCATTCATTTAAGCGTGCCCGCTTTGGGCAAAGCGCTGAACGGATTGATAGCGCGCAATTGGCGCTGACGCTCAGCCAGGACCCTCCGCCGCCGCCAGCAAATGATCCAGCCGTTGCCAGTGCGCCAACAGCGCCCGCCGCACAATCACGGCAGCGCAATCGCGGCGCCTTGCCTGCGCATCTTGAGCGGGTGGAGCATGTGCTGGACCTTGCGAATAAGGGCTGCCCCTGCTGCAGGCGGCAAATGCATCAGATTGGAGAGGATCGTACGGAACGGCTGGATGTGGTGCCAGCGCAGCTCCGCGTGCGCGTGACCATTCGCCCGCGTTACGCGTGCCGCGGTTGTACGGATGGCGTGCATCAGCGCCGCGCGCCTGATCACGCCATTCCCGGCGGCCTGCCGACCGAGGCATTGCTCGCGCATGTGCTGATGGCGAAATACGGCGATGGCCTGCCGCTCTATCGGCAGGCTGCAATGCTAAGTCGGCAGGGGATTGAGCTGGATCGGTCAACCCTCTGCGATTGGGTGGCCAAGGCTTGCTGGTGGCTACGGCCACTGCACGCGCTTATCCTGGCCCATATTACGCGCCAGGGGCGCGTATTTGCCGATGATACGCCGCTGCCTACGCTGGAACGCGGGCGACGACGAACGCGCATTGGTCGATTATGGGCCTATGCGGTTGATGATCGCCCGTGGCAGGGCGGCACTCTATCTGCTGTCGCTTATGTCTATTCCAGCAATCGCCGGGCGGGGAACCCTGGCGCGCATCTGGCGGGTTTTCGCGGTGTGCTGCAGGTGGATGGATATGATGGCTTCAAGGCGTTGCAGCGCGACCGTGATGATGGCGAAGTCGTGCTGGCCTTTTGCTGGGCGCATTTGCGCAGGCGGTTTTTCGACATCCACGCCGCGACGCAATCGCCCATCGCCGCTGAGGCGCTGCTGCGCATTGCCGCACTCTACGCCATTGAGGCAGGCATTCGTGGCAGTGCAGCCGACCGGCGCCTTACTGTGCGCCAAGCCCAAAGCGCCCCATTGGTCGCTGAGTTTGAGGCCTGGCTGCACGCGCAGCTGAACCGGCTGAGCCGCGGCAGCAGGCTGGCTGAGGCCATCCGTTATGGGCTGCGTCACTGGCAGGGCCTCAGTGAGTTCCTGAGTGATGGCCGGTTGGAGATGGATACCAATACGGTCGAACGCGAAATCCGGCCGGTGGCTGTGACGCGCAAGGCGGCGCTATTCGCGGGCAGTGAGGGTGGCGGTGAGAATTGGGCTATCGCCACCACGCTGATCCGCACGGCGATCCTGAATGGTGTTGATCCTCAGGCCTGGCTGACCGATGTGCTGGAACAGATGGTGAGCGGCAAGGTAAGCAGCCGCAGTCTTGCATCGCTGCTGCCATGGGCCTGGCGGGATGCCAAGCGCGCTGAACTTGCTGCATGAGCCGACGCAGGCAAGAACCTAAGCGGTTAAGCCAAAAAAATAGTGGGGCGCAGACAACGGTTACGCATCAATTGCGCCAAGGTCGCATATCTGGATAGCCGCTCACCGCCCATGCGCCGTCTACCAATAACGAAGCGCCAGAAATATAACTGGCATCATCACTTGCCAGGAAAAGTGCCGGTCCCGCGATTTCGTTTGGCTGTGCTGCCCTTCCCTGTGGAATACGTTCGATGAACGCCGCGTGGATCTCTTCATTATCAAATAGGCGCTTGGTCAGCGGCGTCTGCACAAGCCCGGGTAGAATGGCGTTCACCCTAATACCGCTTGGCGTCAGTTCCAGCGCGCCGTTCTTTGTCAGCATCTCAACACCGGCCTTGGCTGTCGAATAGGCTGCCCCCGCATGCATCGGCACATGCGCATTCAGGGAGGCAATATTCACCATGGCGCCATGCCCCTGCTTCAACATGGCTTGGGCCGCATGCTTCATGGCGAACATCACACCTTTGAGGCAGAGATTGATGGTAAAGTCCCAATCGGCCTCTGCCATACGCGAGATGTAGGCGTGCTTGTTGGCGCCCGCGACGTGAAAGCTTGCATCTACGGCGCCAAAGCGATCAATCGCCGTCGCAAAAAGGGTTGCGACATCATCCTCTCGTGTCACATCGCCGACAATAGCAACGCCGGATTTACCCAATTCCGCCGCCAGTGCTGCCACACGCTCCGCATTGATGTCATTGGCTATAACTTTGCCACCTTCCTGAACAAAACGCCGAGCGATGGCGAGCCCGATGCCTGACGCACCCCCGGTGATCACCGCCGTCTTACCTACGAACCTCTTCTGCATGTGTCGCGCTCCTTGCCCATGACATATAGGATAGCCTATCCGGAGCGTTTCGGTGTCCGCCCGCTTTGTTTACGGCCAGGTTTCTGCTCCCGCTTTCTTGACCGAACGCTTCAAGGTCTTTCTATCAACAACAAAACAGCAAAATTTCTGTAGCCTCAGTATGCAGCACAAGAATGCAGCATCATCAGAAACAGCCTAACGCCTCAGCGCCTCCAGCCCCAATTCACGCCAAAGCCAGGTAAAGTCATAACTTCGCAACGGGTCATCCGGCTCCTTATACTCACCATGGTTCTCCACCCTTTTTAGCCAAGCGGCTACCATCTCTCGCCCCTTTGGCGTCTTGATCAGAGTCCGGGGAGACTTATTGCCCAGAGCAGGGATCGGTTCCTCGATGACTTGGCGATAATGCGCATCCAGGGTGCGCTTGACGAAATCGCGCTTTTCCTCGGGCGAAAGGCTTAAAGGGTCAGATATGGGTTCAGCCCCTCTGGCCTTCCGAAGGTCCGCGAGATCCAGATGCTCGACCAGAGGCGGCCCGACGAGTCCGGAAACGCTCTGCTCCAGCAGGGCCCTACCACGCGTGGCACGCGCTTCCGAATTCACCTCAAGCGTCAGCCTGCGGGCCTGCAAGGAAATGGTCCCAAGAACCAAGGCGCCATCTTCCATTCTGGTCACGAGGCTTTTTGTGCTCTGCTTCTTTGGTGGCGCTTCTTTATGAGGCTCTTCGTCAGACAACCAGTTCCAGAAGCTTGCATCCTCCTGCTGCAGTGAGGGCAGGGTATTCAACGCGTCCGCGACCTGGTCCAGCGTAACTCCTGATTTCAGGGGAAAATGCATTTTGGTGAAGGCAATCGGATCGCCCTCAGCATTACAGAGTTCAGGAAATTGGTTCCCCTGCGCGGCGTTCAGTTCATCAGATAGCCAAAGATTGGTGAACATGAAGGCCGCTATGCTGAGCAACTGATCAGTCGCAGATCCAACTATGGTGGCTTGCTGGTCCGTTCGGCTATCCTGGCCCCGGGCCTCACTCTTCGTTTGTCGTACTCTCTTTCGTGCTATCTTGGCCAGCCTCTCTTTCAGAATATCGCTGGCCTCATGATCCAGGCGCATCAACGTACCACTGATAACACTCCGATCCCGCAGCGGGATTACGCGCGTGGCAATACGATCCCACTGCCTCAGGCCCTGGGAGCCGCTTTTCTCCATCACTCGAACAGGCTCGCCGCCACGAATGAGATCACGTAGCAGCATCGATTCGCCGGGAACCAGGCCACTCACCTCATATAGGCTCATGACAGAGTGGCGGAGACCCGCAATATACTCGCGCGTGGAGGCGCTTTCCTTCCAGCCACGGCGTTTCAGATATTCGTCAGCCAGGTTACGCCCATCGGGCATGTTGGTCGCGAGCAGGTCTTCAAAGGACGCGCCCCAAACGGTTGAGACCGCATGATCGCCAACAATGGATTTGATGTCGACGAGATCAACATCAGCGTCAAGGCAAGCCTGTGCGGTGTGACGCGACAGCGTCTCCTGCATCGGCCCGCGCCATTCATCCCGGTGCACCCAGGCGATCAGGCCGGATATCTCGTGTTTCGGTCGCAGGGCCGCTTCCTCGTTCCAATTCAATCATCAGTTTTCCTCAGTCCTTCACGTTCCGCAAGCTGGTTGTCAGAAGAGCCCTAAATTGACAAAGAGGTTTGAATGTCAGGATCGCAGGTAGCCGGGTGTCATTGGACGCAGTATAGATTTTAAAGACCTGTCAGGGCCATTCGGCCTGGGCAGCGTGCCACCCTGAAGGGTATGGAAGTTCCGTGCGCAACTCGGTTTCATCACAAGTGACAGGTGGAGGCCGATGAGCCTTAATAGCGGCTTGATTGACTGAAACGCGCTGACCCAGTCTCGCCGTCCGAATGGCGCCATCACGAGGGAAATGACATGACAGAAGACATCGGCGCCTTCGTATCTGGCCAGCGTATTCATATCGAGGGGCGGCCTGGCGGCCCCCTTGCTAGCCTCACCTTTGCGGCCAAGGACCTGTTTGATGTCGCGGGTGTGCCCACTGGTGGCGGCAATCACGACTGGCCGACGGGCCGCCCGATCCCAACGCGGCACGCCTGGGCCGTACAGGCGCTACTCGATGGCGGCGCAACGCTCATCGGCAAGACGATCACGGATGAGGTCTCCCTCGGCATCCTCGGAGAGAACGCCTTCGATGGTACGCCGATCAATGTGCGTGCGCCCGGCCGGGTTGCTGGCGGGTCCTCCTCAGGCTCTGCCGCTGCGGTTGCTGCGGGCCTTTGCCACACGGCGCTTGGCACCGACACAGGCGGTTCAGTGCGCGTGCCAGCGAGCTTCTGCGGCCTTTATGGAATCAGGCCAACACATGGAAGGCTTGATGTTACCGGCATGATGTCGCAGGCGCCGACCTCCGACACCACCGGATGGTTCGCACGTGATGCAGCCACCTTTGCGCGCGTCTCATCCGTGCTGCTGCAGGAGGAGATACCCACCACGCTGCCGACAAAGCTCGTGATCGCGGTGGATGCTTTCGGCTTTGCGGATGCCGCAGTGGCGGCTGCGCTGGAGCCGATGGTAGCGCGGCTTGCCAAGCTCATTGGGTCGAGCCGTGAGGAAACCATGGCGCCGCAAGGCCTATCGGTTTGGGCGCGCGCCCAGCGCACGCTGCAACCGGTTGAGGCCTATAACACCTTCAAGGATTGGCTCGACGAGCGTAATCCACGCTTTGCCTTTTCTGTCGCGCGCAACTTAGTCATGGGCTCGATGGTGCCGGACAGTGAGCGTGGCTGGGCCAATCTGATGCGCCGGGAAGCAAGGGGCCGCATGGCTTGGTTGCTGCCATCTGGTACCATCCTTTGCCAGCCCACCACGCCATTCCCGGCGCCGCTACGCGGGAAGCGTCTTTCGATGCTCGATCCGCTGCGCGATCGCATCACCTGCCTTTGCGCCCAGGGCGGGTTGGCCGGACATCCGCAAGTCAATCTGCCGGGTGCGACGATTGATGGGCTGCCCATAGGCCTTTCAATCATTGGCCCACGTGGCAGCGATGCGACACTTGTCGCCGTGGCACGGGCAATGGAGGAGAAAGCATGAATAACGACCGTACCCCGAATATCCCCGAAATTGTTGAGGAGGTCCGCGACCTATTCGAACGCTATGAGCAGGCACTGATCGACAAGGATGTCGCGGTGCTGGATGGCACTTTCTGGAACAGCCCACACACGATCCGGCTGGCGAATTACGAACATGGCTACGGGTTTGATCGTATCCATGCTCACCGGGTGGCTCGCCCGCCGGGCCCCGGCAGCAAAGAGAAGCGCCTACGGCTTGATATCGTCACCATTGGTCGCGATGTTGCTACCGTCACGCTGGTCTATAAGGTGCGCGGCCAGAATATGATCGGCCGCCAGATGCAGACCTGGGTGCGCTTCCCTGATGTTGGATGGAAGGTCGTGGCTGCGCATGTGTCCATGATTGATCGGGAGCCAACGCTTTAGGGTAACCGCTGTCCTCCCTGCTGACATCTATTACTTGTGAGGGCTGACTATTCCGTTGAAACGGCAGCATCAAATACGGGAGAACCCGCGCCTGAAGCTCGCTGCTTAACCGCGACTTCGCTGTGAATGAGACCGAGATGGCGCAGATATTCTGTAACTCAACACGGAAAGCGGCCACAAATGATCTGACGACGGACAAGCAGAATGTCTCCTCTCCACAAACAAAAAATTCTCCCTTCGAAGATTACAGCGCGGTGCCCGTATGCGAAACTGCAGTCTTTCTTGGGGCAGCAAAAATACTCTTGACTCTGAGGGGTCTCTTTCGGTAGCCAAAGTTCATGAACGCGTCGGAAACACCCTCCCAGAACTTGCGCTCAGCTTTTCGCGCTGAGGTGCTGTCGCGTTTGATATCGATATCTGCGCAACGCATATGACGGCTGCCCGTTAGGGCCTTTGCCGCTCATAAGTCGGTTTTTTCGTGGGCGCCGGAACTGCGCCCAATTTCATCGAATGCGGTTATCGAAATGCAGTCAAAACCCCAGCGGTCTGTGAAGTCCGCCTCTAGGCGGTCGCGCAGTGATGTCCTGAGCGCGCCTACCATCTGTCAACGCGGCGAACCAGACGAAGCCTCCCACAGCGTCCCAAGAGTCGACTCGGCGTTGGGCTACGCCTTAGCGCGACGCATCCTGGCCGCAGAGCCCGAATTGGTAGAAAAGTTACGCAGCGGGTTCGCCGCTGTGGTTATCGCTGTGCCAAACGCAGACATGGTTCTGCCTCTGGGTGATGGTCTGCGGCGTGCAGTTTTCGCAGACTGCCCAAACACAGACGCAGCCGATAGGTGGGTTTCATACTTTCGTGACGGGCGACTACGAACTAATCGTGCGGATCACGGAAATGAGGCGGTGAGGCACGCATTGGCCAGGGGTAATCCGATTGTAGGAATCAGCCCTGCACCAACACGGCACTTGCCTGCGGATTTGTGCCGCATCGCAGAATATCGTCTGCATGCGCCTGCCATCAGCGCCGAGATCGTATCTGAGGTTGCAGTAGCCGTCACTGGGCGCGCACCTACAAAGCAGCTTGAGCACGAGATTGCTTGTCGGGTCACGCAAGCGGATTTAGCGCTGGCGGTTCGGCGAGACGGTGATCCGAATGGCTTCATCGAACGTGTCCGAGACCTGGTGATGACACAACCAACCGAACCTACCCCAAGGTTGGCTGAATTGTGCGGCATGGACAACGTCGTCGATTGGGGTCACGCACTGGCGCGGGATATTTCTCTGTTTAAGCAGGGACGACTTTTATGGCGCGATGTTGACCGTGGAGTTCTTTTGTCAGGGCCGCCAGGCGTGTGCAAGACCACCGCTGCCCGAGCGGTTGCAGCGACCTGTGGCGTACCCATTTTTCAGGGTAGCTTTGCAGTGTGGCAGGCAGCAGGAAGTCTCGACGCCATGCTGCGAGCCATGATCGAAACCTTCAATACAGCACGTCAGCATACACCCTGCATTGTTCTCGTGGATGAGGTAGATTCGGCCGGTGATCGGAGGATTATGGAAGGCCGTAATGCGGGGTATGAAACCCAGGTTCTGAATGCATTTCTTGAACAACTCGATGGTCTAGAGGGACGCGAGGGGGTGGTAGTCATTGGTACGACAAACTACCCTGAGCGCGTTGACGCCGCACTGCGTCGCCCGGGTCGACTTGATAGAGAGATT
>Ga0315906_10010070_pt1 | contig 11152 bp, 8 predicted proteins | sample LakEriMetagenome_4_FD_203526 | JGI IMG/M metagenome (GOLD analysis project Ga0315906, IMG submission 203526) | Freshwater fungal communities from buoy surface, Lake Erie, Ohio, United States - Buoy 2 MA122 | ecosystem: Environmental > Aquatic > Freshwater > Lake > Lake biofilm | place: USA: Lake... | reverse complement strand
CGGAGTTCCACGACAGCCTCGTGTTCAAGGGAGGCACCTCGCTATCGAAGGTATTCCGGGTCATCGACCGGTTTTCCGAGGACATCGATCTGTCGATCTCCCCGGCACTGCTCGGGCTCCCCGAACCTGGCACGAGCCGCAACCAAGCCGACAGATGGATGACGCTCGCCGAGGCAGCCTGTGCAAAGGCGGTTCAGGAGCAGTTCCAGCCAACTCTCGAGGCCGAGGCGAAAACCGTTCTTCGCAAACCCGAGCGCGGAGCCTGGTTTGAGTACGCAGCTGACCCGACCAGCGGTGCGCCGAATCTGCTTTTCCACTACCCTTCTCACCAGCCGACGGGCTTCGACTACCTGCGACGATCCGTGAAGCTCGAGTTCGGCTCCCTGACGGACCAGCAGCCGGTCGGGCGTCATGCCATCAAGCCGTGGCTTCTCGACGCCCTTCCCGACGCGATGCCCGATTGGCAATGCGACGTCGTCGCTCTGGGCATCGACCGGACGTTTTGGGAGAAGGCAACGATCCTCCACGCGGAGCATCATCGCCCCGCTGACAAGGCAACCCCCGACCGGTTCTCACGTCACTATGCCGATGTGGCGGCCCTCGCACGTCACCCCGCGACGCAAGGCACAATCGCCGACCTCAAAACCTGCGAACGGGTCGTGGGCTGGAAACGGCTGTTCTTCGGCAGTGCTTGGGCGAACTACGAAACCACACGGCCCGGCTCATTTCACCTACTGCCCAGCGATGAGCGACTGCCGGCCCTGCGTCGCGACTTCGCGGCGATGCGAGACATGTACCTCGCGGAGCCCCCGTCCTTCGATGCGGTGCTCACGACACTGTCGGCCTTGGAACGCCGGCTCAACGAGCCTTGAACCGTTTCGCGGCTGGCTCGCACCAACCGCCAGAGGACGATGATCCAACCGTCACCATGTGGGAGTTCCTACATGGTGACCGTTGGACAATGCCCAGCGAGGGAGGATTCCGCGGCCTCGAGGTTGCCGTTCCGCTGCGAAAGCCCCTGAAATACGAGGTGATGCTGCCGCAGATCGTCGAGATGGCCGAGGCGGGTTCGGGGGTCGATCTAATCTCAAGGGCGCTTGGCATTGGCGCCGAGGTCGTCAGCAACGCCCTGCACCTGCATCGGACTGGAAAGCGGCCGCCTGCCCGCGTCGACGGCCGCAGCCGTCAACGACGGCGGCCCGGCAAGCCGTTCGTACCCAAGTACAAACAGATCGCGCCCGAGGTCGATCGCCGCCGGAAGGCAAGCGAGGGATTTGACCGGCTGGCCCGGGAGATGAAGGTCAGCCGCCCGACGGTCGTTCGGGCCTACGACTTTGCCAACCGCGACGAGGCCGCCACCGCGGCCCGTGACGGCCGAAAGCCGACTCGGCCACCCTACAAGTGGAGCGAGGAGTCACGGGCGGCGAAGCGGAAGCCCCGGGTTGATGACGACCGACCGGGGACAATATCACGCGCGCCGGCGGGCATCTGGGCTACCGGCGAAATTGTCGCCCCGAAGCGATCCATCTAATCGGCCTGAACGAAAAGCGGCATAGGCTGCAACTGCACTCGCGGGTGTCGGCGCCGTCGTTGGAAGAACTTGGGAGTTCTTCCATGGGACGCACCGCCCAAGCGTCTCATCTGTGGTGGTCTGGTGAAAAACCATGCCACAAAGGCAACGGTGCCTCCTCGTCCACCTCTCACTGCTCTTTCTTGACCAGCGCTCACAGATTGGCGAACGAAGAGCATCCCGCTATCCCGGACTGCCGGACAATCCACGAGAAAAACCTGGCGAAATCAACACCCCACGGCAGATGGCGACGGATTACCCTCCCTTATTGACAGCCTGTAACACGGAGTCCGATAATCCCCTTTTCGGACGGGCTTCACCCCTCTCGCGAACCCACCCAGGAGATCGCCATGGCGCGACCGGACATTGGCCAGTGCGTTAGTTCGGGCTTTGAAACCTTTAAGAACAATGCCCTCACGTACGTCATCGCCTGGCTCGTCCTTGCGGTCGTCAACGGCATGACGTTCGGCATCCTAATCGGGCCACTGATGGTGGGCTATTTCCGAATGGTGAAGATCGATGCATCGGGTGGAAAATCGCAGATCGGCGACCTCTTCAAAGGATTTGACGATCTGTCGGCCGGATTAGTGGCCGGCCTGATCAGTCTCGCTGCAATCGGCATCGGCTCAGTGCTCTGCATCTTGCCCGGGCTAGTAGCTGCTCCCCTGCTGCCTATATCGCTGTTCTTAGTGTCTGAAGGCGAAAAAGACGGCGTGAACGCCGTCAAGCGTGCGTGGCATGCCATGTCGACGCACGTTGTTGAGGCTGTCGTCTACATGCTGATTCTTAGCTTGATCGCGTTCGTCGGCATTCTCCTCTGCTGCGTCGGAATCTTCGTCACCGTACCAATCGGCGTCATTGGTCAATACTGGCTGGCAAAGCAACTCACCAGTGATGGCACCATCCAGTAACTTCGCTCCGCTCGAACGGAGAGACCGGATATGGCGATTTGCCCTGACAGCAGGCTGGCCAATCGGCCTGGCTTTCGTCTTCATCATCATCGCGAACGAGATTCCGTTGTGTGGATTTGCGACACTGTCCGGCCTCCCCTGCCCATTCTGTGGCGGCTCCAGGGCGTGCCTCGCACTGGCGGCGCTGGATGTCCCGAAGGCATGGCATCACTCTCCCGGTATCGTCATTGCCGTTGCATTCGCTGCAAGCCACACCGTGTTCCTGCTCATCGAGGCGGTTGTAGGTCTTGGGCTTGGATGGCATCGCCCGTGGCTCGTCGGCTGGCAAGCGATTGGCTGCGTCATTGCGGTCGCTTGGATCGCTCGCTTGGTCGGTTGATGAAGGGATTGACTCAGTGAGGGGTGAAGATCATGGCCGACCAATGGTTTTACAAGCGGAATGGCGCGAAACTGGGCCCGGTCTCGCTAGGCGATCTGCGGCGATTGGCCGCAAGCGGCGGCCTGACGCCGCAAGATGAGATCTTTCGTGAGGGGATGATTGGTTGGGCATCTGCCGGCTCGATGACGGCGTTATTCGCATCAACAGCACGGGCGGAATCTCTTCCCGCATCCACCCCCACCGTTGCAGCCAAGGTTCCAGTTCCCGCGAGCACGTCGGGCCCGACCCGTACGCCTACCGTATCCCGCCCCAAAGAGCCAACGATTCCGCTGGGACGGCCAACCTCAGTCGCTGCGCCTGTTCCACCGCCCCCACCTCACGGCGTAGCATCACCCGCAACGAGCACTGCCGCAACTTCCGACCAGGTGCGCAAGCCCGTGCAACCTTTTTGGGTCGGCCTGGCTTTGTGCTTGTTTTTTCCGCTGGGATTTATCTTGCTTGCGATGCACCCCACGCTGAGAAATAGAAAAGCATGGTGGGCTGCCGGCATCGCGTGGGCTTTACTGGTCGTGCTTGCCCCTCGGCCGGAATCCGATGACACAGTCGGCGAGAATAGCTCTACAAGCACGAGCACGCAGATAGAGATTCACGAGCGAGAGAAATCGTCAACACGCAGCGGGGGTAGCGATCGACCAAAGGGCACTCGCGCCGTTGGAGATACATTCACCCTCGGCGAGTTCAAGTACTGCATCACGGGCGTCCACACAACAAGCCGGATCGGCAAGACGGTCTTTGGCGAGTTCATGGGCGAACAGGCTTCCCCAGGAGCTATTTTCGTGATTGTCTCCTACACGATCGAAAACGTTGGATCAGAAAGCCAGACCGTACTGTCCGACGATTTCAAAATCAAAGACAGCGGAAATCGCACTTTCAAGCCATCTTCAGATGCTAACGTCGCGCTGCTCATGGAATCCGGAGACAAGGATTTTCTGTTGAGCGAACTGCAGCCCGGATTGCCCCGGGCGATGAAGCAGGCTTTCCAGTTGCCAGAAAAAGCATTGGAGTCGCCGATCACGGTCATTGTTCCCAAGAAAGGATTATTCGCATCGGGTGAGGAGCGTGTGCACGTCTCAGTTCGTTGACCGCAATCCATGGGCTAGGCAAGCGATGCGCTCAGCTGTTTTCCCTCGCGGTGGATAAACGCGCTCTCCAAATGTGGGTTTTGCGGCTTAGTTCAGTAGTGAGCATGACTTCTTGTTTGCGCTGGCCGGCCGCATGACACCCATGAGATCCGATGCCGTACGACGGGCTCGCCACATGAACGACATCGCCAGACGCGACCCATCATGGCGAACCGCGCGTTTCGTGAATATCGGGCGAGACGTCGTGTTGTCTGCGTTGCTCGTCGGCGCCCTGTTCGCCGTACGTCTTGTCGATGAACGTTTCAACGGCGGTGGGCAGACGGCGATAACGACCGCCGAGGCCCCGCCGCGCGATACCGCGGCGGGGGCACTGGCTCCTCCTGTCACGGAGCCGCCGGCTTCGCCAGACCGGCAGGCGGTGGAGTTGGCGGCGCCAGGCCAGGACGTTGCTATCGATCCGGACGCTAATGGACGAGAACCGCCATCGCCCCGGGGAATCATCACCGAGTTCGAGGCGTTCGTACCGCGGATTATCGAGGATCCGCCACCGCCCACGCCGAAGATGGTCGAGCCGCCGGAACCTGAGCCGCCGAAGCTGGTGGAGACCACTCCGGCACCGCCGCCCCCGCCACCCGAACCGAAGAAGGTCGAGTTCTTCGAGACGAAAACCCAGGCCGTTTCTGTCGGCTTTGTCGTGGACTGCTCCAGCAGTATGGCCGGGGAGAAATTTCAAGCGGTGTGCAACCAACTTGCGCGTTCGATTCTCAACCTCGACCGCAAGCAGAAGTTTTTCGTGGTCTTCTTCAACGACCGGTTCTTCCCAATGAGCGGCGGCTCAGCCAAACCCCGTCTCGTGCCGGCCGACCAGGCGAACAAGCGAGCGATCCTCGACTTTCTCCGTATTGCCCAGGCTGATGGCGGAACCGACCCGGAGCCAGCACTACAGTTTATGGCCACCCTCTCCCCGGACGTCATCTATCTGCTCACCGACGGTGAGTTCAATCCGCTATCAGCGACGACGTATGCGCAATTGACGAAGTCTCGCATCACCGTACACACGATCGGCTTTGAAATCGGTGGGCGCTCCCCGAATCTGGAAGAGATCGCTAGACGGACTTCGGGAACCTACCGGGCTGCCTCGAAGGCCGTGGCGGTCCAAGGACTGTTCCTCGCCGAGCCCGGCGCAGTCCGGGCGGCACTGCGGTCAACGGACCGGTCGGTTCGGCGGGAGGCGGCCATGGTTGCAATGCTTCGGCAACTCCCCTTCGTCGATGACATCATCGCCTTGCTGTCGGATGCCGACCCGACGATCAGCGCTGCAATCCACGAGGAACTCGTGCATGCGGCCTCTGGGAGCGACTTCGGACCTGCGGATGCCGCCGACGTGCCGGCTGCCGTGCGTCGATGGAAACTCTGGTGGTCGCTGCGTTCCGCACCCCAGGCACGGATCGTCTCAGCTCTCACTGATCCGGAACCGGACACCCGCTGGGTCGCGGCATCGCGAGCCCGGACCGCCCAAATCCAGGCATATGACGAATTGATTGACTTGCTAAGGACGTCGGCCTCGCCCATTTGGGAGGAGGCGCATGCGGCGCTGGTCGGCATTTCCGGTGGCCGGGATTTTGGCCCGACCGCTGGTGCTTCACGGGCGGACGTGGCGGCAGCAGCCGAGGGCTGGGCTGTATGGCGGAAGGAAGTGAAAGAGGAGATCGATCGTGTGAAACGCATTAAATCGTGTAAGTACGCCGCAGAAAAACTGCGGCTTGCAAAAGTGTTTATTGAATCTAAGCCGGACATATTCGAGCGCCGTTGCAAGGAAATCATCGCACAATTCCCCGACACGCCTGCGGCCGACGAAGCCAGAGAACTGCTTAATTCACTCGCGTTGCCGCCCTGAGAGCCGTGATCCGTCAAGGCGAAACTAACAGCATTTGGCAGAAGCCGCGACCACGGTCGTCTAGCGACGACGGACAACTGACCGGAAATGTCCTTGAGTTCATGATCCTATGACCGCTGCGGACAGTCGGTTTGTCCATTTTTCCTGCCCCGCGTGCCGCAAAACGGTGCGGCTACCGGCTGGGGCCGCGGGCAAACGCGTTGTATGCCCGGGATGTGGTCTTCATGGCTCCGTGCCGGGCCGGGCCATGACACCGACGCCGTCCTCCGCGCGAATCGCCGGGCCCGCCGTCTTGTCCCCGGTGCCACCCGCGCGACCAGCTGCCCGGACTCCTAGCTCGGGTGAAAACGCTAGCCGAAGACTCACCCCTTCCCGCCCTCTGCAACAGGTCGCCCTAGCAGCGGTTCTCAGCGGCGTGACACTCGTCGCGGCCATGATGGTGGTGGTAATTCTGGCGCCCGGCAACAAGCACAACGTCGATCGGCCCATGCCCCGATCCGCGGACGAGGTTTCCCCGCCACCCGTCGAACGGGGCATTGGGCCTGCCACGGCAGTGGTCGTTGCGCCCGCCCCAGCCGTGCCGCCGGCCGTGCTGGACATCGAACTCGCGGGCCCTTCCGCGGCGGACCTTAACGCCTCGCTGCGGCCGCTCATCGACGAGATCACGGCGCTCGACGGCCGGAAAGACGGAGTCTCCGAGAGGCAGGCCGCGGTAGTGCGGCTGCGCATGTACCGCCGGTTGTGCCGAGTGTCCGACGACGTGACCCTCGACGATCGTCTCGACGAAGAAGCGCTAGCGGCGGCCGATATCTGTCGCCGGCTCGGCACTCTCAGTCATGAGCCCTCGAACCCGGGCATGCCGGCCGCAGAGTTCGACAAGGCTCTACGTGGCGCCCGTAGTGGAAATCTGGCATCGGGCATCGAGGACTTGGTGCGGGCTGTCGACGGCTGGATCGACGACAGTGACGCGACCAACATCGCGGCGCTGGGCCACCGGCGATGGTGCCTCAATCCACCACTCAGACGGGTCGGGTTCGGCCGCATCGAGACTTGGTGTGCAATGTGGGCTCATGACCGCTCAGGCTGCGTTTGCGTTGGCGGCCCGGCGATCTGTTTTCCGCCGGCCGGGGCCGTGCCGATCGACATGTTCAGACCGCACTACGCCTGGAGCGTCACCCTCGATCCGAACACCTTTCGAAAGCCCCGCCCCGACAAGGTGACAGTGACTGTTCGGGATGAGCGGGCCGAGGCCGGCAGCCGTCCGCGTCTTGAACTCGACCCGCTCGTAATCGAAACCCACGGGTACGGCATCGACAATTGCATCATCTTTCGGCCGCGCGGAGTGTCCACGGCGGTAGGGCAACGGTACTTGGTCGTCATCGAGGGCATCCAGGATCGCACAGGAGCCCCAGCCCGGCTGAGGTACGCCGTTGAGTTCGTGAGCCAACTGGTCAAGTAACCGGCTCAAGAGCGTCGTGATTGTTTTTGCACGCCAGCCGTAAACACACGCAGGCCAGCGACCGTTGTCGGTTACTGAGGCGTGAATCCATCGCTGCGTGAGTCGGGGGCCGCGGGTGCGACGATCCATGCTGGCCGGCTGCCCGAGGCAGGCCGGGAGCCTGAGGGCGTTATCGGCAACGTGGCTCGCCCGCCCTCAGCGGATCGAATGGTCACCGTCATCGACCCGAACGTTCGACGGTCGCCGACCGTCACGCGGGCCGGTTGGCCGGTCGAGTAGTCCAAAGCGCAGATATGGCCAGCGTCGATCCAGTACCGACAGGCGACGGACATCTGTCCGCGAGCGAGAACATCGCATCGCCCGGCATCGCCACCGACTGCCACCGGCCGCGTGCCAAGGTTCAGCCGCTGTTCGCGGCCGGACCCGCTCACTACCAGGAAAGGCACGGCGGCCATGCCCTCGGCAAGTGCCACGCCGACCGCAAACACGAGGCTCCCGGTCGTCACTGCCGCAACAAGCGCTAGCCATTCGGTCGTAGGAAAAGCCGCCGCCACGGTCCGCATCACAGCCACTACCAGACACGAGGCCAGGACGACCGCCGCACCGAGCACGAACCTCGCAGGATTCGGCACGCTGCGTGACGAAAACCAGGCTAGCGCCGCCATCCCCCCCAGCACCACCACCAGCACCGCCCCGCAAAATGTCCACGAAGCCTGCTGCCCACCCGTGATGAAGCCGTTGCCGCTCCAGCCCGCACACCCTCCCGCGACGATCCCGGCGACGGCACCGCCTGCCACTCCCGCGAGAACCGCCGATGCCGCCGAGCGAAAGTTCCAGGGAGGCCGCAACAGCCATCGGTTCCGGCTGATCCCCAGCCCCATCGCCGCGCCGAAGACGACCGGGGCCGCCTGTACGAAAACCCGCACGCCCAACCACAGAATCTGATCGATGGATCCCTGAAAGGAGATGTTTCCGCGAAGAAGAGCTTGTGTTACTGCCTGGGCGAAGAGAGACCCTACCAGCCCGCCGACACTCGTACCGAGGATCATCGCCGTCGACTGTTGCCGCCAAGCCGCGTCGAGTCGATACCATGGAGTTTCATCGGCGAGCCGGCGAATCGGTGGCAGCCAACGGTAGGCAAACGCGAACAGCGCCCTGCCCAGTGCCCGAACGAACATCTGAGTGGCACGGCCGAGTCCGGGATCAATGCCGGACGATGGCCCGGCAGAGTCAGCTGGCCTCGCAACGCCAGCAGTCGTGGCCATTGCTGACCCGGCAGGCATGGGTGGCACCGCGGCCACTGTCGCGATCGACGGCGCCCAAACACCGGTCGGCGCCGGCGTAGCCACAGCCGGCCTCGACCCCGCCGACCCGCTCCGCCCCGCAACTGCGGCTGGTCCCGTGGCTGATAGGACGACCGGCGGAGCGTGGACCGGCCGACTCTTTGGCGGCGACGGCGGCGGAGTGACGGGCGGCTTTGCTCCTGCAACGGGCGTAGCAGGAAACGAGCTGACTGACCCTACCGCAACGGATTGGGAGGCCAGTGCCGACTGCTTCACAATCGCCTCGATCCGCGGACGATCACGGTCGCATTCCGGATGGCCTCCCAACGCCTGGAGTTCCCTCCACGCGATTCCCAACGCCTGCGGATTGGGCGACGCCACGCGCAGACACTCGAGCACCTTGTCGCAGGCTTCGTTCCGCGTGCGCCACTTCCGAACGTCGGCTTCAAACCGGGCCGCGCTTTTGCGTAGTCGGCCCGACGGCGCCGTGAGGACTCGCTGGGCCGCGTCCCAGCCCCGTACCAGGTCCCGCCAGCGCCGCTCCCGGCGGGCGACCTCCAACTTCTGCACAATAGGTGCGACCAGCGTCGCATCACGGGCCACGGCCAGGGCATCGAACGCTGCTGGGTAGTCACGAAGCAGCGGCGAGGCTGCAAGCCCCGGCATCGCAACCTCATTGCCAGTCTCCACGGCCCGCGTTAGTTCCGTCAACTTCGCGACCCGCTGCCGGGCATCGTTGATCTGTGGCCGAAGGTCCGCCGGTGCCTCGCCGTCTTTTTTTCCGTGCCGATCGAGTAGCCCAACTGCAGCGTCGAAATCTCGGCGGTTCAGGGCGGAACGCACCTGCCCGAAATCGAAAGCTCCGAGCAATTCCTCGATGGTTGGCACACGATCGATTCGTTCCCGGTACAACTCGGCGATGGCCGCCGCGAGCCGCTGCACCTCGCCATCCGCCGATCGCCGTAGTCGCTGAAAGAGCTGCGACTTCGCCGGATCCTCAAAATCCTCCCTACGAAACAGGATTTTCTCATTCATCGGCGTGACCACAAAGTCCCGCCACAAGCCAGGGTCAGCCGCGAGAGCGCAGAGACCTGTATGGATCACGAGAGCCGAAAAATTGTCGAGCGTCGGCGCGAGTTTCGTTTCGCCGTTCCGGCCAGGATGCTGGTAGGGTTCGACGCCGATCTCCAAGTTGCGGCGCCCCACGAGTTTGGGCACACACATTCCGTCGTAATCCACGAGTTTGATCTGCGCGTCGGTTGTGACCATGACGTTCGCGTGCTGGAGATCGCCATGCGCGATGCTGGCCCGGCGCAGATCGCTGACGGTTTCCCGCCACTTGGCGGCCAACGCCGCTATAGCACGCCCATTGCCCTGCGAAGCCCTAGCATGAAGCCAGTCAAACAACGTTTCGCCGGCGACCCACTCCATCGTCATCATCGGATACCGGTTGCCGTCGGCGGCCCGGAACGCATCTTCGGCGTAGGCGAATGAGACGAGACAGGGAGGCGACTGCCGTGCGAGATGCTCGTTGATGATCGCATACCGGTCGCGACGATCATCCCCGTCCTTGAGAAACAGCCGGATGGCCTGACTGCGACCGTCAACGAGCGTAACTTTGTAGACGACTGCGAATGCGCCACTTCTGGCGCGCGGCATCTGCAGGGCGTTTTTTTCGACTTTCGCCGTCCTGAGCAAAGGATCCTTGAAGGCCAGCCGAATGCCTTGCTCCGTCGAGAGCATCTTCGCGTATTCGCTCGGCGGCGGAAAATCACGCATCAACGTCATGCGGACCTCTCCACTCGCTTCAGGCTCTTGGGATGTTCGATCGACATCCAAACGGCCAGAAGTCACTTGGCACGGATGTCCTCGAGCAACTCGGCGACGTAGAGCAAGAGACGGATCATCTCGGCTCCTGCCCGGATGAACACTGCCACGAGCAGGCACAGCAGGACCACGCCAACGCCGATGAAAAGCGATCCAGGGAGGCCATCGGAGCCGGCTGCTCCGATCACCCCAAGTCCGGCAAGCACGCCAACGACTACATACAGCCAACTCAAGATCACGATCACGACGGCAACGAACTTCAGCGCAGGAAAATCCCGTCGGCCGGTTGAACCCGTCGCAAAACCACCCGCGGGAGCACTTACCGGCGGCGCGAACACAGTCGCTGGAGCCGGTGATGACGCTGGCGTCCCAAACGCAGGAAAGGGACTCGGCTTGAGTGCCACGGGCGCGACTGCCGGGCCGATGGCCGCCGGCGCACTCGGATCCGGAACGGTCACTTTGGCCCCACAGCCCGAACAGGTTACCTGCTTGCCGCTCGCCGACGCGGGTGCCGAGAATCTTTTCGAGCACTGTTGACACGAAAAGGAAATGGATGGGCTGGGCATGAATCTGGCTCTGTCTTGTTGACCGGGTTGGATTTCCTGTACCAGGCGATATGAGGGTTTAGGAACAGGGTGCCTCACCACAGGCCGCGTGTGCGGCTTGAGCCGAGGCCTTGGCCGA
>Ga0315906_10010067_pt1 | contig 11153 bp, 7 predicted proteins | sample LakEriMetagenome_4_FD_203526 | JGI IMG/M metagenome (GOLD analysis project Ga0315906, IMG submission 203526) | Freshwater fungal communities from buoy surface, Lake Erie, Ohio, United States - Buoy 2 MA122 | ecosystem: Environmental > Aquatic > Freshwater > Lake > Lake biofilm | place: USA: Lake... | reverse complement strand
GAAGAAACACTGGATTCAAATCATACCGAGTAAAAGTATTTGATAAGTTTCCCCGAACAGGCATACCCGACTATTTTTCCAGTGCAGGAGAATACGACCGCTACATCAATTTACTTATCAAAACCAATTGTATCGACAATGCGCGAAAAGTGTGGTACGACCTAAGGTTGCACCCCACTTACAATACTTTGGAGTTCCGGATTTGTGATGTGCCGATGCTAGTGGATGAAACTATAGCCCTAACGGCGTTAATGCAGGCATTAGTAGCCAAGCTTGTTCGACTTATGGAGCAGAACCTCGACTTCAGACAATACAGTCGAGCGCTTATCAATGAGAACAAATGGCGTGCGGCTCGCTATGGAATTGAGGGAAAGCTAATCGACTTCGGAAAGGAGAAGGAAGTTTCAGTTCCCGAATTGGCGGAGGAACTGCTAGCTTTTGTAGATGATATGGTTGATGAATTAGGTAGCCGTAATGAAATAACCTACATCCGAGATATACTTCGCAACGGTACCGGAGCCGATCGTCAGCTGGAAACCTATAAGCAAACAGGCGACTTCAAAAAAGTAGTTGATCGAATCATCGAAGAAACCAACAAAGGAATCTGATAATGATACATACTTGGCTAAAATTTTTTGTATTCTTACCCATTATCCTGGCAACATTCACCGCAAAGGCACAAAATCCTACCGATACTATCGGTAGTACGCCTGTTGTTATACGAACAGCCATCGACTCATCCCATTTTTTAAATGGAAATCCCAGCCAATACAATTACGGATCTGGACCATGGGGCTTGACTTGGGCGCCTGATCAAAAACTTTGGATTGCGAATAAAAAACAAATCAACCGTTATGATCCCAGTACAAGCACCCTGGATACAGTTTTGACAATTACATCGGGATATATTATGGATGTGGCCATTCACCCACAATTTCCTTCCACTCCATTTGTATACGCCACCATTGATACTGGCAACTATTATGCTGCAAGCGCCTTTATTCACCTTTACCGTTTCACTTGGGATGCAACTAGCCAAAGTCTAATGTCTCCACAAGTGTTGTTGGGATGGGGGCACGGTGGCGAGCATTCAGGAGGTCGGGTTATTTTCGGCCTTGATGGAAAAGTGTATGTGTCAACTGCCGAATATTACCAGCCTTTTGATAGTCTGTTCAATAACTCCGGAAAAATCCTAAGGGTAAACCCCGATGGCACAGTTCCAATTGACAATCCTTTTCAAGATTACACATACACCCGCGGCCACCGCAATCCCCAGGGATTGGTACAGATACCAAATGGCCAAATCTTCTCATCTGAACATGGACAAATGATGGGTAATGACGAATTGAATCGGATCGAGGCGGGCGGGAATTATGGTTGGATACTGTATGACGCTTACCAATGCATCGGCAACCAAGACACTTGTCAATTTTACTTTAGCACAAGGAAGTTCCCAATCAATAACGGCGCCCATCCACCGTCAGGTATAGATTATTATAGCCATCCATCGATACCTGAGTTCAATGGCATTCTTATGGCGGTTACTGGAACCAATCAAGGACTCTATGCACTCGGTCTGAACGCAAACATGGATTCTACCATATCCAAAAACAGATACCTGTATGCGGTTGGACCGAATGGCCTTCCCGGCACCATGAGTAAGTTCGGTAGGATTCGTGATGTGTGTGCAACACCGTATGGCTCGGTCTTTTTTATTGCCCGTGACCGTGGATATCCCCGTATCATGGAAATCTTTAATCCACTGTTTTCGAACCTGGCTCCAAAGCCGGAATTTGAAGATCTTTCCGTTTTCCCCAACCCTAGTACTTACTCGTCTGAAATATGTATCAAAAGACCGATTTCAGATACGGATTTCGTTAAGGTTTTTGATGCCTCGGGTAGAATTTTCTATGAAGCCCCCTTTCATGAATTAACACACACCATTCCTGCAAATACGCTTTCGCCCGGAACTTATACCATCGAAACCATGCGATATAGATCTCCAAAATTGATTGTATTTGAATAAATCGTAACGATTCAATTTGTTTTGAATACCTTAGTCCTACTATGACATATAATATTTGTCATCTATAACCAAAGACATCTTAGAACATATCAGACCACGAATCAAACCGACTATGAAAAAACTTTTAATCCTTTTTTTAAGCTTAATTTCCATTCCATCAGTTGCTCAAAACATGTACAAGCCTTCGGCTTATGAAATTTCGCAGCTTCCGGCATGGGCGCAAGCCATGTATTCGGATGAGCCCAACATGTTCGTTGTAGACTCGCTATATGCGGCATACCATTCCAGCCATGCCTTCGTGAAATCATACCATACGCAATATTACAAGCGCTGGAGGCGACAATCGTTGCCATTTGTGGATGCCAACGGTGTTATTCGTCGACCAACACCTTTAATGGAAAAAGCCATTCAACAGGAATTCCTTGCCAAAACGCAATTCACTACCTCCGCTTCAAACTGGTCAGTTGCTGGCCCAATCCAGGTCTTACAAAACAATGGCCTCCCGGGAGGCGGACAGTCTAACATCTACTCCGTAGACCAATGCCTTTCAAATCCCTCAATCATGTACTGTGGTACAGAACCGGGTGAGGTTTACAAAAGTTCTGATGGCGGCGAAACATGGACCAGTGTTTCCATGTCGATGAACTTCGGTAGCGGAGTCACTGCCGTTGAAGTTAATCCCGACAACCCCGATATTGTATTCGCAGGAGGAAATGCAGGTGTGTTTCGTAGCGACAATGGTGGACAGAGCTGGACGAATGTGTTGCCCAACACCAATTTTGGTGTCAATGAGATCCTAATCAACCACGCCAACACCAACATTGTGATGGCGGCCACCGACAAAGGGCTATACCGTAGCATCGATGGAGGAATAACATGGAACCAACTTTACAACCAAAAAACCTACGACATCAAATTCAATGCTGGCAACGCTGGAATTGCGTACGCTGTTAAGAATAATCCCTCCTTGGTGATTTGTGAATTTTTCTTGTCTACGGATTCTGGCGCAACATGGACTCTGCAATCGAACGGATGGTTCTCTTCCAATGACCCGGCTCGCAACGATGGCGGAGCGCGCATTGGCGTATCTCCGGCCAATCCGAACCGTGTGTATGCCTACCTGATTGGTGAAGCGAAAGCCAACGATTACGGATTCATTGGTGTTTACAGAAGTGATGATGGTGGTTACACTTGGTCGCTTCCCAACGGTCCGGCCGGAGGACCTTACACGGCATCCCATCCGAATTTGGCTTACGGAAATACAGGCTGGACATATCATCAAGGTTTTTACAATTGTGCCATCATGGTTGACGAAAACAATGCCGATCGAATTCTGATAGGTGGCCTTAACCTTTGGCGATCCAATAACGGTGGCGCCTCCTTTAGTTCCGTAGCAGGGTATGTGGGCGGCCCCCTCAGCATCCATGTGGACATGCAGGATTTCAGAATGATAAACGGTATTGCATGGATCTCCACTGATGGAGGCATTTATAAGTCGAATGATTTTTTTGTATCTCAACCTGTATTCAAAATGACTGGTTTGCATGCGACGGACTATTGGGGTTTTGGAAGTGGATGGAATGAGGATGTGCTGGTTGGCGGATTGTATCACAACGGCAACATTGCATACCATGAGAACTACGGCGCAGGCAACTATCTCGCCTTGGGAGGAGGCGAAGCTCCTACGGGTTATGTGAATCCTGGTAACAACCGGAAAACCTACTTCTCCGATATCGGGGGCCGATTTCTGCCTTCTAGTATCACAGGTCAAGTGAATGGATTCTCTTTTGGGAAAAGCCCCAACGAAAGCTATTACGCCGCCGAATCAAGCGAATTGGAATTCCATCCGAACTGCTACAACACAGCTTGGCTTGGAAACGAAAACAAACTATGGCGCACGGATGATGGTGGAGGATCATTCAATTTAGTGAATGCATTTGGCACCAATGTCAACAACCAAATAAAGTACATCGAAGTATCCTCGAGTGATCCGGATGTTATGTATTTGAACCAACAGCCTGCTTCAGGGAGCACAGGCACCTTATGGAAAACCGTCAATGGAGGACAATCTTGGAACGCCCTTACCATTCCAAGTGGAAACAGCAGGAGGATGTTGCTGACTGTGGATCCGTTGAATGAAAATCGAATTTGGATTGCATACCCAGGAGGATCGAATGGGAACAAAATATACAAGTCGGTAAATGGCGGCCAAACCTGGACAAACATCACATCCACCCTACTCAATAACGAACAAGCGCAGTCCATTGTACACATCGCAGGCACGCAAGGTGGATTATATTATTGTACTAACAAATCGGTTTATTATTTTAGCGAAGCCTCAGGTGCATGGGTTATAGCCAATCAGGGCTTACCCACTTTCACAAGCACAGTGATTGCAAGACCATTTTATCGTGATGGCAAGATTCGGGTGGCTACTTACGGCAAGGGTATTTGGGAAAGCGCTTTAGAGGAGTCTCCAAGTGGCCCAATAGCACGGATACAAGTCGACAAGTTATCGCAAACAGTTATCTGCGTGACCGACTCCTTTTATTTTGAAGATCATTCGTTCTTGAATCATACGAACGCAAGCTGGAGTTGGACTTTCCAAAACGGCACACCGAGCACCTCCAACCTGCGCAATCCGGTAGTATTCTTCAATGCTCCAGGGAGCCAAATGGTAACCTTGACTGTTACAGATGGCAATGGTCAGCAGGATTCGGACACCATTTACATAGAGCTTAATCCGTATGCCTTCCCCACTATCATTGCTGAGGGCTTCGAGGGCGCTTTCCTACCCTCGGGATGGACGCAGTTTAATGAAGACAATGGTGGGCAATGGGCGCTGGCGACCAATGCTGGAGCCACTGGCTCTTCAAATAGTGCTTTATTCGACAATTACAACATCGACTCGCAAACCACTTATGATGATTTGAGGACCCATCTAAATACCACTGGGATGCAAAATCCGGTTTTGACTTTTGATGCGGCCTATGCAAGATGGGGAGGAAATTATAGCGACACACTTGAGGTATTAGTCTCTACCGACTGTGGACAAACATTCACTTCGCTATATTTAAAAGGTGGCACCACCTTGGCAACTGCTCCAGACAACCAAAATTTCTTTATTCCAACCGCATCGCAATGGCGAACCGACACCATTTCATTGACGGGTTATGAGAACATCTCCGTGCTGATGGTTGTATTCAGGAACAGGGGGCATTGGGGCAACTGTGTTTACATCGACAATGTGAACATTGGCAATAGCACCTCATCGATAACCGAAAGCCCGGGGTTGAATGCGCCCAACATCCATCCTAATCCTATTGGTCGTGGCGATTGCCTGAACATTACACTTCCAAAAGGATCTTTTGAGGTAACCTTGTATGACCCCAGCGGCAAATCAATTCAGACTTCCAAGATGAATAACCGGGGCCAAATGGAGGTCCCAACAAACCTGTCTGCCGGAAATTACTTGTTGCACATCAAAGGCGATCGAAATATTTGGAATCGGAAGGTGGTGGTGAGGTGATAATTTTGGATCTGCCGCCCTTTACTTTCATTTAAACAGACCTGAAAATTTTCAATTGTTATGACATGTCGGCACCTCGATGTTTGTAAAAAGCAGGTATTTGAAAAGAACATATGTAATCTTATAGCCCCTTTCCAGTAATCGGATAAGTTAAAAATTACACCTTTCGGTTTTAATATTTCAAAAGCAATCTATCCTTACTTTAGATCTGATCCTGTTTTAATAAGAAGGGACATTATTCCATGACAAAAAAGGAGACATTACCACTTACTATGAAAAACTAAAAAGCGTGAAAAACCCCCGAAATAATCGAGGGTTTAAGTCTGCTTAGAAAAAAACGGATTAATTGGCTCCGGGCTTTTTCTTACCAACTTTCGGAGCTTCAGGGGTTGGAGCAGGGTCAGTCTTAGGGGTCTCCGTCTTGGGTTTGGAGGATACTTTTGTTTTGGGTTTTGATGCGGTGGCGGCCATTGCAGCAGCTATGGAGTCCTCGACCGCTTTCTTTGTTGCATTTGCGATTGAATCCAACTCGCGCTGCCTAGATTGCTCAGCCTCGATTTCGGCTTGCATCTTCAATCGCTCCGCCTCAGCTATAGAATCTTTCATTTGCTGTTCCTGGACCTGCCTCTCCTCTGCTGAAGGACCGCATGACACGACAGGTAGTACAAAAGTCCAGGCTAACAAGGCATAAATTAGTTTATTTTTCATTTGTTTTAGGTTTTGCACTGCCAATTTACTAGTTTTTTTGAAATTTTGACCCTTTTTGATTCAATAATTAAATAAATTTGTTGATAATTCTTAATAAACAAAAATTAATCCATAAACATGAAAAAATCAAACTTTTATCTAGCCTCCATACTCATATTAGGCTTGAGCTCAATGTTTAGTTCCTGCAAAAAGGACGACACAAATGCGCCCATTATAACTCTTGTGGGAGACTCGGAAATTACTTTGGATCTCCAAACACCTTATCAAGAATTGGGTGCAACCGCAATTGATGATGAGGATGGAGAATTAATTGTTGAAATTTCTGGTGATGTTGACATTAATCTTAAAGGAGTGTACACAATTACATATACTGCTACCGACGAGGCAGGTAATATCGCTATTGAGGATCGCATCGTAAATATTGTCAACTCGGCAGACTTTCTGGCGGGCAACTACATCAATGCGAAAGACTCATGTGGGCCAACCTCAAATGAACAAGCACTATTTAATGCTATAGTAACTACATCAGATACCGACAATGGAAAGTTTTCGATTTCAAATTTTGGTGCATTTAACATACCAGCAAATCCTCCACAACCTGGTGAAATTGCAACTATCAACTTAATTTATAACAAGCAAACAAATAAAATAACCGCCGCTGATCTTCCTCAAAATTTAACTGGTGGTGCATCTTTAACTACTGTATATCCCTCCTCTGGTGTTTTATCATTATTCAATCCCGTTACTTTCAAAATCGTTTATGAATGGGTTGATAATACCAACCAGCCCGATATTTGCACCTCCACTTACACCAAGTAGTTTATTTTAGAGATTCCCAAAGGCCGGCTATGCCGGCCTTTTTTATTGACATATAATTTTTTGCCGATTGAACCGTGCTGACTATATTTGATCGAAACTATTCCAAAACCAATACCTCCTACTCATGAAAACTCTTTCCCAACTCCTGACGCTCATCTGTCTGGCGCTTTTTTCTTTCTTGGCACCGGCCCAAGACTGGGTCAGCAAAATGCAAGACCCGAACACCAATTTCAAAGAGGTGCAAAGAGCATTTGAACAATATAAAGCCGAATATATCGCACAATACAGAACCCAAAATGGTGCTGATCCTGTAAAAGTTCCAGGTGAAAAACAATTCCGTCGCTGGGAATGGTTCATGGGGCCCCGAGTAGGATTGGACGGCGCCCGCTTCAACCCAGCTGCCGCCTTCAAGGCAGGCCAAGAATACAGAAAGCAGTACACCACGGCCAATGCTGGTAACTGGACATTCATCGGCCCTTCCTCTGTACCTTCAGGCGGTGGAGGAGCAGGACGAATCAACGCCGTTAGGGTACATCCAACCGACCCCAATATCCTCTTTGCATGCTCGCCCTCCGGCGGATTATGGAAATCGGATGATGCAGGTCAATCGTGGTCTTCAAACACCGACCAACTAGCTCAGGTTATTGGCTGCACCGATATCGCTATCGACCCCACCAATCCAAACATCATGTATTTGGCAACTGGCGACGGTGATGCTGGTGATACCTACTCGGTAGGGATTCTTAAAACCACAGATGGTGGCATCACTTGGAATACTACGGGCTTATCTTACTCCAATGCCAGCTATCGTCAAATCAGCAAGCTTCTGATAGACCCTACTAACACGAACACGATTATCGCAGCCTCTTCCAACGGGATTTGGCGCAGCACAGATGCCGGCGCCACATTCACCAATGTTCAAACAGGTGGCTTCAAAGACATGGAATTCAAGCCAGGTGATTTCAATACCTTGTACGCCGCCGGAACCGAATTTTACAAGTCCACCAACAACGGTGCCTCCTGGACTAAAATAACTTCCATTCTTCCAGCAGCAACCAATGTGAGTCGAATTGCCATAGCGGTTACACCTGCCAATCCATCATATGTATATCTGATAGTAGGATTGCCCGCACCCAACTACGGAACGGAAGGGTTTTACAAATCCACTAACAGTGGTACTACATTCACCAAGCCCAGTGTACCGGCGTTGGGAACCCAACAGTGGTATGACCTGTGTATTGCTGCATCACCTACCAATGCAGATGAAATTGTAATTGGTGGTCAAACCGATTTCAAAAGGTCCACCAATGGCGGAGTGGCATGGTCGCAAAACGGTGGCAACACGCATGTAGATTACCATGATGTTCTCTACACCGACGCCTTGAGCTACTACATGGGAAATGATGGTGGCGTTTATCGAACCACCAACAGTGGTGGCTCGTGGACCAATCTAAGCGACGGCCTTGAAATATCGCAGATGTATGGCTTCGGCCAATCGGCAACAACACCTTATCTCATGTTGCAAGGCTGGCAAGATAACGGAACGAATCGTTACAACGGTACATCATGGGCGCATGTGTTGGGTGGCGATGGGATGTTGTGCTTCATCGATCGCACGAACAACCAAAACATGTTTGCTGAATATCAAAACGGCGGTTTAAACCGATCTACCAATGGCGGAGGTTCCTGGACCGGCATTACCAATGGTATCAATGAAACAGGACCGTGGGTTACTCCATGGATGCAAGACCCGGTCAACGCAACCACACTCTATGCAGGCTTCGTCAATGTTTGGAAAAGCACTAACCTTGGAACCAATTGGACCAAAATCAGCACCTTTTCGAACACCTCTACGGTTATCACAATGGCTGTTTCACCTGCAAACAATCAGGTTATTTGGGCATCCAAGGCCAATGGCCTTTATCGCACCACCAATGGAGGTACTTCATGGACTTTGATAAGCTGACTTCCTGCAGGCACCATTACAGGCATCACTTGCAGCAATACAGACCCAAACAAAGCATGGATCACCTATAGTGGTTTCAACAACACCAACAAGGTTTTCAAAACATCAAATCAAGGAGCCACATGGACCAATTATTCCGCCGGTGTTCCAAACATACCTGTGAATTGCATCACTTATGTGAATGGCTCGGCTGATGCCGTTTATATCGGAACCGATCTGGGTGTGTTCTACCGCGACTCCACCCTGAATGTGTGGGAACCTTTTTTCAACGGCTTACCCAATGTGGTGGTCACCCAGCTAGATGTATTTTATCCTGGAAACAAACTGAGGGCCTCCACCTATGGTAGAGGTATGTGGGAATCGAGTCTATATGTTCCTGGAAGCTATGCGCCCACATCCGCATTCATATCCGACAAACGAATTGACTGCCCTGGTACTGTTGTACAGTACACCGACTATTCAGCTGGATCACCCACTTCATGGAGTTGGTCATTCCCCGGAGGAAATCCGTCATCATCGACTCTTCAAAACCCACAAGTAGTTTACAATACTCCAGGTATCTATCCGGTCACTTTGATTGCAACCAATGCTAATGGCACCAGTACCGTTACACAGCAAGACTATATAACAATAACTTCCAGTAATCAGCCGGCTCCTGTTGCAAACAATGTACAGCGGTGCGGACCTGGTCCTATTACCATGACGGCTGCCGGATCCGGTTTTGGTGTGTTGCGTTGGTGGGATGCTCCAGGAGGCGGCAACCAGTTGTCTACAGGAAGCTCATACACCACTACACTTAGTGGCCCTAGCACTTCACTTTGGGTTGATGAGGAGTTTGTTAGTGGAGTTGTAGACTATACAGGAGAAGCCACCAACGGCTTCGGTTCTGGAGCCTTTTTCACAGCCAATGATATCAGAGGACTCTACTTTGATGTTACCAGTCCGGTCGTACTGAACACAGTTGATGTATATTCCAACTCCGCGGGAGATAGAACTATTGAGGTTTTAGACGAGCAAGGCAACACGGTGGTTGAAAAAGTTGTCTCCATACCTGCATCCCCCAACACCCCTTACACAGTTGCCCTCAACTTTACCTTGTATCCAGGCAACAATTACTTCATCAAGTGCCGTGGCTTGGTAGATTTGTATAGAAATTCAACTGGCGCCGTGTATCCTTTGAACTCCTCTTTTGTGAATATAACAGGCAGCAATGCCGGCTCTCCCGGATACTATTATTTCTTTTATAACTGGGTCTACACTGAAATAACCTGCAACACCGCAAGGACGCAAGTAACAGGCACAGACACCTGCTTTGTTGGTTTAAATGACATTTTCGCTGGAGGTTCCTTGAATATTTTTCCCAACCCCACTCAAGGAAAATTTGATGTGAGTTTTGATGCGGGTGGTTCGCGAAACTTCATCATTAGGCTATCCGAACCCACAGGCAAATCCGTACTAAATGAAACCTATGAATCCTTCAGCGGAGAATTTCGTAAAACCTATGACATGAGTAAGATTGCAAAGGGGGTCTATGTACTGGAGATCATTTCCAATGACCGTTCCATAAGTAAGAAACTGGTTGTGCACTAAACCCGGTGCACCTCATTTAAAGCCGTGGTCAACACCACGGCTTTTTTATTGAAATCCGGATTCACTCAATACAGCAAATGTCTTTTTTTGTTATTTAGCCAACCCGACCTGCTCTCATACTCGACAAAAAACACATTGATGTGGGCTTGGCTTTCATAGTCAACAAAAAAGATTTTCTTATCGGCCTTGCTCTCATTGTTAACGAAAAACCACCTTCCATCATTCTGACCTACCCGACTTTCGTATTCCACCTTGAATACCTTAAGGTCGGCTTGACTCTCATATTTAACCACAAAAACTTTGATATCTGCTCTAGATACATAATCAACGGCAAATATGCGCTGTGCATTGGATACAACTACATTACAACCCATGAATAAAAAAAGCAAAAAAACTCTGAGCATACTCTTCGAATTGGTTCACAAAAAAAGGGGCCGATTGTATCGGCCCCTTCAACATTAATTCTGATTAAAACTTGATTAGCTTGTCATAGTAAGTGCCGTTGGCTGAACGAA
>Ga0315906_10010064_pt1 | contig 11154 bp, 6 predicted proteins | sample LakEriMetagenome_4_FD_203526 | JGI IMG/M metagenome (GOLD analysis project Ga0315906, IMG submission 203526) | Freshwater fungal communities from buoy surface, Lake Erie, Ohio, United States - Buoy 2 MA122 | ecosystem: Environmental > Aquatic > Freshwater > Lake > Lake biofilm | place: USA: Lake... | reverse complement strand
GCTGTACTGGCGGTTCGGACTCGATCACCGCACGCATATTCAGGACCGCACCGGCCGCCCCTGGCACCTGGCCGACGGCGAACCGCTGCGGCACCTGTTCGGCGACAGTTGAGCGCCCGCCCGAAGGCGCACACACCGATCGGAACGACCACGACGGGAACCCCCTGCCCCGATCCGGCCGCCCGGTCTATGACTTGTCGGGCTGGCCAGGTCCGGGAGGCGCGGGAGGTTTGGCGGCCGGTTTGCCCGTCACCTTGACCGTCTTGCCGGTGCGGAAGTCATAGCCACACGAGAGGCAGAGAATCTGGGCCACCGGCGCCATCGCAAAACATCGGGGACACTCTTTCTCGGGGACTGCGGCGGCCGGCGCGGGAACGGGCGGTACCACGGGGGGGGCCGCCGGCAGCCTGACCGGTTGGCCGCAGGCGGGGCACTTGGCGGTCTTCCCAGCCAGCTCCCGCTTGGCCTGCAGCTTCTTGCCGCACTGGCACTGCACCCGCAAGAGACCGTCGGCGGCGGGGGCGGCCGAACCGGTGGCCGCGGGCTGATTGTGAACCGCCGTGAGAATCGCAGCCGCCGCCTCGGCCGCCAGTTTGCGCAGCTCGGGCTCGGGATCCTTCGCGATCACGGTCTTCAAGACCGGGACCAGGGGCTGCCCGGCGGCCCCCAGGGTGCGGGCGATGACCACCGCCTCCCGGCGCAGCGCGGCATCGTGCTGTTTCAGAAACTCGGGCAGCGCCTCAACCGTGCGGTGCGGTTCGCGGCCGATGGCCGCCAGGGCCCCCAGCACCGGCAGCCGCAGTCCCGGTTCCTTCCGATACAGTTCCCACAGCGGTTCGTGGGCATGTCCCGCGGCCCGTCCCACCAGCCGCAGACTGTGGATGCCCCAGAGCTTCAACCGCTCCTCGGGCTTGTTCAACAGCTCCAGCAGCACGCGCACCTGCACCAGCGGGGTCGGTCCAATCCGTTCGAGGGCATCCAGCAGCACCTGCGTGGCGGGGCCGTCGGTCGTCTCATCAATCAAATCGAGCAAATGCTGCGCCCCGGTGGCATCGCTGGGCCCCACATGCGCCAGCAGAGTGCGGGCCATCGCCGTGTAGACCGGGTGCCGGGCGATGGCGACCTGGGCCAGGGCGGCCACCGAAGTCTCGGCATCCGAATGGCTGACGGCGAGAAACAGCGCCGCCCCAATCGGGTCGAGGGTGGCATTCACCCCCGCCAGGCCCGCGATGGTGGTGAAGATCCGCGACTGCTCTCCCTTCACCGCTTCACGACTTTGCCGGTACCGCTGCAGCCAGTCGGGTTCTCCCTGCCGTCCCTTGCGGCGGAACGCCTGCTGGTCTTCATCGGTCGCCGCCAGCCCGTAACCCGTGTCGCTGCTGGTGTCGGTCTCCGGGTCGGGCAGAAAGATCACCGAGTTGCAGGTCGGGCAATTGACTCTTCGCTGTCCCTCCGGCGGGGTGGCATCGAATTTCTTCCCGCAATGACAGGTCACCGCTTGAGGCATGGCACCATTCCTGACCAGGGGAGCGAACCGTGTGGAAAGGACATCACAACACCGTAGTCCCGCAGGTTATCCCGGCGGGGAGGGGCGTGTCATCGTCGGTTTCTGCAGATTCTTCGGGTCTGCCCTCCCCATCCCCCAGCCGTCCCCCCGGTCAGCCGATCTTGTTCCCGACCGATCCGACAGCCATACTGGACCCGTCTTCCCGGGAAAAGAAACATGAGCAGCCCCTTTCTCCACCCCCGGCTCCCCCGCCGCAGCGCCCTGCAGATTGGTGCCAGTTCGATTCTGGGGCTGGGGCTGAATCATGTGTCGGGATTGCGGGAAATCGCGGCCGCAAATGGCAGCGAGCTTCCCACCCGGCACCGGGCGGTGATCTACATCTTTCTGTCGGGGGGCCTGGCGCAGCACGAGAGCTTCGATCCCAAGCCTCTCGCCCCCGACACCGTCCGGGGAGAATTCGCCCCCATCGCCACCCGCACCCCGGGACTGCAGATCACCGAGCATCTCCCTCTGCTCGCCGGCTGCAGCGACAAGTGGGCGGTCGTCCGGTCCCTGTCGCATCCCTACAACGAGCACTCCATCGGCCATCATGTGATGCTGACGGGGCGCACTCCCCAGCCGGTCGGGTTTGACGGCAATCGCCCCACCCCCCACGACTTTCCGTCGCTGGCGTCGATGGTCACCCGCGTGGTCCCCCCCCGCCACAATCTCCCCCCGGCCGCCGTGCTGCCCGAAAAACTGGTGCACGTCACCGGCCGTACCATCCCGGGACAGTTCGCCGGGGAACTGGGAGAAACCTACGACCCCTGGTTCATCGAGGCCAGCCCTTTCCGCGACACGAACTACACGCACGGAGCCTTCCCCGAATACGGGTTTCAGCGGCAGAAGGGGCGGGCCAATCCTCCCGGGTATCGCTTCGAAGCCCCCCGCCTCGAGCTGGCCCAGGGAGTGCTGAAGAACCAGTTCGAATCGCGACTGGCGCTGCTCGACTCGATCGAACAGCAGCGTCGGCAACTGGATGACGGGGCCCTCGCGGCCGACTACGACCGGCACCGCGAGACGGCGGTCTCGATGCTGCTGCAGGGACGGGTGCACCGGGCGCTCGATGTGCATGCCGCCGACGCGCGGCTGCAGGACCGCTACGGCCGCAATTCATTCGGCTGGTCACTGCTGATGGCCCGCCAACTGGTCGAGGCGGGGGTCAGCCTGGTGCAGGTGAATCTGGGGAATGACGAATCGTGGGACACCCACGAGGCGGCCTTCCGCAACCTGCGTGAGTTCCTGCTTCCCCCCACCGACAGGGCGGTCTCGGCCCTGGTGGAAGACCTCGCCGACCGCGGCCTGCTCGACGACACGCTGGTTGTCATGGCGGGCGAATTCGGACGGACCCCCAAGGTCTTTACCTTCACCGGGGCCGAGTCGAAGCTTCCCGGGCGCGATCACTGGGGGGCGGTGCAGAGTGTCTTCTTCGCCGGGGGAGGGGTGCGGGGAGGAACCGTCGTGGGCGAATCGGACGCGCTGGGGGGGCAGCCGAAATCAGACCGTCAAACCCCGGAAAACATGGCGGCGACGATCTACCACGCTCTCGGGCTCCCCCCGACCGTCACCTGGCAAGACCAGCTCAACCGGCCGCACCAGGTGTATTACGCCGATCCGATCTGGGGCCTGCTGTAGCCGGTTGAGCGGGAAGCCCGCACGAAGCCGCTGTGCAAGGCGCGAGCTGCTACGGTCGGCCGATGGAGTGCACTTCGAAGCCCAGGCGGGTGAGCCGGGGGGCATCGAGAATGTTCCGGCCGTCAAACACGAACGCCGGTCGGTGCATGTTTTGCAGCACCCGCTCCAGATCGTGGGTGCGGAATTCATCCCACTCGGTCAACACCACCAGCGCATGCGCCCGGTGGGCGGCGCTGTAGGGATCGTGGACGACGGTGACATTGTCGCGCAGCAGTTGCCGGTGCCGTTCCGACACGGTTCCCGTCGCGTCCTTGAAGATTCCCTCCAGAGCCGTCCGGATTTGCTGTTCCGAGACCCGGGGATCGTAAATGACGAGGCGGGCGTGTTCTTCGAGCAGATCCCGGCAGACCGAGATCGCCGGCGATTCGCGCGTGTCGTTGGTGTCTTTCTTGAAGGCGAACCCCCAGATGGCAATCTGCTTGTCCGACACGGTGTGGAACATCGTCCGCACAATCCGGGTCGAGAAGCGGCGCTTCTGGTAGTCGTTCATCACCACCACCTGCTCCCAGTACTTCGCCACCTCGGCCAGGCCGAAGTGCTCGCACAGGTAGACGAGGTTGAGGATGTCTTTCTGGAAGCATGATCCGCCGAACCCCACCGAGGCCTTCAGGAATTTGGGGCCGATGCGGGAGTCGGTGCCAATGGCCCGGGCCACCTCATCGACGTCGGCCCCCGTCGCCTCGCAGAGGGCCGAGATGGCGTTGATCGACGAGACCCGCTGCGCCAGGAAGGCGTTGGCGGTCAGTTTCGAGAGTTCGCTGCTCCAGACATTGGTGGTGAGGATCTTCTCGCGGGGGATCCACCGGCTGTAGACCGCCACCAACTGCTCAACCGCGCGGGATGATTCGCCCCCAATCAGTACCCGGTCGGGGTTCAGCAGGTCCTCGATGGCGGTGCCCTCGGCCAGGAACTCGGGATTGCTGAGAACGTCGAAGGTGGCGTTGGTGGCCGAACTTTTGAGAATCCGGGCGACCGCCTCGGCCGTCCGCACCGGCAGCGTCGATTTCTCAACCACCACCTTGTGGCCGGTCGAGCATTCGGCAATGCGCCGGGCGCACTTTTCGACGAACTCGAGGTTCGCCGCCCGCCCCGCCCCCATCCCGAAGGTCTTGGTGGGGGTGTTCACCGAGATGAAGATGAGGTTGGCGTCGCGAATGGCCCCGTCGACATCGGTCGAAAAGGTCAGGTTGCGGCCGCGGGCCTCCTCCACCACCTCCTGCAGTCCCGGTTCATACACCGGCAGGTCGCTCGAGTTCCATTGCGCGATGCGGGCGGCGTTCACATCCACCACATGCACCGGAATGTCCGGGCACTGCTTGGCGATCATCGCCATCGTGGGACCGCCGACGTAGCCGGCACCGATGCAGCAGATACGGGTGGGAAGGCTGGAGGACGAGGCATTCATCGGGAAGGTTTCCAGGGCCGCTCAGTTTCTCACGCCGTGGGGGAGCCACAGGGCCGCCCGCAGGCGACCGCGCTTCCACCAGACCGGGCACCCGCCGCGAACACCGCAACCGACGTGACCCCACCGGTCGAGCCTGTGGCGGGGCCCGTGGTACGACGGGTACCAGGAATGTCGCCTAGCCATTGGCAAGCAGGTTCCAGCCGGGCCGGATCTCGCGGCTGAGCAGCTTGTCGGCATCGGAGTCCTGAATGAACAGTTCGCGGGCGGGGTTCCACTTCAGCGGGCGACGCAGGCGGTAGGCGATGTTCGCCAGATGGCACAGCGTGGCCGAACGGTGACCGGTTTCCGCCGAACAAATCGCGGGGGCCCCTCCCCGAATCGCCTCCACCCAGTTCTGGTGATGATTGTTCGACGCCGGGACCCGGCGGGCGTTCTCGGGCAAAGGTGGGGCCAGCAGTCCTTCGGGTCGGGTTGAGATGCCACCGCGGCTGACCAGCAGGGTGCCGTCGGTCCCCTCGAAGACACAGTCGGCCTTTACATCCCCCTCGAACTCATTGTGGATGATCTCGATGCCGTTGGCGTAGAGCATCCGCAGCCCGGCGAGCTGGGAGGGATTTTCGGGGGGGGTGATCAGCACCGGCCCGCTGGTGTCCATCTCGAGCGCCCACTGGGCGATGTCGAAATGATGGGCTCCCATGTCGGCCAGGGGACCCCCCGCGTACTCCCAATAATTGCGCCAGGCGGGATAGTGCCCGTGGACCCCCTTGGGGCACAGCACCTCGTTGTACGGCCGTTGCGGTGCCGGGCCGAGCCAGCGGTCCCAGTCGGTCCCCTCGGGAACCGGCTGTTCGGGGAGGTCGCAGGCCATCGAGGGGGCTCCCACCCCAATGCGCACCCGCTTCACCTTGCCAATCCGTCCATTCCAGATCAGCTCGACCGCCCGGCGGAAGTGCCCGCCGAATTCACTGCGCTGCTGGCTGCCGGTCTGGAAGGCGATCTTCGCCTTGGCGACTTCGTTCACCAGTTGCCGCCCTTCGGCCACGTTGTGGGTGAGGGGCTTCTCGCAGTAGACGTGTTTGCCGGCCCGCGCGGCCAGAATGGCCGGCTGCACGTGCCAGTGATCGGGGGTGGCGATGACCACGGCATCGAGCCCCGGCTGGCCGAGCAGTTCACGGAAGTCGTTGAACCCCTTCACCCCCCGGAAGTCGCCACTCTTCTTCCGTTCGGCATAGCGCCCCTCGACCATTTCGCGGGCACTGTTGGTCCGCTCCTGAACCACGTCGCAGACGGCGATCACTTCGACGTCGTCGCGTCCCAGGAACGCCCCGAGGTGATAACGCCCCATCGTCCCCACCCCGATGAACCCGAGAGTGAGGCGGTTGTTGGCCGCAGCCCGGGCCCGGGACGGACGCGCGGCCCAGGCCAGCGAGGCGGCGGCCGCGGACTGCAGAAACTGACGACGATTGCTCATGGAAAACGGTCCGACAGTCGGAGGAAACAGAGGCCGCACCCTGGACGAAGCGGCACCAGTCTGGTCAGTCTAACCGCCGGTCTGACCCGGCGGCACCTTCGCGCAGCAAAAAACCCGCGGTTCCAGTCCGCAAACTGGAACCGCGGGTTGAAAGATCCGGGACGACACTGGAAAGCCTAAACGGGCTCCCACGATCCGTCAGCCAGTTGCCGCATGCCCGGGCCGGCGTCTCGGGGAGGTGTCCCATAGATCTTCAAACGGACGGTGCTCTCGGCGTACGTGCCGACCACATTGATGAACGACCACTCGGTCGAGGGTTCCTGCCCCTCTTCATCCTGCGTCGCCGGGAAGGCGTTCCACTGCAGGGCGAGCACCTTGGTGAACAGGCCCGACAGGGCCAGGAGGTCAAACTGAAAGGCGACAGCCCGGGTCTGTCCGTCGAATCGCCCCCCCAGCAGCTCGGTCTGACCGAGGTACATGGAGATTTCCCAGCGGTCGGCTCCGGGGGAACATTCGAATCCCACGCGCCCCACATCGACAAATGGCTCGAAGAGTTCGGCCACCTGATCGACGAACTCGGGGAGCCACAGGGGACCGCTGTTCCTGGCCGCGCGGTACTCGGGTGATTCGATCTTCCTGATCAGGTGCTGCAGGGCGAGATGCGAATGACTCACGTTGAACGCTGGCTCCAGAAACAGGTGTCGGTTCATGCGTTGCTGCCGTAAACAAGTCTGCCACATGTATCGGGAAATGCCAGTCCCGCTTTCACGTCAATTCCTCTTCCCGGCCGCCCCCGCCCAATTCGGCGCGCAGGAAATACCGCACAGGCACGGTCTTTTCGAACCAGACATCTAATCCCCGCGTAGTGATCGCACCGTCGAGGTAGGCCCCGCCCACTCCGATTTCAGTTCCCCACCCGCTGGGCAGCCCCCTCACAGGGCCGATACACTGCACAGTCGCTCCCGTCGGAGCCCCCCACCCTACCCGGCCCCACCCCTTCGCCCCCCGCGCGGCTCTTCCCATGATTCCGCCTCAAGTTCGACCCCGCGAGATCTCCCGGAACCGGCCCCATCCCGGCTCTCCACCACCCGCACGGCTGTTTCTGCTGGCTGCCGGGTGGGTGCTCTCCCAGGCCGGGCTCGCCACCTCGCTGCCCGCCGCCCCCCCCACCCTGTCGCACCTCTTCCCGGCCGGGGGCCAACGGGGCACCAAGGTCACCGTCACCGCCTCGGGCTCGTTTACGTGGCCCGTGCAGGTCTGGGCCCCCGGCATCGAAGCCGTCCCCACCGCCGACTCCGGCAAGATCGACATCACCATTCCCGCCGATCTCCCCGCCGACCGCGTCTGGCTGCGCCTCTTCTCGGCCGAAGGAGCCTCGGCCACCTTCCCCTTCCAGGTGGGAACGTTGCCCGAAGTCCTGGAGAAAGAACCGAACAACTCCCCCAAGACCGCCCAGAAACTCGAGGGGACCTCACTGCTGGTGAACGGCGTGCTCGAGGGAGCCGACGTCGACTCGTTCGCCGTGGAGCTTCAGGCGGGACAGACCCTGGTGGCCGCCGTCGAGGCCAATACCGCCCTCGGCTCTCCCATGGACGCCATGCTGCAGGTCGTCTCCCCCCGGGGATTTGTGCTGGCCGAGAACAACGACGACATCCACCTCGACCCCCGGCTCGCCTACACCGCCCCCCAGGCGGGACTCTATATCGTGCGGCTGTTCGCCTTCCCCTCCACCCCGGGAACCAACATCGCCTACGCGGGGGGGGCCAACTTCGTCTACCGCCTGACCCTGACCACCGGTCCTTATATCACGCACGCCCTGCCCCTTTCGGCCCCCCTCCCGGCAACCGACCCCCAGGCTCCCCCCGCCACCATCGAGGTGACCGGCTGGAATCTCCCCCCGCAAACCCGGGTGCCGCTGGTGAAGCTGGGGACCGACAAGCTCCCCTTCTCCGAGTTCGATCCGATTGATGACCTGCGGAACTCGTCGGCCAACCAGGTGGGCCTGGGCTGGGGACCGGGCATTGCGAATTCGGCGCGGGTCCGGCTGACCTCTTTTACGACGGTGCCGCAGATTCATTCGGGTGATCCGCAACAGCCGGTGGTATTGAAACCGTCGAGTGTGGCGACGGGCTGGCTGCGGACGAAGGGGCAGGCCGACACCTACACGGTGCCCCTCACCAAGGGGCAGGCGGTGTTGTTCAGTGTCGAATCGCGGACGCTGAACCTGCTGGTCGACCCGGTGCTGGTGCTGACCGATCCCACGGGGGCGAAAGTGGCCGAGGTGGATGACACCGGCCCCACGCAGGACTGTGCCGTGTCCCACACGGCGGCTCACAACGGCGACTACAAGCTGACGGTGCGGGACCGGTATGCCCAGTTTGGAGAGCGGTGTGTCTACCGGGTGACCGCCCGGCTGGAGCAGACCGATTTCGAGCTGAACCTGGCGGCCGACACGGTGACGGTGGAGCCGGGCAAGCCGACCGAGCTGGTGGTCAAGGTGATCCGCCGCACCGGCCCCGAGGGGGCGCTGGGGCCGATTACTGTGGAGATCCCCAGTCTGCCGCCGGGGGTGACGTGTGCGCCCGTGGTGTCGGAACCGACCGGCCCGACAGCGGCTGAGGTCAAGCTCAGCCTGACCGCCGACGGCCCCGCGGTGGCGGTGCCGATCCGGGTAGCGGGGAAAACCGCTCAGCCCGCCGAGCTGCAGCGCTACGCCCGCACCCCCGCCCGGTTGGGAGCGACCAGCGACGCGCTGTGGCTGACGGTGCTGGAGAAGAAGGCGCAGTAGGGACAAGAGCGGTTGTGAGGAGGGAGCCATTTCCCGAATCTCCCGGGGCGGATCATCGCTTCCCCACCAGTCGACCCTGGTTCCGCCCGGGCACGGGATTGGTCGTGGTTGTGCCGGGCGGGGCTGCAACGTTTCGTGCCAGCCCCAGGCTTCTGAACGAAGCCCCGCAGACTTGGCCCGCGTCAACGCATCATTCGAGCTGGACGCGGGATTCCCAGGTCGGATCGGTGAACAGCGAATCCACATCGAAAATGACTATGGAACCGGATTCGGCCTAACGGCCGCCTGGCCGCGCCGCGGCGGATGTCCGCGTCGCCAAACACCATCAGGCCGCCATGCACAATCCCTGTAGGGGATTTCTACCATAGCCTGGGGTTGCCAAAGCGCAGCGTCGGCTACCCCAGGTCACCGTCCCCCAACAGCGGCCCAAAACTGAAGGTGTTGTCTACGAGGGGCTGGACGTGGCTCCCTCATCCGGCGTGGTCGCATTGGACACGAGGACTCGCTCATCGGCCCGGCCCGGTACGGCCGATTCGTGATGGTCGGCGATGATGTTCACCCCCCATTCTCCCGGTCTGATTGAGAGATCCTGATGCGAAATCACTCGCAACAGACGCCGCCGTATAGCCAACTCCTTCAGAGCACCTGGGGTAGGCACGTGCCGTGCCAACCCCAGGCTATGGTAGACAAGCCCTACAGGCTTGGCCCGCGCCCACCTGGATTTTAATCGCCACACGGTCAATCGCCACACGGTGAATTACCACATGGTCAATCGCCAGACGGCCAAAGGCCCGGAGATCGCGCATTTGGGCTCGCGTCCACCCGGGATTCGTTGACGACGGGCGAAATGCGCACATCGCCCGCGCCGAACGGAATTGTGTGGACCATCCCGATTCAATGGACGCGATGGATTGAAACAATTCAGGCGTTGGTACCCGATCCCAAATCACAACCGGTGATCGGATCTCCTTGACTCTGGATATGCCCTCACCGCGGCCCAACACGAACGATCCCCGCCCGCACAATCCCTGCAGGGGATTTCTACCATAGCCTGGGGTTGCCACAGCGCAGCGCCGGCTCCCCCCGGTACGCGTCCCCCAACAGCGGCCCAACTCTGAAGGAGTTGTCTACGAGGAGCTGGACGTGGCTCCCTCATCCGGCGTGGTTGCATTGAACACCAGGACGCGATCATCGAAGAGGCCTGGCCCAGAACGGCCGATTCGTGATGGTCGGCGATGGTGTTCACACCCCGATCATCCCAGCCCGGTTGAAATGTCCTGATGCGAAATCACCCGCCACAGACGGTTCCCCGGAGCCAACTCCTTCAGAGTTGAGTCGTGGGTGGGACACGTCGACCTGGGGTAGGCACGTGCCGTGCCAACCCCAGGCTATGGGAGACAAGCCCTACAGGCTTGGTCGGCGCCCACCCGGGATTCAATCGCCGCACGGTCAATTGCCGTACCGACGGACAAAAGGGACAGGCATCTTCGTGATCAAAGATTGCTGATACCTTTCGTGGCCCACGGCCCCTTGCCCGGATTCGAGCGGCCGAGACGCTGGACCTCGCCGGTTTGCTTCGGAGCGCCAACTCACAGGGATGGAACAAGTTTTCAAACTCGTTCTACGGGGGACGCTGGACCGGGTCGTACGATCGGTTTTCAACCTGTCGGTCGTTGGACGTGGTCGTCGAGAAAGATCGTCAACCACCGTCCCCGATATTTCAAAACCATCCGGTGTCCCATGCGCCTACCTCGGAGAGGTTACTTCCCTCAGCCCTGGGTTGCCGCCTCAGCGGCTACCCTGGGTTACGGTCCGAAAAATCCGACGTGTACCCTGTAAGGGTTCCTTTCCACACCCTGTGATATTCACTCGATGGACCACCATGATCGACGGTCTTCGAAAGCAATCCTTACAGGATCGAGGTCAACTGTGGGGGACATCCACCCGGGGTAGTGCTGCGCACCAACCCCGGGCTGAGAGAAGTATCCCCTCCGGGGAATTGTTCGGCCGGGAACGATTCTGCAAGCACGCGGGACGCCTCTGGGAGGCACTGCTCCGAGAGCCCCAAAGCTTCCATGGTCGATCGGTGGTGACGCTGGGCCGAGTCGTACGATAGGTTTTCAACCTGTCGGTCGTTGGACGTGGTCCACAAAGAAGACCTCGACTCACCCTCCGGACAGCCCCAAACCCCCCCGCCGTCCCCACGGCAGACCGCAACCTACGTCCTGAAGATCGGGGGGGACGCTGGG
>Ga0315906_10010062_pt1 | contig 11154 bp, 9 predicted proteins | sample LakEriMetagenome_4_FD_203526 | JGI IMG/M metagenome (GOLD analysis project Ga0315906, IMG submission 203526) | Freshwater fungal communities from buoy surface, Lake Erie, Ohio, United States - Buoy 2 MA122 | ecosystem: Environmental > Aquatic > Freshwater > Lake > Lake biofilm | place: USA: Lake... | reverse complement strand
GTGAGGAGGTACTCGATTTCGCTGAGTCGAAGTTGCACACACTTATCGATGGGGGTGATGTCGCCTCAACTATCTTCTACCTTAAGACCAAGGGCAAAAAGAGAGGGTTCGTGGAACGCACCGAGTTAACAGGCAATGAGGGTCAACCGATTATTCACATTGCTAGCAACTTATGAAAATCAGTGTACCTCAATCATACGATGCTATCTTGCTTGGCGATTTCGTTAGGTATCATTCGCTCAAGTCCGACGTTGAGAGGGTGATGCTTATCACTGGTATGACCCGCAAGACAGTCGAGTCATGGCAGGCGTCAACCATCGACACCGTTGTCAACGAATTCACTGAGGCACTCGACAAGGGCACGCCTCGTCTTGACTATATCGTCAAAGGTGATGTCGACCTTGGGTTCGTTCCTGACATTGACGCGATATCCTTGCGCGAACACATCGACCTAGACACATTCGCCCAAGCGATATGGAAAAACAAAGAGCAACTCGATTACACTCACTTGCCTCAGTTAATGGCAATCCTATACCGACCTATAAAGAGTCGATTCGGTAAGTGGTATGAGATAGACCAGTACGACGTCGACAGAGTCAAGTACTATCTAGATGCGGTCAACAAGATGACTATGTCGCAAGTTCATGGCGTGATGGTTTTTTTTTCGACTATTCTAAACGAATTGGTTCAAAATTCAGTGCCCTATTTGGAGGCGACGACGAAAGCGATGACGTCCCAATTGGAGGCAATGACTTAAGTCGATGGGGTTGGATGCACATCGTCGAGACATTGAGTGACCACGACATCACGAAATTCGATGCAGTGCTTGACCGACCAGTGTATGAGGTAATGACACACCTGTCGTATATGCGCGACTATAACGAGTCACAACGGCAAAAAATAAAAATGCAGTATGCTAAATAAGACATCATACAACATAGTCATCGAGCGGTTTAAGGCGTTTGCCGAGGGTCACTATCTCATTCGCCGATTCTCACACGGTCAGGTTGATGTGACCGACATCGTGCAAGACAACCAATATCCTTGGATGCACATCGTCCCAGTGTCGATGACCCCATCGGACGGCGCAATCTCATACGAGTTCGATGTGATATTCGCCGACCTACCTCGTGACAAAGAGACCCCGACCGAATACCAACGTGAGTCATTGAGTGATTGCATCAGGTTAGCGGAGGACTTAATCAGTGAGATTAAGAATGGGGGTGTGATATTCGGCACCGATGTAACGCTTGAGACAGGCACCACAATCGAACCATTTATTGAGGAGTATACACACACACTCACAGGTGTGAATTGCAAATTGTCAATGCAATTCCCGAACAATTGGTCGGCATGTGATATCCCTGCCGATTGGAGTACGGGCGGTTCGGGTTCGGGCGGTTCGGGAGGCGGTGGCACTGGTCTAGTGTTAAAGGTTAACGGAACAAACAACGCCGTTCAAACGCTTCTCGATTTAGTTGATGGTGATAACACGACGATTCAAGACTTGGGTGATGGGCGTGTTCAAATCAATTCAAGTGGCGGTGGCGGTTCGGGAACGCTTTCGAGCACCGAGTATGACGTCAATCACAACTCATCGTTCGGCAATCAGTATGTCGTCGGTGACTTGGTGTGGTATAATGGCAACATATATAGATGTATCGCAAGCAACGACGCAATCATACCAACAAACGCATCGTATTGGGTATTGGTCGGAGCGGGGTATCGTCAACGTCAAATGCCTGCCGATTGGAATGCAACAACAGGTGATAGTCAAATACTGAATAAACCTAGCATCCCGACGGCGACAAGTGATTTGACCAATGATAGTGGGTTCATAACAAGTGAGGACATACCGCCTATACCAACACTAACAAGCGAACTCACCAATGATAGTGGATTCATCACGCTTGGTGATGTTCCTGCTCAGGTCAACTCGGATTGGAACGCAACCAGTGGGGTTGAAGAGATACTCAACAAGCCGACCATACCGACCGAGTTGCGTGATTTGAATGATGTTGATATCATCACGCCTCTTCAAAACGACACCCTACTATTCAACTCCGCAACCAATGAGTTCATCAATGGGCAACTTGGTGCGGTTGCTTACTCGAATGATTATAATGACCTCGATAATTTGCCATCTATCCCTCCAATAATCGGCGATATGCTCAAGAGCACATACGACACCGACAACGATGGGATTGTTGATTTTGCTGAGGCACTTAAGACTGAGGTTCGCAACTCGACAGGTGCAACCTTATACAAGGGGTACATCGTTTATTTAAGCGGTAGCACTGGCAACTTGCCGAATGCAGTACTCGCCCAAGCAAACAACGACGCCAATAGTGCCCAAACATTCGGGGTTGTATACGCTGACATCCCCAATAATAGCGACGGATATGTCATCACATTGGGTCAAATCAATACCCTTGACACACGAGCGGTTGCTCCTAATGCATTCACTAGCGATACCCTGCTCGATGGTGATGTCGTATATCTATCACCAACAACGGCGGGTCACATCACTCGCGTCAAACCAAGCGCACCGCAACACATCGTCTATGTTGGAATGGTCGTGCGTACATCACCGACGAATGGCACCATTCAATATCGCATTCAAAATGGATATGAATTAGATGAGATTCATGACGTCGTGGCGACATCGCCTGTTGACAACGATTATATGTACTATGATGCATCGACATCATTGTATCGCTTGCGTCAATTGACCGCATCGCGCATTACTGACTCGACAACGGTGGGTCAAAATCTTGTCAAGTTGACGAATCCGAACGCCATATCTTATTTGCGGGTTAATGCCGACAATACCATCACCGCTAGGACACCCGCTCAATTAGTGAGTGATTTAGGTATTTCGTCAAGTATTATTTTGGGTCGTGATTTCACAGGTGTTACCGTGTCGAATACCACAACCAACACCATTGCGTTTAGTACGGAAATCCCCGCAAACACTTTGCAGGCCAATGACTTTATTGAGTTTGTCAGTCAATTAAACACCAATACTCCGAACGGAACCTCGACAACTTATCGCGTATATGTGAATACCTCGCTATCACTCACAGGAGCGACTCAAATTGCTACTTTCAACAATACAGTTGGAACAGGAAACACAGGTTTTCAACGCAACATATTCATCACTACTATTGGTGCGAGCGGTAACTTGCGCATATCACCGACCGCAAATAATAACGCGACCTCATATGTCAATAGTTCGGTGAACGCATCAAACATAACCATCAACACGACCGCAAGCATATTTGTCATTCTCGCGATTCAAATGGGTAACGCGACAAGCACTGCATCAACGGCGGGAACAATTGTAAGATTAACACGATAACATGAAAAATATACAACCTCTTGACATTTGGAGTGACGGCATGACCAAAACTGCGGTATGCCTTAAATTATACATCAGTTATGATGACCTCGAAACTCGCGCATCGTTACAATACGCACTATGTGATATTGATGGTGTAACCATATACGAGGGACAAGTTCAAATCACTGGCGATGACTATCTTAATTGGGGTGCGAATAGCGACTCAAATGCCGAGGCGTACACCATAACCGCAACACAACTTAACCTCATACTCGTGTAATGGCAAAAGACGAGGTCACAATCGACATACTCAATGTATTTGGTGAGGCGGTTGTTCGTCGTGCGATGAGCAATCTCAAGGTGATGCGTTCGATTCGAGGCAAGAGTCGAAATCGTGTCGCCACTAGCAACCTAATGGAGTCGCTGACATATAAGTTGAAAGTTCGCAACAACAAGTACACAATGGATTTCACGACGAAATCAAACCTGACTAAACGATATGCCGACATCATCGAGTATGGTCGCAAGCCGAATAGTAAGGCACCCCCATCGGACGCGATATACGATTGGTTGAAAATTCGCAAGATACGATTGCGCAATAAACAAGGTCAATTCATTAAGACAACCGAGTCACGTTTGCGGTCAGCATCTTGGAACATCGCTCAAAGTATCGGTCGCAAGGGTATCGTGGGAATCAATTATTTCAACGAGGCCATTGTCGAAGAGATTGATTCGCGGGGCGATGATTTCTTTGACTTGCTTAAAAACGAACTCGAAAAACGTTTGTTATTAAACGCCCGCACTAACACGGCAAAAGGAATAAAATAATGGCAATCACTATCACATCACAACCCTATTCGTTCACACCGCGAGGTCAACGGCTGATGTTCATCGCAACATCGGATAACACGGCGAACACACAATTCAAGTATGGCGTCAGGGTGTTAGCGTATAGCACAGGTCAAGTCTTGCAATTCTTGGTCACGCCTGACATCGATGGCAACCTCGTGTTTGACTTGCAAAGCGTCGTCAAGTTACGCAATGAAGACTCGCTTGCAAATTGGCACTCGTCGTCATTCACCAGTTATCAAATCGAACCCCTAGGCAAGGCATATGAGGAGTATGATGTTCAATTGCAAGAGTGGTGGTTGGTTACGCCAGTAGGCGGAGCACCGACAATGACCGAGAATGAATCGGCGCGAGAAGATGTGAACCTTGTTGTGTTCAATGCGTCATTACAACCATCATTCGGATATTTGCCGAACGTAGACTCGACTGATGAACCTTGGTCGTTTGCAATGGGGACAACGACCGCTCAAGTGTTGACCGATAGAATTGCAAATACTCACGATTGGTGGAAATCATACTCGTTCCCAATTAGCGGTGTTGACGCCGTATATATTCCTGTTTTGAGTTCTGACTATGGTCTTTTGTCCATAACACCGACAAATCGATATACCCTCAATTCGCCCTCATATCGTGCTAGATATATAATGTATAATGAGACAGGAGCGACATACTCGTACACTGTTGACACAGGTGAGATTGATGGTATTGTTCACGTTCCTTGTTACCCTCAAAACTTAAACGATGAACCCGCATTGTCAAGCAAACCATCAAATACTACCAATTGGCGGTATTACACAATTCAGTTGCTAGATAGCGGGGGCAATCTTTCGTCTATTCGATATTGTTTCTATAATGCCGAGATATGGGGTCAACACGATTGTCGTTTTGACAACGTCCGACTCGGTTGGGTAAACTCGCGAGGCGGTTGGGACTATTTCAATTTCATAAAGAAAAACGAATACAATAATCAAATCGAGCGTAAGCAATACCGCCGAGTATTATATCGCAACTCAACTGAGGTATTCCGACCCGCCGACAGGCAACTCCATGACCGAGAGAACATTGTGACTCGCAACCTGACCATCACAAGCGATTGGGTGCAAGAGGGTGAGTTTGTTTTTTTAAAGAATCTACTCTTCTCGAATCAGGTTCAAATCATCAACGCCGACGGAACGGCAACACCAGTGTCAATCAATGACACATCATTCAACGAGAAAAAAGAGCGAAGCGGTAAAAAGTACAACGTGACTCTCACTGTCACCCTATCCCAAGACTACTGGTTATGATAAACGAGGTACAACTTGTCGTCGTCAAGAACGACTCAACGACATATACGAGCGTGATGTATTCGCTCAATGAAACGCTACAAAAAATGTATGTAAGCGAGTTGGTAGGTATGTTGCCCTGTTCGGTCTATCAACAATTGATTGATGAGCAAGGGTTCGTTGATGTATATGACAACGGCGTATTCCTTGACACTGTTCAAATCGTTGGTGGGTCATTAAGTTGTTCGCTAGTTCCTTATTCAGGCACCCTTGAATATGTCCCATCAATACCATTCTCAATCACAGGTGCTGACTCATTCACGTTCACGCTTGGCAACAATGAGCAATTTTATGTCGACCTATATGAGAATGAGTCAATATCGCAAAACTGGTCATTCAATGACATCAGCGAATTCAAGGCGGTGGGTAGTTATTCGCGAGAGTTCCGCATCCCATTGACCGAGCGCAATCAACAAGTGTTCGGGGCAATTGCTAACGTCAACTATTTAAGTGCTGATACAACCGACACACTATTCAACACAAAGATTCCCGCCGAGATTCTAGTGAATACCTTGCCCATCATTCGAGGTCACTTGCGTTTGATGAAAGTGTTCAAGCAACTCGATAGGCACGTCGATTTGCAGGTCGCATTTTATGCCGAGACGCCTGACTTGTTTCGTGCAATTGGTGAAAAAAAGTTGAGTGATATCGTTGCCCTTAATGACTTGAATGAGGTCGTTAATTATGCGAATGTAACGACTGAAAACGCTGACCGAATATGGACGCTATGTGATAGGGCGCAACTATGGAGCAATGGAGTTGAGGCGGATTCGCGCCCAATAAGGAACGCAAGCAACCCAGTATATCCTGCCGACCTGACGCCTGCCGTTAGTTGGTGGTTTTTACTCAAGAATATCATCGCTGAAGCGGGATTCGAGTTAGTCGCTACATCGCTTGAGAACATCATTGAAGACTATTGGATGCCATTCACTAATACTCCTCAACTCATCAATCAGGGTGGAAGCAATCAGTATTTTTTTCGGGCATATCCAACAACATCGTTTGCGATAGATGATGGGTTCAATGATAACTCAAGTTATGTGAATATGACTGAGATGTTTGACAACAACAACGACTTTGACCCTGTGACAGGTGTATATACGGCCTCGGCAACTGGCACTTTTACTTTTCATGTATTTCAAAACTTTGCCACTGTTTGGGTTTATCCGACGAACTATATAGTAATGCGCCTCAAGGTATTTAAGAATGGGTCAGTAGTCGACAATATATATAGCAACTTTGCCTTGACACAAAGTGGGGCAATTACATCAATCGGCACATTTGACCAAACTTTCACCCTTGACCTAGATTTTGGTGACGAGGTATTTTTTGAATTTCAAAGCAATCAGGCAATCGCCGTGGGAAGTCAGGCAAACTCTTGGACGCCTGTTGATTTGTTTGAATATGGAGTTGTCGATGTGTATGGCGTTTTTGGAACAGGGTCGTTCACGTCATCATACATCGAACTCAACGCCGTTGATGTGACCATTGGTCAAACGATTGACTACAAACAAAACGCACCCGATATGCGTCAAATTGATTTGGTCAACGATATCATTAAAATGCACAATTGTGCAATCGTTCCAAGTCGCATCGTGCCGAATCAAATCGCAATCATACCGCAAAACAACTACTTGGGTACTGGCGATGCAATTGATTGGACGGATAAACTCGATATCTCAAAAGACATCTCAATCACTAGCACAGTCGACATTCAAAAGGCGAAATTCCAATTCACTTATTCGGCGGGTGAGGACGCATATTCCAAGGTCTATAAAAACTTGAATCGCGTATATGGTGACTATCAGGTTGAGGGGTACACGGTCAACCCATCAACACCGCCTAGCGATTTTGCAAAGGGGAATCAACAAATTCAACTTGTGACGCGAAGCACACCATCGGCATTAATTCCAAACTATGGGACACCGATTCCATGCTTTTACAATGATTCGCTTGAATATGTTGCCCCCGGTCCAAGGGTCTTATTTAACGCAGGGCAAATCAGCATCAATCTATTTAATGAGGTCAGTGGTAGCGCAACAACATCGACCAATGTACCTGTTTTGAATCATTATAGCAACACTTATCCTAATGTATCCGATTTTGATTTGAATTGGGCACCTGAAATCCCACCCCATTCATCGACAATCCAAGGCAACCCAGTAAACAATTTATTCAATTTGTATTGGCGCGATTATATGAACGACTTGTATTCGCCATATGGTCGAATTATGGAGGCGTTTTTTGCGCTTGACCTCAATGATATATTGACATTTTCATTTGCCGACAAGATATGGATTCAAGATTCTTATTGGAGGATTCTTGAAATTAGTGACTACAAAGTCGGATTGTCCGAAAGCACAAAAGTCAAACTGATTAAGTTCGTTGATTATGTGAACGATTGCTCATCGACACCAGTCACCGTCTCGACCAATGGTGAGGTCAACTTTGAAAATGCCGATGGTGACCCTGTTGAGCCGACTGAAGATTGTTGTTCGCGATATGGGTACTATTGGGACGAACTCAATGGCGTTTGTTGGGCGTTCAATAATGGAGGTCAATTCCGAAATTCATTGATTCAAAATAGTAATCCAATAACCTCAACCGAAATAACATTGCCTAGTTCGGTTGTTAATGGCACCAAGATACAAATCAACCCGAACAATGGCAACACTCTTGCGGTGGGTCAAGATTTGACGTTGACAAAATACGCCAATGGTAGCAACCTACTCGGCAAGAATGTGTATATCAACTTGGCAGGGTTGCACGTCGGCGGTGGGTATCGTGCGGGTAACCCATCGGCCACCGAGTATGGTTGGGCGCAATTCGGTCAATTCGCCTTGCATCGATATCCGACCGTAACGGCATCGGGTCAAAGTTGGGAGTTGTTCGTTGAGGGTGTTTCAAATCAACGCATTGAATTGCCTGACGAAACCCTTTGGAGTTGCTTATTCAACCTGACGATTAAAGATGTAGCGGGAACAAGTGAGACATCGCTCCATCACTTTACTCTTGAGAAGATTGGAGGCATTGCTTACGCCAGTGCAATCACCACACTCAACACAATCGGTTCAATCGGGGCATACACTTTCGCGTTGTCAATTGATACAACGACCAACACCGACGAGCATCGCATTATGATTACAACGACGGGAGGGACTTATCCTGAGGCGTTCTTTTTTATCGGTTCAATTCAATATCAACAAAGCAAAACGGCATAATGCAAAACTATATCACCCCATCACTAGCATTCCTCAAGGTTGGATTGCGCACCAAACAAAAGAGTCGTCGCCTTGTTGGTTGGCGAAAAGTGATGTATAAATCCGTTCGTTATTCGACAGGTATTGCGATGCTATACCTATTTGTCAAATTGTTCATTTATCTAGCGTTCTAATGGCCGACAATAAGCAATACACAATACAACTCACCATTGACAGTACTGGTGCGGTCACGTCAATCAATAAGGTTAATGATGGTCTTGAAAAAACCGAAAAGACCGCAGGTGACATAAAAAAGTCAGCCGATAAAAGTGCGACAGGATTCAAGGCGATGGGCACCGCGATAAAAGCATCGGGCATCGGGTTGCTTGTGGCCGCTTTTGCATTCCTCAAAGATGTCATCTCGTCAAATCAAAAAGTACTAGATACCATCACGGCAACACTTGGCACGTTTGCCGATATGATACGCGACGCATTCGGTTATATCATAGACAATGGCGGGGCGGTAGTGGAATGGTTCAAGGCGATATTTGAAGACCCAGTACAATCACTCAAAGATTTTGGCGACGCGATAGTTGAGAACCTCATTGAACGATTCAATTCATTCATTGACACTCTTGGATTTATCGCCGAGGGTGTGAAAAATATATTTTCGGGTGATTTTGCGGGCGCACTTGAGTCGTTCAAAAATGCAGGCAAGGAATCAATCGATGTGTTGACTGGCGTTGATGACACTGTCGACAAGGTAAGCGATGCGGTAAGCGAGGGAATCGATGCTTTTGTTGAGTATACGACCAAGACATATGAGGCAAATGTCGCCCTCGTGCAACTACAAAACAACGCGAAATTAGCGGCTGCTCAACAGGCACGTCTAGCCGAGCAATTCGACCGACAAGCGGAGTTGTTACGTCAGCAAAGAGATGATGAGACTCGTGCAATTAGTGACCGAATAAAGTCGAACGATGATTTGCTTGAGGTACTCAAAAAACAAGAGGTTGCCGAACTAGCGTCAGCACAGGCACAAGTGGCCTCGGCACAAGCGACCTATCAACACTCGCAAACAATCGAGAATCAGGTTGCATTGACTCAGGCACTTGCAAACGCTGACGGTGTTCGTGCAAAAATAGCGGGGTTGATGAGCGAGCAACAAATGAATGCAATGGCATTGACTCGCGAGTACAATGAATTGCTCAAAGCACAAGCGACTAGTGTTGCCGAACTCAATATATCAAACGCCAAGTTTACCGCCGATGCGATTAAAAACGACATCGAACGATTGAACGCTCAACGCGAGGTATTGGAGCAAGAGAAGGTGATTCAACTTGAGCGATTACAATCCGAAATCGACAAGTACAACCAAGGAACGCAAGCACGACTCGACGCCGAAATAGCGTACAACACCAAGAAACAAGAACTCGACCAAGCACTTGCATCAAACGCAACCGCCTTGAGCGACGCCGAACTTTCTCGCACTAATGAGTTGAATGTATTGCGTGCTCAAAACGACCTCATTGGATTCGATGAGCGAAGAGCATTGCTTGAACTTGAGTACGCCGAAAAGGAACGACTCGCATTCGGTGACGCTGAAAAAATCACCGAACTTGAACGTGAGAAGCAAGAGAAGATTCGTCAACTTAATCTTGAGACTTTTCAAGCGAATCTCGACCTCGCTCAACAAGGGGTCAGTGCTTTGCAGGGTCTTGCCGATATCGCGTTCGCGAATAAGATGTCAAAGGTTAAAAAAGGCAGTAAGGAGGAGGAGGCACTCGCACGCAAACAGTTTGAATTTAATAAAAAGTTGCAACTCGGTGGGGCGATTATTGATGCGGGCAAAGCGATAACGGCTTCACTCGCTCAATCGCCTGTTGCAATCGGCCCGATACCGAACCCCGCGGGTATCGCATCACTCGCTTTTGCAGCCATTACTAGCGCAACTAACATCGCAAAAATTGCATCTAGCAAATTTGAATCGTCAACACCTCCGACATCAACAACCCCATCAATTAGCGGTGGCGGTGATGGGGGGTCGGCAGGCACTGGCGCACCGTCATTCAATGCTTTGAACTTTGACTTTTTAAATAATCGGCCAAGTCAACCAATCGAGGCATATGTCATCGCGGGTGACGTGGCAAGTGGAATTGAGGCACGCGATAAGGTGGCCGACCTAGCAAGACTTGGATAAAAAACAAATGATATGATTGAAAAAAAACGAGTAGTTAAATGCGTCATTGACGCTGACGGTAAACTTGGAATCACGGCGATTTCGCTTGTCGAATTCCCCGCAATTGAAGAGACGTGGGTTCATCTATCCAAACACAAATTGCAAGCGGTTAATGAGGAACGACGGATGTTGTATGGTGCCTCATTGATTCCCGACAAGCATATCTTAAGAATAGATGGTGAGGGCAATGAATACTAT
>Ga0315906_10010061_pt1 | contig 11155 bp, 6 predicted proteins | sample LakEriMetagenome_4_FD_203526 | JGI IMG/M metagenome (GOLD analysis project Ga0315906, IMG submission 203526) | Freshwater fungal communities from buoy surface, Lake Erie, Ohio, United States - Buoy 2 MA122 | ecosystem: Environmental > Aquatic > Freshwater > Lake > Lake biofilm | place: USA: Lake... | reverse complement strand
ACGCTTCGTGTCGGGCTATCTGATCCAGCTTGTGGCCGACCAGAAGGCGCTCGACGGGCCGTCGGGCACCGAGATCGATTTCACCGATCTGCATGCGTGGACGGAGGTTTATCTGCCCGGTGCCGGCTGGATCGGTTTCGATCCGACGTCGGGCCTGATGACCGGCGAGGGCCATATTCCGCTCGCGGCCACGCCTGCCCCGCAATCGGCGGCCCCCGTCGAAGGCCTCATCGAAAAGGCCGAGGTCGAATTCGGGCACGAAATGAAGGTCACGCGCATTGCGGAATCCGCGCGCACGACCAAACCCTACGACGAAGCCGCGTGGGCGCGCATCGAAGCGCTCGGCCACCATGTCGACACGCACCTCGCGCGCGGCGACGTACGCCTCACGATGGGCGGCGAGCCCACCTTCGTGTCGATCGACGACATGGAAGGCGCCGAATGGAACACGGCCGCCCTCGGCCCCACCAAGCGACGGCTTGCGGGCCAGCTCTTGAAGCGCTTGCGCAAGATCTGGTCGCCGGGCGCTTTGCTGCATTACGGCCAGGGCAAATGGTATCCGGGCGAGCAATTGCCGCGCTGGGCGCTGGGCTGTTTCTGGCGCAAGGATGGCGAGCCGATTTGGCGCGATCCCGCCTTGCAGGCCGACGATTCGTTGAAGACCAATGTTGGCTTCGACCATGCCGAGCGTTTCGCCCAGCGCCTGTGCGAACGCTTGGGCATTCCGCCGATCTTCGCCCAGCGTGCCTACGAAGATGCTTGGTACTATTTGTGGCGCGAGCAGCGCCTGCCGGTGAATGTCGATCCGCTCAAATCGAACCTCAAAGACGCCGAGGAGCGTGCGCGGCTGGCGCGCGTCTTCGAACAAGGGCTGGACAGCCCGGTCGGCATGGCCTTGCCGATCACGCGCGGCTGGCAAGGCGGCCCGCGCAAATGGTCGAGCGGCTTCTGGTTCGTGCGGCCGCAGCACATGTTTTTGGTTCCCGGCGATTCGCCGATGGGCTTGCGTCTGCCGCTCGACTCTCTGCCGTGGTCGGCGCCCGGCGACTATCCCTACCATTGGGAGCGCGACCCGTTCGAAGCGCTGCCGCCTTTGCCCAAGCGCGATCCGCGCGAGCGCGCCTTGCAGGTGGGCGGTGCCGCGGCGAACACGCGTGCCGGCACGGGCCTTGGGCCGCAGGGCCAGCCGATGCCCGATCGCCAAGCGATCGAAGATCTGCGCAAACGCGAGCGCTCGAGCCTGCGCCCGCAGCAATCGGCAAGCGGCATGGTGCGCACGGCCTTGTGCGTCGAACCGCGCGACGGTTTGCTGCATGTGTTTTTGCCGCCAGTTCCCACGATCGAAGACTATCTCGATCTCGTGGCGCATATCGAAGATACGGCCAAGGACCTCGCCCAGCCGATCCTCATCGAAGGCTATCCGCCGCCGAGCGATCCGCGCGTCGCCCATTTCTCGGTCACACCCGATCCGGGCGTGATCGAAGTCAATGTGCATCCGGCAGAAAACTGGGGCGAACTCGTCGATCGCACGGTTTCGCTCTACGAAGAAGCGCGCCAGACGCGGCTCGGAAGCGAGAAATTCATGCTCGACGGCCGCCATGTCGGCACCGGCGGGGGCAATCATTTTGTGCTCGGCGGCCAGACGCCCTCGCAATCGCCGTGGCTGCGCAGGCCCGATTTGCTGGGCTCGATGCTGCGCTTCTGGCACAACCATCCGGCGCTCTCGTATCTGTTCTCAGGCCTCTTCATCGGCCCCACCTCGCAGCATCCGCGCATCGACGAGGCGCGCAAAGACCAGGTGCACGAGCTTGAGCTCGCCCTCTCGCAGCTGCCGACCAAGGAAACAGCCGGCATTGCGCCGTGGCTCGTGGACCGCATCCTGCGCAACGTGCTCGTCGACGTGACCGGCAACACGCACCGCACCGAGTTCTGCATCGACAAGCTCTTTTCGCCGGACAATGCCGGCGGCCGACGCGGGCTTGTGGAACTGCGCGCCTTCGAAATGCCGCCCCATGCGCGCATGAGTCTCGTGCAGCAGCTCCTGCTGCGCAGCCTCGTCGCGCATTTCTGGGAGCAGCCCTACACGCACAAGCTCGTGCGCTGGGGCAACACCGTGCACGACAAATTCATGCTGCCGCATTTCGTCGCCGAAGACATGGGCGACGTGCTGCAGACGCTGCGCGAAGCGGGTTACGCGTTCGAAGACAATTGGTTCGATCCGCATTGGGAGTTCCGCTTTCCCAAGCTCGGCAGTGCGGCCTATCGCGGCGTGGATCTCGAACTGCGCCATGCGCTCGAGCCCTGGCACGTGCTGGGCGAAGAGGCGGGGGCCGGCGGCACCGTGCGCTATGTCGACAGCTCGCTCGAGCGGCTGCAGGTGCGCGTGCGCAATCTCGTCGATCAGCGCCATGTGCTCGCCTGCAACGGCGTGCGGGTTCCTTTGCATCCGACCGGCGTCGAGGGCGAGTATGTGGCCGGTGTGCGCTTCCGCGCGTGGGATCCGGCCTCGGCCCTGCATCCGACCGTCGGCGTGCATGCCCCGCTCGTGTTCGATCTCGTGGATGGCTGGAGCAAGCGCTCGATCGGCGGCTGCACTTATCACGTGGCGCATCCGGGCGGGCGCAACTACGACCGCTTCCCGGTCAACGCCAACGAGGCCGAAGCGCGCCGCCGCACCCGGTTCTTCGGGATCGGACATTCGCCAGGTTCTCTGATACCGCAAGTCCCGACCGTTGATCCGGATTTCCCGCTCACGCTTGACCTGCGCCGCACGTCCCCGCCAAGCTTGAGCTGAACCGACGGAGTCCCGCCAAGGCGCGCATGGAAGACCTACGTCTCAATCGTGCCGCACCGTCCGATGCGGACGCGTCTGCTCCGCCCTTCGACGAGATGGTCACCGGGGCCGGGCAGATTCGCAGCCATTGGCAAGCCCTCATGGGCGCCTTGCGCACGCTTGCCCCCGGTGCGATGGCCGAGCGCATGGAACGCGCGCGCCGCCAGTACGACGAAAACGGCGTGACCTACAATGTGTTCGCCGAATCGCGCCAGCCGCAGCGCCCGTGGCAGTTCGATCTCATTCCGCTGCCCGTGCCGGCCGAGGAATGGCGCGACATCGAAAAAGGTCTCGTGCAGCGCGCCACGCTGCTGGAGCGCATCATCGCCGACGTCTATGGTGCGCAAAGCCTGATCCGCGAGCGGTTGATGCCGCCGGCTCTCGTGCAGGCCAACCCGGCGTTCCTGCGTGCCTGTCACGGCGTCAAGCCCGCCAACGGGGCACCCCATCTGCATTTCTACGCCGCCGACATCGCACGCGGGCGCGACGGGCGCTGGCGCGTGTGCGCGGACCGCGTCAATGCGCCCTCGGGGGCTGGCTACGCGCTCGAAAACCGCAACGTGCTGATGCGCACGCTGCCGGAGTTTTTCCAGTCCGCCAATGTGCGCAGGCTCACACCCTTCTTCGAATTGTGGCAGACGGCTTTGGCGCAGCTCGCCCCGCGTGCGCGCGAAAATCCGCGCATCGTGCTGCTGACACCCGGACCCTACAGCGAAACCTATTTCGAGCATGTGTATCTCGCCCGCCAACTCGGCCTCACGCTGGCCGAAGGCGCGGACCTCACCGTGCGCAACGCCAAGCTTTATCTAAAGACGCTGGGCGGTCTGCAGCAGGTCGATGTCGTCTTGCGCCGCCTCGACGAGGATTATTGCGATCCGGTCGAGCTGCGTCCGGAATCGGCGATCGGCGTTGCCGGGCTTGTCGATGCGGTGCGTGCCGGCAACGTCACGATCGCCAACGCGCTCGGTGCCGGTGTCGTCGAAACGCCGGCGATGATGCCGTTCCTGCCCGGCCTTGCCAAACATCTGCTCGGCGAAGAGATGCTGATGCCGTCGGTGGAGACCTGGTGGCTCGGCCAGCGCGCCGTGTTCGAAGAAGTCGCCGGACGGCTCGACGACTACGTGATCCGCCCGTGTTTTGCGGGCGACATGCTCGAAGCCTCGGTCGTCGGCGCCCAGCTCGACGCACCGCGCCGCCGCCATCTGCTTGAGCGGCTGCGCGCAGCCCCCCATCGCTACGTGGCGCAAGCGCGCATGCACAAATCGGCGATGCCTGTGTGGACGCAGAATGGCCTTGTACCGCGCCCGCTCTTGATGCGCTGTTTTCTCATCCGCCACGAAGGCGGCTATGTTCCGATGCCCGGTGCGATGACGCGCGTGGCCGCCGACGACAACGGCTTCGACATTTCGATGCAGCGCGGCGGGGCCGCCAAAGACACCTGGATCATCCAGCACGAGCATGCGCCCATCGTGGTGCGGCCGCGCGCCTCGGCCGTGCGCGAGCCGTTGCGCCGCTCGGCGGGCGAGCTGCAGAGCCGGCTTGCAGACAATCTGTTCTGGCTCGGGCGCTACACCGAGCGCTTGGACAACGCCGCCCGCCTGATGCGCGCGTGTCTGATGCGTGCGCCCGCTGGCGGCAGTTCGGCGCGCGAAATCGCCGAGTTCCAGGTGCTGGCGGGCATGCTCGCGGCGCGCGGCCTCATCGAGCGGCCGATCGGCGGCCTGCCCGACGGGCGGACGATGGCCGAAGCGCTCGGCCATGCGTGCGGGCCCGAAGGCGGCCTCTCACATCTGTTCCAAGCCTTGCAGCGTATCGCCCCCACCGTGCGCGACCGGCTGTCGGCCGACATGTGGAACGTCGTCAACGAGCAGATGCGCGACGCGCGCCTGCGCTTCGAAAGCCAGCCGGGCGATCTCGACCGGTTGCTCGAAGGCATGGACTACACGATCGGCGTGTGCGCCGCCTTCCACGGCATGGCGGCCGAAAACATGACGCACGGCTCGGGCTGGCGCTTCCTCGATCTCGGCCAGCGCATCGAGCGCGCCTCGCACGGCGTGTCGGTCGTGCACGACGTTTTCGCGGCCTCGGGCCAGGGGGCCGAGCCATGGCTGCGGCTGCTGCTCGAAGTGAGCGACAGTGCCATCACCTACCGCACGCGCTACATGGCGGCAGTGCAGCCCGCCCCCGTGCTCGATCTCGTGCTGTGCGACGAGACGAACCCGCGCGCGATTGCCTACCAGCTGCGCCAGATCGAAACGCATCTGTGCGAACTCGTGCAGCGCGACGTGCGCGCCTATTCCCAGCCCGAGCAGCGCATCGCGCGCGCAGTCCTCGCGGGCATCGAACTTTTCGACGTCGAGCGCGTGGGCTCCACTTTCGACCGTGCGGCAATGGCAGCCCTCGAAGCTCTGCTCGGCGACACGCGCGCGCGGCTCTCCGATCTTTCAGAAGCGATCACGCGCGCCTATTTCAGCCACGTCAAAACCGCCCAGTCGATCGGCTACGAGATCGGCCCTGCGGCGGAGCCGCGCCCATGATCTCCCAAGCGGCGGAGCCGCGCCCATGATCTACGACGTCGTGCACCGCACCACCTATCGCTACGAAGAACCCGTCGATCTTTCGTACCATGTGATGCGCGTGCTGCCGCGCGCTTTGCCGACCCAGCGCATCCTTCGCGCCGGCACGATCGTCACACCCGCACCCGTGCGCGTGCAGGACGGCATCGACTATTTCGGCAATGCCGTCACCCACATGTCGCTCGAGGAGCCGCACGCCGAACTCGTCGTCGATGCGCGCGCGCTCGTCGAAGTGCGCGCGGCGCCCGTGCCTGACGCGGACGCGACCCCGGCGTGGGAGACGGTGCGCGACGCACTCGACGGCGGCGGCCTGCCGGTCGAAACGCAGGCGGTTGAATTCGTGCGCGCGTCGCCCATGGCCGCCATCGACGATGCCGTGCGCGACTATGCGGCCGCTTCGTTCCAGCCGGGTGCGCCGCTGCTCGCGTGCCTGCTCGATCTCAACAAGCGCATCCGCAACGATTTTACGTTCGATCCGCGCGCGACCAACGTGGCGACACCGGTCGCCGACGTCATGCAGATGCGCCGCGGCGTATGTCAGGATTTTGCGCATGCGATGATAGCGGGCGTGCGCGCGATGGGGCTCGCGGCTCGCTACGTGTCGGGCTACATCCGCACCTACGCGCCGCAAGGGCAGATCCGTCGCCAAGGGGCCGACGCGAGCCACGCCTGGATCTCGGCCTTCGTGCCGGGGGCGGGCTGGATCGATCTCGACCCGACCAACGATCTCGTGGTCGGCGAGGAGCATGTGGTGCTCGGCTGGGGCCGCGACTACGGCGACATCGCCCCCATTCGCGGCGTCATTCTGGGCGGGGGCGCGCACCGGCTCGACGTGTCGGTCGATCTAAAGCCCGTTCTGGACGAAGACCAGGCATAGATTGTTGGCGGGCATCGCAACGCGCTGCGGGGCATCGAACCCTGCGGCGGCCGCCGCAATTTCGGCAACGCGGCGAAGACCCCAAGCCGAATTGCGCGCGCGCAAATCGGCGTCGAACGCAAGATTGGAGGCGGCCGTCGGCACGCCGTCTTCGATAAAGGGGCCGTAGAGCACAAGTACGCCACTTGGCGCCAGCGTGCGCTTGGCCCCCGCCAGCAGTCCCAATGTCGCCTGCCACGGCGCGATATGGACCATGTTGGCGCAGAAGATCGCATCGCACGCCGCCACAGGCCAGATGGCTTGTGTGGTGTCGAGATCAATGGGCGCCATGAGATTGGCGAGGCCGCTGTCTTCGCTATAGGCGGCGATCGAATCGCGGTTCGCCGCATCGGGATCGCTCGGCTGCCAGACGAGATGCGGCAGTTTTTGCGCCATGAAGACTGCATGCTCGCCGGTACCCGACGCGATCTCGAGCACGCGTCCGGATTTCTGCGGCAGATGCCGTTGCAGCGCCGCCAGGATGGGTTCGCGGTTGCGCAAGGCGGCGGGCGAGCTGCGGCGCGGATCGCGCAGCGTCATGGCGAAGCTTGGGCCGATATCTGGCGCACGCGCGCGAGCGTGCGGTTGGGCGGCAGATGCACGACGACGCTCGTGCCTTTGGCGATTTCGCTGGCAATGGTCAACGTCCCGCCGTGCAGCTCGACGAGCTTGCGCGACAAAGGCAGGCCGAGCCCGGTTCCCTCGAAGCGGCGCGACAGCGCGTTGTCGACCTGCGCGAACGGTTCGAGGGCGCGCGGAATATCCTTGGGGTCCATGCCGATGCCGGTGTCGTGCACGACGATCTGCACGCCCGCATCGTCCGCCACGCGCGCTTCGAGTTCCACATGGCCGCCGGGCGGGGTGAACTTGACGGCGTTCGACAAGAGATTGAGCAGCACTTGCTTGAGCCGCCGCGCATCGGCGCGGATGTCGGGCAGGTCGGGTGCGAGTTTCTTGATCACGCGCACTTTGCCCACTGTCGCGCGCGGCTCGACCAGCCGCAGGCTTGCGGCCGCAAGCTCGGCGACGTCGACTTTCTCTTCGTCGAGTTCCGCACTGCCCGATTCGGCCTTCGAGATGTCCAGAATGTCGCTGATCACGTTCAGCAGATGCGTGCCGCTCGCGTGGATGTCGCGCGCATAGTCGGCGTAGCGCCGCTCGCCGACCGTACCGAAGATTTCGCGGAAGATGATCTCCGAAAAACCGATCACGGCGTTGAGCGGCGTGCGCAACTCGTGGCTCATATGCGCGAGGAAATCGGACTTGGCGCGGTTGGCGGCTTCCGCGGCTTCCTTGGCGCGGCGCAGCGCTTCTTCGGTCTCGCGCCGCTCGGTGAGGTCGAGCAGCAGCATCACCCAGCCGCCGTCGGGCAAAGGCGAGCGGCGCGTCTGGATGTAGCGGCCGTTCTTGCGCCAGCCTTCCGAGATCGAGGTCACCGGCTCGCGGTTACGCGCTAGGCGTCGAGCAATGTCGGCCTCGATGTCGTCGATGGGCCCGAGATCGCCGCGCGCGAGCTGGAAGCGAATGTTGGTGGCGAAGTCGGATCCGGCGAGCGGAAACTCCGGCGGAATCTCGAGCATGCGCCGCGCGGTGTCGTTCCACACGACGAGTTTCGTCTCGCCGTTGTAGACGATGATGCCTTCGTCGATGTTTTCGATCGTGCTTTCGAGAATCTGGGTCTTTTCGGCGATTTCCTTGGCGCGCGCGCGGTCTTGCGTGACGTCGACCGCGATCACGGCGAAGCCGCCGTCGTCGAGCGGCTGCAGGCGGCGGTCGACGGCGCTGCCGTCGGCATAGAAGATCGTGCGCACGCTGGCCTCGCCCGCATCGATCTTTTCGAGTTCGAGGTCCCAACTGCCGCGCGGACCATCGCGCCAATCGAGGCGTTTGCGCGCGAACATCGCGTCGAGCAGTTCTTCGTAGGTCTTGCCGGGTTGCAGCACGTCGCCGAGCCCGAGCCGCTCGCAGTAGGCGCGGTTGAAGAAGACGAGCTGGTGCGAACGGTCGAAGATCGCGATCGCTGCATCGAGCGAGTCGAAGGCGCGCAGCAGGCGCTGCTCGGCGATCTGCGTGCGCTCGGCCTCGGCGAGTTCGACCGTGATGTCTTTGGACGTGCCGCGATAGCCCAGAAACGCGCCGTCTTCGCCGAAGATCGGCCGACCCGACACCGTCACGATGCGGTCCGCACCGTCGGGCAGCACGCGGCGCAGGCGGAAGTCGCGGAATTCGCGCCGGGCGGAAAGGTCGGCCTTGTGCGCGTCCATGTCGCCGTGAAGGGCTGTGTCGATGCCGCGCTCCCAGCGGCGCAGGCCGATGAAAGAATGTTCGATCGGCGTGAGCTTGTCGCGCGTCGGACGCTGAAGATAGACGAGGCGATGCTCGGAATCCTCCTCCCACAGCCAGTCGGCCGAAAGCGCCGTGAAATCGGCAAGCCGTTGTCGCAGCTGATCGAGCTCGGCAGATTTTTCGACGAGTTCGAATTCGAGGTCGGCCGCTTGCGTCGCGATGCGCGCCGTGCCGCGATAGCCCGAATGGCGGCCACCCGCAAAGATAGGCGTGCCCGCAAGGGCAAGCACGCAGCGCTGCCCGTCGGACCCGGGCCCGGCAAGCATCACGTCGCGAAACGGCGCCTGCCGGTCGAGCGCGTCGTCGAGCCTTGCGGCTGCCATCGGATCGAGGTTCGCGCGGATTTCGGCGAGCGTGCGGCAGCCCGCCAGCGACGGCGCAAGGTCGGGCGCGTGCGCGTGCAGTGCGCCGTCGCTTCCCGCCTCCCAGAACAAATCGGCGGCGGCTTGCGCCAATTGGCGCTGGCGCACGAGTTCGGCCTGCGCGTGCCTGGCACGCCAGACGAGCCAGCCGCACAAGGCCAACGCGGCGGCAGCGACGATCGCAGGGGCAATCGCGGCTGCCATGGCCGCGGGCTCAGTACTGGACGAGGCTGTCGAAGGCGACAGGCAGGCGTTTGCGACCCTCGAGGAATTTGAGTTCGATGAGGCATGCCGCCGCGCGCACGTCCGCACCCGATTTCTGCAGCAACGCGATCGCCGCATTCAGCGTGCCGCCGGTCGCCAGCACGTCGTCGAGCACGACCACGCGCGTGCCCGGCTTGACGGCGTTTTCCTGGATCTCGAGCGTGTCTTCGCCGTATTCGAGCGCATAGGTGTGCGGCACGGTTTTGCCGGGCAGCTTGCCGCGCTTGCGCACCATCATGAAGCCGCAGCCCATCGTGAGTGCGAGCGGGGCCGTCACCAGAAAGCCGCGGCTTTCGATGCCGGCGAGCAGATCGGGCTTGTAGGGGGCGATCGCCTCGGCGAGCCGGTCGACGGCCGCCTTCCACGCGACGGCCGAGGCCAGCAGCGGCGAGATGTCGCGGAACAGAATGCCGGGCTTGGGAAAGTCCGGCACATCGTGGATATAGGATTTGAGGTCCATAGGGGCTCCTGGCTCGGGCGGCAGGAGCGCAGGATTAGGCATCACTCCGCATTTCGTCCAGACGAATCTCGGCGCCGCACGATCCGCTCGACGGCGACCGCCTTGACCACCGCAAAAACCGGGCTGCCAAGCGCGAGATCGAGTGCATCGAGGGCCGCCCGCGTGATGCGCGCGACCAGGCGCTGGCCGCCAACGACGACGGCAAGTTCGGCGTAAGCCCCGGTTTCCGGGATCAAATCGACGATATGGCCGGCCAAAACGTTGCGCGCCGACAATCCCTCCGGGCGCTGTGTTGCCAGCAGCACGTCGCGCGCCCGGATGCGCACGCGCACGAAAGCGCCCGGTTCGGCGTCGATCTGCGGCACGGCCATTTCCGTGCCGCCGAACGCCAGATAGCTCAGCGCATAGGCGGCATCGTGCCGCAGCAAGGTCGTGTCGATCGCAGCCCCCGCCTCGAACCGCCCGACAAGCGGACGCAGATCGAGCCGCGACATCACGTCCGCCAAGCCCCCGCACGCCGCAATGCGCCCGCCATCGACGATCGCGAGCGTGTCGGCCAGGCGCACGACCTCGTCGAGCGCGTGGCTCACATAGACGATCGGCACGTTCGTGCGCGCATGCAGCGCCTCGAGATAGGGCAGCAATTCGGCCTTGCGGGGCGCATCGAGCGAGGCGAGCGGCTCGTCGAGCAGCAGAATGTCTGGCTGGGCCAGCAAGGCGCGGCCGATCGCAACGCGCTGGCGCTCGCCGCCCGACAGGCCGAACGGGTGGCGCGCCAAGAGATCGCGCAAACCCAGCAGATCGACGACGGCGTCGAATTCAATACCCTTGCTGCTGCCCGCGCGCGCCTGCCCGTAGCGCAGATTGGCGGCCACGCGCAGATGCGGAAACAGCCGCGCATCCTGGAACACGTAGCCGATGCGGCGCTGCGTCGTCGGCACGTCGATTCCGGCGGCGGCATCGAACAAAGTACGGCCTGCGATTTTGATCGTGCCGGCGGTGGGCCGCACGAGGCCCGCGATCGCGCGCACGATCGTGGTTTTGCCGGCCCCCGAACGCCCGAACAGCGCCAGCACGCCGCCGGTGGCCGCATCGAGCTTCACGTCGAGCGCAAACGTACCTTGCTTCAGACGGAAATCGAGTTGCGGCATCAGCGGCCGAAACGTTTGCGCATGTGCTTGGCGATCGCCTCGGCGAGCACGAGGCCGCCGATGGCAAGTATGAGCGACACGGCCGCGAGCTTGGCGGCCGTCGCGTCGCCGCCCGGGCTTTGCGTGGCGGTATAGATCGCGAGCGGCAAGGTCTGGGTTTCGCCGGGCACGTTCGAGGCGAAGGTGATGACAGCGCCGAACTCGCCCAAGCTTGCCGCAAACGCGATCACCGCACCGGCGAGAATGC
>Ga0315906_10010060_pt1 | contig 11155 bp, 7 predicted proteins | sample LakEriMetagenome_4_FD_203526 | JGI IMG/M metagenome (GOLD analysis project Ga0315906, IMG submission 203526) | Freshwater fungal communities from buoy surface, Lake Erie, Ohio, United States - Buoy 2 MA122 | ecosystem: Environmental > Aquatic > Freshwater > Lake > Lake biofilm | place: USA: Lake... | reverse complement strand
TACTGCCCGTTAACACAATAACCTATATTATACTTTAGAATATCGTCTAAAGTAATTTGCCTACGTTTTAAATAACTGATAGCGTGTTTATACTCAATATTATTGCCTTGGATTGCAAGTGAAGTAAATTCTTGAGGTAATTCTACTTTTTTCTCTACTTCTGTTATTTCAAATTTACCTGAAGTGTATTTTGATACAGTTCTGATTTCAGATATTTTATCTTTAGGTGCTTCAATTAATTGGAATAGTTTGACTAAACTTTTACCTCGTTTATCACAAACCCAACAATGCCATTTATGTTCACCTTTATCACTTTCAGATAAGTTAACTTCTAATTTTGGTTTATGATGATGACAAAAAGGACAATGGTATGCGTAGTTACCTTTAGATGTTGATTTACCTACACCTAAAACAGAGTTTAATGTTGAAACTAAAGCTTGATTTACCATAAACTCAGTATAATAAATTAAGACTGGGAGGCCAAATCTTTTTTGAAATATCTACCTTGTATATTATCCACATATGAGTTTACATGTGGTTCTAAACAGTCTAGTTTGAATTGATATTTTGCCTCTAGATATGATAAGTGTTTGGATGTGTTTGCGAATTCAAGTATTTCTCTGTAGAATTTATCTTCACCTAATTTTTTAACATCCTCTAGTAATGGTTTACAACTACCCCAATATGTCTTCCAATCTGATTCAGCATAAGTAACTTCTTTAAGTTTCTTACGACCTGGTCCTGTTTGTTCAGCGATAGCTTTTTTACCTAGTTTTTTAGTTTTTTTATGTGATAAGAATTTTTTACCAATGTAGAATTGATTTGTTTCTTTATTAACAATCTTATAAACAAAACCAAAGCATCCTTCAGGAAAATCTTCTATTTTATCTATAACTTTATCTTCATATAACCAGTTACTCATAATTTTATCTATCTATATTAATTAATATTGATGTATCAGTAGTTCTACTTGTAGGTAGAGGTTGTGATAGTTTAGCTACTGCTAATAATTCTTGATTTTCATTATATAGTCCTACTGTTGTGACGTAAGGAGCAAAAGATGAGCCTGTTACAAAATCATACATTTGTCCACTTCTATTTAATGAGCTTGATGATAATAAAGGATTTGTAATATTACTACCTGAGATTAAACTTGGGTTTTGAGAATAATTAAATTCATTTTCTCTAATAGTACATTTATATTGTGTCTCATAGATTAATCTTGAACTTTGAAAACTTACATTTATATCATCTGTTTCTGGCCAGAAATTAAGTAATCCTTGATTTGTTATAACAACCATACCATGAGAATAAACAATTATACCTTCATAAGCATTATTAAAAGTATCATATATATTTCCGTTCCCATCATCTCTTAAAAATACATTTCCTAACTGGTTAGCTAAAACTACATAACTTACATCTGCTATGACAGTAGCAGTAGATGGATCAGCAGCGTCAAATTGAGGTAATAAAACAAGATTTGATCCAGAATACGCTAATTCTATAGCTTCTAGATATATAGAAGTAGGATTTGTAGGATTTAACGCTACACTACCTGAGGTAATAACTGTGTAACTTCCTCCTCCATTATCAATTGCTAATGATAAAGTAACATTACTAGCTGTTATCTCTGTCATATATCCTGAGGTAACATAACTACTAGAGACATAATATGAGCTTATTTGAGGAGCAAAAGAAGCAGATATGAAAACATCATATGGTTCTACATACTCATCTATTGGTATAAAAAGAGTTCCACCATTAAACCAATTTAATTCATTTTCATTTATATTCCAAGTAATAGGAATACTACCACTTCCATCTAATAATGGTTTATTATTAAAAGAGTTTTTATCCCAAACTGAATAATTTAAAGAGGCATCAACAGAACTAGCTGAGGGTAAGTATCTAAAATCTAATGCAAATGTAGATGGATTTATGTAATCTCCATACAATTGAGAAGGTATAGATAAAACTGCTACTTTATGGTTTGATTCAGTAGGGAATAAATGTCTAGATCCACTTTGTAATGTTGTTTGAAGATAATTATCAAATCGACTATAAACATTAGTATTAATATTATCTTCAACTATGTTGCCATTTAGATCTGTAACTATATAAGATCCGCTTATAGGATTAGATATATAGTTAGTATAATAAAGTTGTTTTACACTATTGTAAATATCTCTTTGATAATAAGAAGATGAATAACCATTTGACGCTGTTGTACCTGTTGTTGGTTCTGTTGCTATTTCAAAGGACCCAGTAATATTAGTACCTAAAAGTCTTTCAATAAAAACATTATCCTCATTTAAAGACGCACTCCCTACAAAAGAAAAACTTTTGTTAACAACAAATGGGACTACAATAACGTCCTGTGAAGTAAGAGATTTGAAAGCACCCATTCATTAAAAGTCTAATTTAACACGGATTAATGCTTCTTTTGTAAAGTCTTTTTTAAGTGGTTTTGATAATTTAGCTACACCTAATAACTCATTATTATCATTATACATTCCTACAGTTGTAATATATGTTTGTGGATTTTGTACAAATGCATCATATAAAATAGTACCTGTACTACCTGAAATGAAACTTGGGTTCACAGAATAATTGAATTCACCATTTCTAGCTCTAACAAACACAAAATCAGATGTTATTGTTTCTTGGCTGTTTAAAGCAAATGAACTAGTGATAGCTGAACCTGTGGTTATTCCTCTTGTATTACTTCCTGTAGAATATAAACGAGCAGGATTATTAACAGTAACATTAGATGTTTTTACAGTACCTAAAGATATACCGCCACTAACAAAAGGTAAATCTAAAGCTGCTGCATTTAAAATTATAGTTCCAATGTCTGGTAAGAATAAACCATATGAACCTGAGATTGTAGTACCTTTAGATACACCTCCTCCTGTAGACACACCATTAACAACTGCGTTACCATTACTACCTGATACTATTTGGAATACTCTTCCACAGTCAAGATATGATACTACAGAAACATCATTACTGTTATCTGTTAAAGTAATTTCTCTTGAAGCCGAATATAATGTTAAGTTTAAACTTCCAGGAAATAAAGATTGTTTATATCTTGCTCTTTCTATAGTAATAGCATAAAAATCAGATTGTGCTACTTCATTAAATGAGAAATTAACATTTTCATCTCCATAAACTAAATTACGGAACTGTCCGTAAACTGTTCTTGTTGGTGATAAACCATCTATTCCCGCGTTATATAATAATGAGCCGGAACCATATTGGTTACCATAAGCTATATTAAATTGTGTAGTAGCAGAAGAATCAGTTGATGCAGTCTGGTATATACTTAGATAATAATTTCCACTATTACCTGCTGCTTGAACAGAAGAAGTATACATTTGTGTTAATGTAGGAGTATTATCTGTCCATGCGGGTGCTGTAATTGAATCTGCACTTACAATAAAATCTTCAGGGTCTAATCTTTTAAAAGCCATTTTTATATATTATTAACAATTTGTATTTTTATTAATTCTAAAAGGTATTGTTACTCTAGCTCCACTATCTCTACCTATTACTGTTAATGTAGTTGAGATCTGATCTACTCCTGCAGGGAATAATAAATTAAGTGTAGTAGCGGTTAGATTAATTGTATTACCAATTACTGTTTTAGACACGTTTGTTCCAAGAGTAGTTGATGCATTTAAAGCTGTTGCTTGAGTAGTGTTAATACCTACACCGTTAAATGTATTTGTTAAACGAACATCTGAGATTGTAGCTACATATCCTGAGGATTCACGTGTTATAGTTCCACCTAAATAATTTAATGTTTGAGGATCAATAGAAAGTGAAGCACCTTGAGGTAGGTCAATTACTGGATAGCCTAAATCAATAATAGGTAATTTAGAAGTACCGCGTGGTAAAGTAGTAAGTAAGTATTTCATTACTTGAGTTTCATCAGGAAATGCTTCTAATAAAGGCATACCATCAATTGCTTGACCATAATATGCTGAACCTGATGGGTGTGTTGGATTATACATAGTATAATCAATTTCATCATCTGATAAAGCAAATTGAGTAATTCTAAATGAACCATCATTTTTAGCTAATAGTTCTCTACCTTTTCTTGTTAGAATAGCATCTACTGTTACTATACTATTATTTAAATATCCCATTTTCTTTTATTAATTTTATTATAAATATTATGATATTAATCCTTTTGAAGTAAGATTTTGAATTATATCGTTATAGTTGGTTTTTAATGTTTGTGAAACATACTGTGGTTGAATGATACCTGTGAATGAATTCCCAGCTTGTATTTTATTAACATCTAATACTACATATGTTCCATCATTTATTATTCGATATAGTGCAAAATGATCGAGAAATGAACCTGTAGGGATTGGAGGTACTACAGTTAAGTATAATCTATCAGTAGCTTCTACTTTAGTTATATTAAAAACTTTATCTGGGTTATATTCAATTCTGATAAAATCTCCAGCTTGTGGTTGGAAAGCTAATGATATAGGATTAAAACCCCAATCTAACATAGCTTGAGATTGAGATTGATAAAGTGAAGGATCATAATAATTTATTAAATCAATAGATGATGTTAATACACTAACATTATTTCCTGTTAAATATGTACCTACAGTCCAGTATGGAGCTGAAGCTGTAAGTGAAGAAGCTGGATATTCATTTTGGGCTTTAAATGTTATACCTGATAGTAATATAGGTTCACCTGAGGTAGTTGATACTCCAGGAGTAGTAAATCCATCGTATGTTAATGTGATTACATCTCCAATATTAAAATTTTGGAATCCAGTGTTAAAATTAAAGGATTCAATATAACTTGGGATAACAAATGGATTATTTATTGATTTTGTGAATAATACATCTTGGTAAGCTATTATACTTCCATTCTTTTTTATTCTAACTGTCACAGTATAAGTAGAACCTATTGGAGCGTCATAATCAAAAAATCCTTTTATTTGTCCATTAGCTGTGAAATTAACCCTATTATAGTAGTCGTAAGTATTTGAGGGGAAAGTATATACTCCTGTTCCATTATTATAATTTGCACTAGCAAATGTTTCTAAATTACAAATAATAGTATATTCTGGAGCACTATGTGGAATAGGAGTATCTGTTGTAGTAATAGCTCTAAATCCATATTCTGAGGTGGAAATTACTGAGTATTGAGCAAAATCATCAAAGTATAGTACTGAGGATGTTTCATTAAATTTTGAACCTGTTTCACTCATTAAAATGGGTGAAATTCTTCCTACATGTGTTATAGGATGTAATCCTGTTAATGAATCATCATTTGGATTTGAAGATTGAGCGGGGTCACTTGAAATTAGTCTCACTAAAGCATTTTCTCCCAATTCATATGAATCTAATAAGTTGTATAAAGCTATAGTATCAGGTTCAGGATTAACTACATTACCTTGTTCATCAATTAAGTATTTAATAAAGTAAGCAGTTTGGCCTATAATTTCAGGACCTGTACCTCCTACTCCATCAAAATAAGCTATATATGTTTTATTTTGTTCTACATTAGGTGAAGAACCATATCCTCCATTTCTTGTTAATCGATTAAAGTCAGAAGAATTGCTTCTAACTCCATTATATCTAATATTAGACCAGGCTTGAGAACTATAATTTGAGTCTTGGACCTGTGCTTTATCTGCTGTTCCTGAAATTATTAAATCAAAATTAACAGGTGAAGTAAATGTAGAAGTATAATCTACATCCATAAATTGAGATGAGAATTGAGGAGATTCAGCATTACCAAATAATGCATTATAATCATTATAATCAAAATCTATAAATTCAGGGTCAAATATTACAAGTGAGGATGTAGCTGGGTTTATAAGAGAAGATTGAGAGATAATTAATTTAGTATCACTATATATAGGCTGACCTCCTCCTGTAGTATTCATAATTTTAACAGCAAATTGAAATTTTCCATTTTCAATAGCATCACTATTTAAAATAAATGAAGAAGAAAAAAGAGTAGTAGTTGAAATAGGATCAAAAACTTGATTTTCTATTTGAACATCATTGTTATAAACTATAAATTGAAATTGTTTTGTACCTCCTTGGGGATTTATAGAACATGATATTATAGCTGTTAATAAAGAATTTGGGGTTTGTAAAAAAACTAATTCTCCATCTGTGTTAAAACTTATAATATTTGAATCATATATTATTGATCCTAAATCAAAACTAGCTGAGTTTATTATAGATATTCCTTCATTTATTGGTACAGTGAATGTTGAAGGAGTTTGAGATCCAGTAAAACTATAATCTAATACACTATAATTTACAGACTCAGTAACTTGATTTCTAGTTTGTATTCCATAAACAAAATAATCACTTTGTTCTTGTGTAGTTATAATATTATATTGTATAGGACCTAAATCATTATAATTAATAATTAAATCAGTTAATTGTCCTAAATAATCAGATCTATCTAAACCACCAGAGTCATATCTATTAATTTTAAGATATTTAACTCCTTGATTATATATTTGTCCGTATTCTATTGGCATAATTTATTTTTATCTAATAACTCCTGTAAATGAACCTGGATTAGATACTTGTGTAGTACTTCCAGTATCATACCATAAATATATTTCTCCTTGATTTGGAGAAGTATTTAAATTTAAAAAATTATTTAAAGGTGTAATATTACTTTTATAAAAAACAATATCATAATTTATTTCTAGGGTTGATGGATATTTAAATACATTTGCTTCATTTAATTCTCCATTTGATGCTTCAATTATTGTTCCTGGTAATTCTCCATTATAAAATTCTCGTTGGTCTTCTCTTAATAGATAAGTTGAACCAGTAGGTCCTAATTCAAATTCATACCAAACTTGAGGAGAAAAAGGTGTTATATCATATACACCAAAAGAAGCTGTAAAGTCGGTCACCGCCCCTGAGCTACTGATTAACATATATATTTCATCTCCTGGGAATATCTCAGTGAAGGATGATGTTCTAAATAAATCATTATCTGCTGTAGTAAAGGATGAATATATATTACTATCTGTATTTTTTACAAATCTAGCTCTAATACCAGCTATATTAAAGTGAGAAGCACTTATATATGTTATTACAGAAGCATGAATATTAGAAATTAACTTACCAGTTTCAGGTACCCATTCAAAATATCTATCATCAAAAGATTGTATTGCTCCTATAAAAGGATTAGTTAAAGCAGTTGAATCAACTACACTTTCAACAAAAGAAGTAGATACATTTACATCATTAACTAATATATTAAACTCATTAAATGTTCCACCTGTACTTCCACTAAAGAAAGCAGTGTCAATTGAGCCACTATAAGTAATATCTTCCCAAGCCATTTGTGGTTGAGGATACTTATTTCTTTCTAATAAGTGTTGTTTTACAACTACACCTGATCTTAGATTTGTTCTTGCAGGAACAAAATCCTTAATCAGTTTAAATAGAGAATTGTCAAAGAACTTAATTAATCTAATATAATCAACTAGATCATAATTATCACTATATTTTTTAAAGTAATCAACTGCTAATGCATCTAAATCAGGATATGAGGTAGCAGATGTATTTATCTGTCTTGGGTCACCTATATATTCTCCTATATTAAAATATCCTAAAGAAGCAATAATATCATCATCAACTTCATTTGTTGGTGAAAATGCTACCTCTAATGCATTCACATCAGGTGTTTCACTTCCACTTGAAATATATTGTTGTTGTATGCTTATATACTGTGATAATGTATTACCAGATTGAGTATAAGCCAAGTTTATTGGAGGAAGACTTTGAGAAACAATTTGAATTTTATCTGTTACTCTATTTCTTAAACCAGCTATAGGTGAATTTAAGAATCTGGTTTCTATATTAGTACTAAACGAATAATCATTTACTAAGGAAAAATCACTATTAGAATTAAATGATTGGGTAGTAATCCAAGAACCTGATATTTTGGGGTGAATTGAAGTAGATCCAGTATATAATTCTCCTCCTAATGAACCTCTAAAAGCTAGATAATCTGCATAAGTATTTTCACCTACAGTATCTACAGAATTAGGATTCATTATAAAATCTTTAAATGAATTTACTCCTAATGGGCGAGTATAATATCTTATTTCTTGAAATGAACCTGTGAAATAACTATATAGTGTAGGTAAGATATTATTTCTATCACCAAAATATGAGCTATCAACTTCTCCATTACCCCAATTATTACCTGAGCTAGTTACAGAGGCTGAAGCTAGAAAACCTATTTGATTTCCATCATAACCATCATATTGTAATTTATTCCCAGCATATAAAGTAAAATTATTTGTATCATCCCAAGTAATCATTACTGACCACCAGTTATTATCATAAAATGGTAAGTATAAACTAGCAGATTCAGCTGGGTAATTAGAACTAGGAATAAAATCTAATTTAGCATATTGATAATAAGGATCAACACTTGAACCAGAATATGAAGCACTAGCATACGCTGAACCAGTATATGTTAATACTAATGATATAGACTCTCCTCCAGAATCATCTGCTTTCCATATACTTTGAGAATATGGAGGATTGTTTAGTAAATCTATATTTTTAAATCTAAATTGAACAGTTTCAGGTGCGGGTGGGATTCCTACACCTCCATTATAAGAAGAAGTAGGCCATTTTGAATTTAGTGCCCATACTGTCTCAACATAACTCCCTTGCGGTATATCTAATTTATAATTATATTGTTGATCAAAATAATCATAAGTAGAAGTATCTTTATCTCTACCTCCAAACTCACTAATTTTTAAAATAGTATCAGGAATACCATAAACATTTATCAAGTTACGTAAACCAGCTACTGTACCTTTTTGTTTTAGTAATAAAGGTAAATTATGATATAAACGCTTATAAATTTCTTTATTAACATCATCTATAGGTTCAAATAAAGCCTCTTGAGATGCGGTGACATAATTAGTAATTAATTCTGTAGGATCACCTAAGTGATAAATAACATCATCTAAGAAATATCCTTCTTCTGGGTATTCAACAATATATGAACCAGTAACATAAACATTTCCATCTATACTTGAAGAAAAACTAGCTGATGGGACAATATTATATCCTGTGAATGCATTATATAAATCATTGGTACTAAAATTGTTTTGGTATATTTTTAAACCAAATGATCTTAAAGCATCAGCCACTAAATCTTTAGAGATACCAAATTCTAAACGGTTATCACCATTATATCTATTTGTTACATCTTTATAATAAAGCCAAATATTATCATAATGTTGACCAATCATATTAATAAAAGTAATATATGGTTGGTTTTGAGAATCATCTCTTAAATAATCAGGAATAGTATTAACTAAATAATCTTGATTATTTTGATCAAATAATGAGGCGCTGTCTATTAAATCATTATACCAAGTAACTACTGTAGTATCTCCACTATATAATAGATCATAAGGGGGTGTACTTGTTCCTTTAGGATATGTTGTTGAGCCAGATTCATAGTATAACCAATATTCATACCCATCAAAATTAGTAGTTATGTTATCTATTTTACTTTGTAATACAGCTACACTCTCAGATACTGATGATGAAGTTGTAAGTTGTAAAGTAGTAATATCAGCATTATATTGCTCTATTAATTGGATTTTATAATAGAAATTCTCAACTCTACTTTGGGCAGATGAGAAATGAATAAAATCTGCGAAATCAGAATAATCTACTCCTATACTAATACTTTTATCTTGTAAGTAAGATAATATCTGTTGTTGAGAAGAAGCTAATCCTGTAGTTAATAATTCTTCATAATTTATATAATTTGATGAATTATTGATTCTATCTTTTAAAGGTAAATCAAAGTTAGGACCTTTAATTGTAGGATTAACAATTAGTGGTACTATTACCTCAGGAGAAAATTGTACATTAAATGCTAAAGGATCAGCTACTTGAGTGACAATCCATAAAGTATCTTTTGTTCTAAATTGATTTGGTAATGCCTCATATAAATTAATTAAAATTTCATATTGGGCTTTAGTATTATCAATTAAGACATTATTAGCTATGATTAAACTGTTACTCCCAAAATTTAAATAAAAATCTTGAAAATATGATGTGTCATCTAATTTAGATTTAAAAGCATTATAAGATGCTTCTAGTTCTGAATTTGATAATATATTAGAGGCAATTTTAATCTCAGTTCTATCAGGTGATATCTCTTTGATATAAAATGCTCTGTTATCTGAATTAGAGTTTAATTCATTATTTAAAAAATTATAAATAACATTATATTCACCATTAGTAAATCCTCTTGATATTAAATTATCTTCTGGATTTATATCTATATTGTATACTAAAGAAGTATTAACAGGTGAATAATTATTAATTATTTTATAATCAAAAAAGTTTTGTTCTGTTACTTGATAAGAACCATTTGCTGATATAATAGTATATTCAACATAGTTATCAGAAGGATTAAATTGTGAAGATATTTCTTCTAAAGGAATTAGATTAATATCTTGATTAGAATAATTTTGAATCTCTAATGTTGCTGGGTTTATATTTGTTATTGTAACTGCCATATTATACTGTAGTCATAGATGATGAGATAGGTATTGTAGTTTGTAAACTCAATATTGTTTGATTAGCGTCTAATAAATTTTGTCTTAATCCTGTTATTTCATCTAATAATAATTGAACATCATCATTAATAGTTGTTCCACCAACATATTCTCCACTTGTTTTTACAATATAAGCATGTGAGTTTATATCTCCTTCTACAGGAATGTCATAAAATATAGTATTATAAAGACTAAAAAACTCCTCAACACTCATTGTATCTTCAATTGGTGGTGCGGGAGGTTGTACTTGTGAGAAAGAAGTATCAATTGTTTTCTCGTAAGCGTCTTTATCAAAAACTATTTTATTTAAAGGATAATTAGCCATTTACTATTTTAAAATAATAATCATTATCAAAAATTATTGTTGAACCATCTATTATAGTTTTAATTAAAATCTTATAATATCTTTCAGGTTCTAAACCATTCATATAAAGTGTAAAATAACTACTAGTTCCATCAGCACTTAATTGAGTGTATTGATTATCAAAATCTATAACAAATTCATTAGTATCTAAGTCTTTTACAGCATAATATGA
>Ga0315906_10010053_pt1 | contig 11161 bp, 10 predicted proteins | sample LakEriMetagenome_4_FD_203526 | JGI IMG/M metagenome (GOLD analysis project Ga0315906, IMG submission 203526) | Freshwater fungal communities from buoy surface, Lake Erie, Ohio, United States - Buoy 2 MA122 | ecosystem: Environmental > Aquatic > Freshwater > Lake > Lake biofilm | place: USA... | reverse complement strand
GCACCGCCGCATCGAAGAGGTCGTCCGGGTCACCGGATTTGATGGGTATGGCTATCGCACGCACCCGCTGGCCGCGCCCGGCCTCGCCATCATCCAATAGGGAGTGACCCCCATGCTCTACCAGACTGCCCAGGCCGCAAACCGGACGGCGCAGGCCTTTGTCCTCGTCACCGCCGGCATCATCCTCGCGCCGGCCGCCCACGCTGCAGGCTCCGGCATGCCCTGGGAAGGCCCCCTCGACCAGATCCTTCTGTCCATCGAAGGGCCTGTCGCACGCATCATCGCCGTCATCATCATTACACTGACCGGCCTGACGCTTGCGTTTGGCGAGACGTCCGGAGGATTCCGAAAGCTCATCCAGATCGTCTTTGGACTGTCGATTGCCTTTGCAGCGACCTCCTTCTTCCTGACCTTCTTCTCGTTCGGCGGCGGCGCGGTCCTGCCATGATCGACGGTTATGAAGTGCCCCTGCACCGGTCCTTGAGCGAGCCGATCCTGCTGGCGGGCGCGCCGAGGAGCGCGGCCATCGCCATCGGAACCCTTGCGGCCGTCATCGCGCTCGGGCTCAGGCTCTGGATCCCGGGCCTCATCGCCTGGATCGGCCTGCACTCGGCCGCCGTCTTCCTTGCACGGATTGATCCGGACTTCCTGGCGGTTGCCCTGCGCTCGGCCCGGCACCGGGATCACCTGTCATGCTGAACCTCTCAGAATACGCCCGCAAACCCCGCCTGCTGGCCGATTACCTGCCCTGGGCCTGCCTTGTCGCACCCGGGATCGTGCTCAATAAGGATGGCAGCTTCCAGACAAGCTTTCGCTACCGCGGCCCCGATCTTGAAAGCTCCACGGAACCCGAACTTGTCGCCGTGTCCGCGCGCGTCAACAATGTGCTTCGGCGCTTCGGGTCCGGATGGGCCCTCTTCTTCGAGGCAAGCCGGCATGCGGCAAGCCCCTATGCCGAAGGCGAATTCTCGAACGCAGCCGCCTGGCTGATGGACCAGGAACGGGCCGCAGGATCCGGCGGCGAGCGCTTCGAGAGCGAGTATTTCCTGACGCTGCTCTGGCTGCCTCCTCCCGACCAGGAGGGCCGCGCCGAACAGGCGCTGATTGAGCGGCCGGAGCGACGAAGCGCGCCCGGCTGGCGCGAGGCGCTTGCCCAGTTCGAGCTACGCGCCGGCCAGGTCTTCGACATGCTCTCGGGCACGCTCGCCCTGATTGCTCCGCTCAATGACGAAGAGACCCTGACCTATCTTCATTCAACCATCTCGACCCGGCGCCACCGTGTCGCTGTCCCGGAGCTGCCCGTCTTCCTTGACGCCGTCCTCGCCGACGAGCCCTTCTCCGGAGGGCTCGAGCCTGCAATCGGCAACCAGTTCATCAAGGCCCTGACGCTGCTTAGCTTTCCCGGCTCCACCGTGCCCGGCATCCTCGACGAGCTCAACCGGCAAGGCTTTGCCTATCGCTGGGTGACCCGGTTCATCGCGCTCGACAAGCAGGACGCCGAAAAACTGCTGGCCCGCAAACGCCGGCACTGGTTTGCAAAGCGCAAGTCAGTGGGGGCCGTGCTGCGCGAGACGCTGTTCAACGAAGAGAGCCTGCTGCTTGACAATGACGCCGCCAACAAGGCGGCCGACGCAGATGCAGCGCTCCAGGAACTCGGCAGCGATCTCATCTCGTTCGGCTATATGACCACGACCCTTGTCCTGACCGATGATGACATGCCGCGCCTGGAAGCCAGCCTGCGCGCAGCCGAGCGTGTCCTCAATGGCCGCGGGTTTACATCGATCCGCGAAACCCTGAACGCCGCCGAGGCCTGGCTCGGAAGCCTGCCCGGGCATGCCTATGCCAATGTCCGGCGCCCAGTCGTCAGCAGCCTGAACCTCGCCCATATCCTGCCGGTCTCGGCCGTCTGGTCAGGCCAAGCCGTCAACGCACACCTCGCCGCACCGGCCCTGATCGAGACCCGCACCGACGGGACGACGCCGTTCTGGCTGAACCTGCATGTCGGCGATGTCGGCCATACCATGGTGGTTGGCCCGACCGGCGCCGGAAAATCAGTCCTGCTCTCGGTGCTGGCCCTCTACTGGTCGCGTTATGTCGGCGCGCAGGTATTCATCTTCGACAAGGGCCGCTCGGCGCGCGCGGCCATGCTCGCCATGGGCGGCGCCCATCTAACGCTCGGCGCCGACGGCCTGCCCGCCCTGCAACCGCTGCGCGCCGTCGATACCGAGGCCGGGGCGACATTTGCCGCCGGTTGGCTGGCCGGCCTCTGCGAAAGCGAAGGTCTCTCGCTCGACCCAGCTCTCAGATCCGCGCTCTGGGAAGCAGTCCAGGCGCTTGCCTCGGCGCCGCCCGAAGAGCGCACACTGACCGGCCTCTGCCTGCTGCTGCAATCGCCCCAGCTCAAATCCGCGCTCCTGCCGTTCACGCTGCAGGGGCCCTACGGGCGACTGCTCGACGGCGACCGCGACACGCTCGACGTCTCGGCCCTCACCTGTTTCGAGATGGAAGACCTGCTTCAATCGCCGGCCGCCGCAGGCCCTGTGCTCACTTACATCTTCCATAGGCTCGGGCAGCGATTTGACGGCCGCCCCAGCCTGCTCATCCTCGACGAAGCCTGGCTCTATCTCGACCATCCGGTCTTTGCGCGGCAGATGCGCGACTGGCTGAAGACCCTCCGCAAGCAGAACGTCTCGGTTGTCTTTGCCACCCAGTCACTGTCCGACATCGAGGCGGCATCGATCTTCCCTGTGCTGATCGAGAGCTGCCCGGTCCGGATCTTCCTGCCGAACGAGCGCGCGCTGGAGCCGGCGCAGGCCGCCACCTACAAACGCTTCGGCCTCAATGACCGCCAGGTCCTGCTGCTGTCCCAGGCAATCCCGAAGCGGGACTACTATTATTCCTCACCGCTCGGCTGCCGGATGTTCGAACTCGGGCTCGGCGAGATCGGCCTCGCCTTCTGCGCGTCGTCCGCGCCGCAGGAACATGCGCTCATAGACCATGCTTACGAAAGCGCCCCGGGCAGCGCGTTCGCCGCCGCCTTCCTGCGTGCCAAGGGCATCGACTGGGCCGGAGAGCTCCTCGCCGCCTGGCCTGGCCCGTCTGTCCCCGCCAGCCCCCTCCACCGCGAAAAGGAGATCGCATGAAATACGCTGAAGTCTGCCTCTCTGTCCTGTTCTCGCCGCTCCTCGTCTCGGCGCCGCACCTCGCGCTCCCGCTCGAGGCCTCGGCCCAGGTCGCCGTGTACGATCCGGCCAATCACGCCCAGAACATCCTGCAGGCCGTGCGCGCCTTGCAGGAACTCGACAACCAGGTCCGCCAGCTCGCCCACGAGATCGACATGATCGAGAAGATGGCGCGCGACCTCGAGACCTTGCCGGTCGAAGTGGCCCACGCGATCATCCGGGACCGGATCAACCGGATCGAGGAACTGATCCGGGAGGCCGAAGGCATCGGGGCAACCACCGAGACCGTCGACCGCGAGTTCGAGGAACGCTTCCCCTTGTCTTACGGCGAAGACCCGCCGGCCCCCGACGCCTTGCTGGCGGATGCGCGGGCCCGCTGGGAGGCCTCACGCGCCGCCCACAAGCAGGTCATCGTGCTCGCAGCCGAGGCTCGCAGCGGCAACATCGCCGATGCCGGCGCCCTCGCCCAGCTCGTAACCGAGAGCCAGGACGCGGCCGGCAATCTCCAGGCCCTGCAGGCGGCAAACCAGATCAATGCCCTCTCAGCCCAGCAGCTGATGCAATTGGAAGCCCTGCTCGGGGCCAGCATACGCGCTGAAGCGCTCGAGACATCGCGCGCCCTCGCAGAAGCCGAGCGGGGCCGCGCCCGCCTCAGCGCCTTCCTGGGGAACTGACGCCGTGGAAGAAATGGATGTCATCGACCGGTTCCTGGAGACGTTTATCCTCTATGTCGATTCCGGGTTCGGATTGCTCGCCGGCGACGTCGCCTACCTGACGACCACGCTGATCGTCATCGACATCACCCTTGCCGGTCTCTTCTGGGCACTCTCGGAAAACGCCGATGTCATTTCCGGGCTGATCCGCAAGGTCCTCTATGTCGGGTTCTTCGCTTACCTCATCGGCAATTTCCAGCTCCTGTCCGGGATCCTGTTCGAGAGCTTTGCCGCGCTCGGCATCAAGGCAGGGTCCGGCACACTGACCGCAGATGATCTCATGCGGCCCGGCTATATTGCCGGCGTCGGGTTCGACGCTGCGCTGCCCCTGCTGGATGAAGCCGGCGAACTCCTCGGGCCCATCTCCTTCTTCCACAATTTCATCCTCATCGCCGTCCTGCTGCTCGCCTGGCTGATCATCCTTGCAGCCTTCTTCATCCTGGCCGTCCAGCTCTTCGTCACCATCATCGAGTTCAAGCTGACGACGCTGGCAGGATTCGTGCTGGTGCCCTTCGCGCTCTGGAACCGCACCTCCTTCCTCGCCGAGCGCGTGCTCGGCAACGTGATCACCTCAGGCGTCAAGCTGATGGTGCTCGCTATCATCATCGGCATCGGCTCGACGCTCTTCTCGAGCGTCGCCGACACCTTCGCCGGCAATGACGACGTCACACTCGCCGAAGTGATGGGCAGCGTGCTTGCCGCCGCCGTGTTCCTGTGGATGGGCATGTTCGGACCGGGCATCGCCTCCGGCCTCATCACCGGCGCGCCGCAGCTCGGGGCCGGATCGGCAGCCGGCACATTTGCCGCCGCGAGCGCCGGCGCCTTCCTGGCCGGAGCCGGCGCCCTCTCGGCAGGCCGCGGCGTCGCAAGCAGCGTCACCGCCGGCGCTGCGCTCGCTGGCGGGGCGCGCACTGCCTATGACCTTGGGCAGATGCGGTCCGGCGCAGGCGGCTGGCGCGGCGCCGTCGCCGGCCTTGCCGGGGCAGCCTCCGCCGGCGCGGGCGTCATCGGCAAGGCCGCCGCCCATCCCCTCAAAGCCATGCACCAGGCCTGGACCTCCGGCAGCCGCGCCGCCTTTGCGGCAACCGGCGGACAGGCAGGCGGGGCGTCCGGCGAGGGCCAGGTCGAAGGTGAGCGCAAGCCCGAATGGGCAAGACGGCTCAGCATGAGCCAGCGCGTGAGCCAGGCCGGCACACTCACCGCGCAGGCGCTGCGTGACGGTGACCGAGGCATGCCAGGCGCTGCCCCTGACCTCAAGCAGAGGGACACCTAGCACATGACTTTCCATCGACCGGCTTCCCATTACGGCGAAAGCCCACAAGCAGAAACGCCCTTCCAGAAAGCCGGCCAGGTCTGGGACGAACGGATCGGATCGGCGCGCGTGCAGGCGAAGAACTGGCGCCTGATGGCGATCGGCCTGCTGGCGACCCAGGCCGTGCTTTCAGGCGCCCTGATCTGGCGAAGCCTGCAGTCCACTGTCACGCCTTATGTTGTGGAAGTTGCGTCCGATGGCTCGGTGCGCTCCGTCGCGCCGGCGCTGGAGGCCTATACGCCGGGCGATGCTCAGATCGCCTATCACATCTCCGCGTTCATACAGAACATCCGCTCACTGTCGATCGATCCAGTCATCGTTCGGCAGAACTGGCTGAAGGCTTATGACTCCGTCACTGACCGGGGCGCGCTCGCCCTCAACGAATATGCGCGCGATGAGGATCCGTTCGCCGAGATCGGCCGCAGGTCCCGCTCGGTCGAAGTCACTTCCGTGGTACGCGCGAGCGAGACGTCCTTCCAGGCGCGGTGGCTGGAGAAGACCTACCAGCAGGGGGCATTGACCGGTGTGCGGCGGTTCACGGGGCTGTTCACCATTGTCCAGGAGACACCCCGCAGCACCGAGGCCCTGCGCACCAATCCGCTCGGCATCTATATTCACAGCCTCAACTGGGGCGAGGACCTTGTCACAGGAGACAGCCCATGATCCGAACCTTCAGCCTATCCCTGGCGCTCACACTGGCCGCCTGCGCAACGCCGGCGCCGGTCATCCGCTATGCCGAGGACGATGGGTCCGGCCTTGTCGCCGCCCACAGGCTGGAGCCGGCAACGGTCGCCGCCACCCAGATCGTCGAGACACCCATTCCCCTTCCCTTACCCGGCCAGCTCAAACCGCTCGAGGAAGCCGCGCCGCGCCGGGCTGCGGCAACCCCCGCCCAGGCTGTCTCGAACGGCGCGAGCGCTGCCCGGGTCGAGCCCTCACTCGACGGCTATGTCAATGCCGTACAGATTTATCCTTATACGGAAGGCGCGCTCTACCAGCTCTATGCGAGCCCCGGACAGGTATCCGACATCGCCCTCGAACCTGGCGAAGAACTCGTATCGGTCTCGGCGGGCGACACAGTGCGCTGGGTCGTGGGCGACACCGTCTCGGGATCCGGCGCCGGCGCGCGCGCGCATGTCCTCGTCAAGCCTGTCGCCGCAGGCCTGACGACCAACCTGATGATTGCCACCGATCGCCGGACCTACCACCTTGAACTGACGAGCCTCGAGAAGAGCTACATGGCTGCTCTCTCCTGGAGGTACCCGGCCGCTTCCCTCTCCGAGCTTAAAAATCAGAACGCCCTCGCGGCCCGGCAGGACGCCGTCACCGCCGCGCCAGACATCGATCCTCTGGCGCTTGATTTCGGGTACAGTATCGAAGGAGACCGTCCGGACTGGCGCCCGCTTCGGGCCTTTGATGACGGAACCAAGGTGTTCATCCAGATGCCGCCCGGCCTTGCCGCCTCCGAGGCGCCGCCGCTGTTCATCCGCAGCGAGCGCAACAAGAGCGAACTCGTCAACTACCGCGTCCAGGCCGGATACTACATCGTCGACCGCCTGTTTTCTGCCGCGGAACTGAGGCTCGGCGAGCGGCCGCAGACTGTGGTGCGGATCGTCAAGTCAGACCGCCGACAGAAGCGCTCAGGGAGCGACGGATGAGCGAGCCTGAGGCCTATCCGCGCCAGCACCCATCGCTCGCCCTGCGCGGCAAGGTCAGATCTGTTGCCCGGATCAATCGCAAGGTGCTCATGGTCGGTGCGGGCCTGGCCGTGTTCGGGTTCCTGGCCGCCGTCTCGGTCGCGCTCGCGCCGCCGAAGGCCGCCGATGAGGACCCGTCGGGCGATACCTTCAACCTCAGCAATATCCGCCGGCCTGAGGCGCTCTCGCAGCTGCCAGCCACCTATGACACGCCCTCACTTCCAGCTGACGTCCCGCGCCTCGGCGCCCCAATGGCGGGCGATCTTGGCGGCACCATCATCGCCGAGGAACGCCGGCTCGGCCTTGAGCCGGCCTGGGACATCGCGCCAACAGACGACTTCAGGCCGTCCGATGACGAAGAAGCGTCCCGCGCGCGGCGCCTCGCTGAAGCCAAGCTCGCCGACGAGGCACGCAAGGCCGGCGTCTTCTTCGCGCTCAGGTCTCGCCCGGACGAAAGCACAGCCCCGCCGGCCCAGGGCCTACAGCTTGGGTCCGCGTCCGAGCTCCTTGCCCTCGCCGGTCGCCAGGCGGCGCTCGCCCCGCCGCAGGCAGGGGAAAGCGCAGGCTCGCAGGCGGCGCGAAATCTCGCCTTCACCGCAGAGCCGCGCGCCGGCCCGGATACCAATCCGTATACGGTCGAAAGGCCGGCCTCACCCTACCAGGTCATGGCCGGCAGCATCATTTCTGCCTCACTGATCACCGGTCTCAACTCCGACCTGCCGGGCACCGTCATCGCGCAGGTGACCCAGCCGGTCTACGACACCGTTACCGGCGCACACCTCCTGATACCCCAGGGCGCACGCCTCCTTGGCCGCTATCAGTCCGAAGTCTCATTCGGGCAGGACAGGGCGCTCATCGTCTGGGACCGGATCATTTTTCCAAACGGGTCCTCGGTCAGGATCTCGGAACCCGGCACGGATGCCGCCGGCTTTGCCGGTCTCTCGGACCAAACCGACAATCACTGGGACCGTGTCTTTGCAGCCGCCGGGCTTGCGACCCTGCTCGGGATCGGGGCCGAGCTTGGCGACGACGACGAAGACGATATCGAACGGGCTGTCCGGCGCGGCTTCGGCGACACGGTTTCGCGGTCCGGCGAGGCGATTGTCGAGCGCGGTCTCAGCGTCCAGCCGACGATCCGCGTGCGTCCCGGCTGGCCTGCGAGCGTGCTCGTGACACGCGATCTCGTCCTCGAACCTTATGCAGGGCACGGCGCCAACTGAGATCAGCCCGCTCGCAGCCGGACGGGCGCAGGATTGTTTTGGTTAGGTAACGCTGCGCTATAGCGAGGCCCGCATCGGCAGATACCGGCGCTGCAGGCGCGACCAGCCAGCTCCCAAGGCGATCAGGCCGGGCGTTTGATCTCGTTGCCAGGCGACAACAGAACCACCATCGGGGCATGCTGGCGCGCCTCAGCCGCGTCCACACCGCAGAAGGCCGCGATGATCACCGTGTCGCCAACGGCGAAATGACGAGCAGCGGCGCCGTTGACGCCGATGGTCTTCGAGCCGCGGGGGGCTTCAAGCGCGTAGGTCTGGATCCGGGCGCCGTTGGTGACGTTCCAGATATCGACCTTCTCGTGCGGCAGGATGCCGGACGCGTCGAGCAGGTCCTGATCGATCGAGACCGAACCTTCATAGTGGAGATCGCACTGGGTGACGGTGGCCGAGTGCAGCTTGGCCTTCAACATCGTGAGCAACAAGGGAGGCATACTCCGGTGTTCGACATGAGCGCTTTTGCTCACGGTGAGAATATGGGATCGCTGCGGTGGACAGCAAGGGTCTATTGCACTGCAAGATGGGGGCCGTAAAGGCGCGGTATGTAAACTTTTGAGAGGTCGGCGCTCACCCATGCGCCTCCGCAAAAAGCCCTATGGCGCCGTGCTCGAAACGCTGCTCGCCTGTGCGCCCAAGAAGGGTTAACGTGGATTGAACAGTGGGCCTGTCCCGCGGGGGGAAAGAAATATGAAAATCACGAACTGGACGCTTCAACTTGCGCTTAGCGGCGCCATCCTTGCGCTGGGCGCCTGTTCGACCACCGGGACAGCGCCGACCTCGCCGCCGCCTGCGGCCCCTCCGTCGCCTCAACCTCCACCGCCACCGCCGCCCCCGCCACCCCCACCACCGCCGATGGCGGAAGAGCTGCGTGACCGCTCAGCCGGCGGCTTGCCGGATGACATGGACTGGCCGGACGACTTTGAATCCATGCCGCCCGTCACATCGGCCCCGCCGCCGTCTCCCTCGAAAAGCCGGGAGGCGTTCCGGGACGCGAGCCGCTCGGGCAAGCCGATGCAGGACTTCCTGCCCTTCATAGACGTTGCCATCGAGCAGGACGTGCTGGTCGCCGGGTTCGGGCCTTCGTTACAGGACCGCTACACCCGCATTCAGATCGTGACCCTGGATCCCGACAGCTATGACGTGGAAGGCGTTGCCGGGGATGGGCGCACCGCGAAGAAGGATACGCGGAACTACGATAAGGAAAGCCGCGGATGGCTGGCGCGCACCATGCTCGGCTCGCGCAATGTGACCCGCACACTGCTCGCCGAGTTTGATATCTCGAACCCCGACATCAAGACATCGAAGGCGCTGTTCTCCTCGACCTTCCAGTCCGACAATTCGAAGGGGGAAGCCTGGTCGACCAACGAAAGCGTGTCGGTCTATGCGACGCCCTATTTCAAGGTGAGCCCGAACACGACAATCGAAGGCCGGTTCCGGATGCAGCTCTCGGACGAGCGACAGTCCACAGCCGGTGCGAACGTCATGAACGCGCTGCAGACCGCGGCGAACCTGATCGCGCCGACCTCGGCGCTGGTGACCTTCTTCAACGCGCCCGCCATGGCGCAGGCGTCGAACTTCCTCAACACCCAGTCTGCTTCTCTGTTCGGCCAGTCGATCAGCGAACAATCGACCGGCGCCTTCGCGATCAAGTCCTGGACGTCCGATCCGATCCTCGTGGTCCGGGCCGAGATGCCGCCGCCCGGCAACATCAAGGATACGCGCAAGAAGGAAGGCGTCGGCAAGTGGGTCGTCTATCTCGAACCGCCGATACCGTCCGTGTTCACCACCTACACCATGGGCGGCGAAGACAATCTGCCCGACTATACCGGCATCAGCGCCTCAGATGTGCTCTCCTTCCAGATCGGGGCAGACCTGCGCGTCTATGACTATATCTTCTCGCGCCTCGACATGAACGACCGGATCACGGCGCTGAACGAGACAGGAGATGCAGATGCGGCGCGGGTGATCTGCACACGGATTGCGCGGGGCCTGTCGGAAATCGGCTTCACGACCTTTGACGCCGCAGCCGGAGTCTGGGCGGCGTCAGAATCAGACCAGTTCTCGGCGCTTGCGCGCACCGCCCTTCAAGACCCGGCGGTTTGCCAGTCCATGGCGCTCTGGGACGAGATCAACTGACGCCGAACTTGCCAGAAGCCAACGGCGCCAGCTAAGCAACGACGAGACTTCCGAGGAGTTTGCCGCTTGCCGAGCCCGCCTGACTTTTCAGTGCTGATCGTCAATTACAATGGCGGCGCCTATGTGCAGGGCGCGCTCGATTCCCTGAAACGTCAGACATACCGGGACTTCGAAGTGATCCTGGTCGACAATGCCTCCACTGACGGGTCTGCCGAAGGGCTCGACACGGCAGGGTTACCGGCCTTCACGCTGATGAAGGAGACGGAAAATCACGGCTTTGCCCGGGGAAACAACCTCGCCGCCGAGAAGGCGCAAGGACGCTGGCTGGCCCTTCTCAATCCGGACGCCGAGGCGGCCCCAGACTGGCTCGCAGAAGTGGCCGCCGCCATCCGCGCGCATCCGGGCGTGAAGGCCTTTGCCTGCGCTCAGTACATGCTGGGCAGGCCCGGCTTGATGGACGGGGCGGGAGACGCCTATTTCGGCCTCGGCATTCCCTGGCGGGGCGGATACGGCCACCCGGCGGGCCATATGCCGAATACGGATGGTTGGTGCTTTTCAGGCTGCGGGGCCTCGGCGATCTACGAGACGGACCTATTCTGCGAGATCGGCGGGTTTGACGAGCGATTCTTCTGCTATTGCGAAGATGTGGATCTCGGGTTCCGGCTGCAGCTGCTCGGCCATGATTGCCGCTTCCTGCACAAGGCAGCGGTGCATCATGCCGGAAGCGCGCTGTCAGGCTATCAGAGCGCGTTCTCGATCTTCCATGGCACGCGCAACCGCGTCTGGACCTATATAAAGAACATGCCTCTGCCCGTGCTGCTGTTGACCCTTCCCGGCCATATCGCGC
>Ga0315906_10010050_pt1 | contig 11166 bp, 10 predicted proteins | sample LakEriMetagenome_4_FD_203526 | JGI IMG/M metagenome (GOLD analysis project Ga0315906, IMG submission 203526) | Freshwater fungal communities from buoy surface, Lake Erie, Ohio, United States - Buoy 2 MA122 | ecosystem: Environmental > Aquatic > Freshwater > Lake > Lake biofilm | place: USA... | reverse complement strand
TTCAATGGATTTAGTATGAATGTTAAATGTTTCAATTTCCGATTCTGAAATGATTTCGTCCTTTCCTTTGATAAAATAAGTGGGGAACTTTTGTTCTAATAATTCTACCAAGTGTGTTGTATTTGAACTATTGTAACCACCAACAACAATTGCTAGGTCTACATCATAATTTAATAATTCAATCGTAGCGGATTGATTGTCATTTGTCGCATAGCATAGCGTGTCTCGCGTATCTGCGATGTGGTTTTTGATATTCTCTGAACCATATTTTTCAATCATCACGCTTCGCAAATATTCAGTAATTTCTTGTGTTTCAGAAGCAAGCATGGTTGTTTGGTTCACAACTCCAATTTTATCTAGATCCTTTTCCGATTCGAAAGAATCTGACATTTTCCCTTCAAAAAATGAATTGAACTCCGTTTTGGATTTTTTCCCTAAAATAAATTCTCCCAAGAAAATAGCCTCCGTAATATCTTTGATAACAATTGACGGAGCATTGGATGAACTATGGGAAAAAGTAGCGCGCGTTTCTTCGTGATTGTATTTACCGTGAATGATTATGGTATGATTGGTTTCTCCCAATTTCTCAGATCGATTCCAAACTTTAACTACAAACGGGCATGTCGTGTTGTACGTATCAATATTAACTCCGATTTCACGAAGTTTATTCTCAATTTCTAATGTCGTTCCAAACGCAGGAATGATAACAACATCTTCTGAAGTCAATTCTTCGAAAGGAATCAGTTGCTTTCCGTCTGTATCTTGCAGAAAAGTCAAGCCATTTTCTAATAAATCCTTGTTTACATCAGGATTGTGAATCATCTGGCTCAATAGAAAAATTCGTTTCCCAGGATTTTCTGCAATTGCTTTGTAGCTTCTTTCGATTGCATTTTCTACTCCGTAACAAAATCCAAAATGACGCGGAATCAAAAAGGAAATTTTTCCAAAATCCAATCGCGTAGGGGAAAAGTTTTGTTTTCTGGGATCCTCTAATTTTCTTTTGGCCTTAACCTTACCAATCACAGGTGAACGATAGAATTCAGGAATATCGAATTGCTTCATGGGGTAGAAACGCTTTTTAGCTGTAATTGTTTAATTAAGAACCACAACCGACACAATCGATGTGGCTATCCATTGGTTTAACGCCTTTCAATTTCATTTCTAAATTATGAATTTGATCTTTTAAATCCATATCTGTGAACATATCTCCAGTTAATTGAGATTTCAATTGTTCGATTTGTTCTTCTAGCGTAATTTCTTTGTTCATGCGTGTGATTTTCATTCAAAATTCCAAAAAATCAAATCGATAATTAAAATGAACTAAAAAGAGTTTTGAAGATAGTTATCAACGATTGTAACCAAATTATTTTTAAATGTTTAACGTTTCAAGGACTCATTAAAACATTAAATTCATTTGTGAATTTAGTCCTTGACACAACGAAGTGATAGACCGCCAGTTGTTCCAAGCGGAAAATCAAAAGAACTATTTCTAAAAAGATATTCATCATCATTATACAACGAGAAATAATCGGAATAAATTTCCGCGCTCCACCAATAACCATGATTACCAAGATGCATAAAATCTTGGTTGTATCGGAATCCACCTGGAAGAGCTGAGAAACCACTTGAGTTATTACCATTTCCCGAAAGAGTTTTTTTTCCATTACTTCTCGTATCGTTACAAACGAAACATTTTTTTTTGTTTCGAAGTTCTAAATTCCAATTTTCGCAATTGCTACAAGTTAGATCATCGTCCCAATTACTCCAACCATTTTCTGATTTCATTTTCTTTCCAGTTTCTGAATTTCGTAAAAATCTTTCTAAAGTTTCCCATTCATTAACACTAGGGACGTGCCATCCTTTAGGGGCTAAACCCCGAGGATCGTTTACAGCATATACATTATATAATTTACCGTATATATTGCCGTTTTTTTGATCGTTGTTATAATAACACCATGCGGGTATTTTATTTTTACAAGCCGATTCCCAATCTTCTGCAGACCTTGCCTCTTTTATTGGATCCCCATTTCTAAATGTTGAAACATTTAAGTTTTCTGCCATCCAAATTTGACTACCGATTTTAACTGATTTAATTTGATTTTTTTGAGATTCTATAGAATTGATTTGCAAAATCATTCTATCTATTTCTTGCTGCTTTTTTATTGATTCAGTCTTACTTTCTCGCAATTCAGAGGTTAAATCTAAAATATCCGAAATCATTTTTAATATTTTACTATCTTGTTCATCGACTTTAGTCGTTAACTCTAAAATCTTTAAAGAATTTTCAATATTTAATTTTCTTTCAGCATTAACAATTTTAATTAAGCTATCGGCTCGAAAAGTTAACGCCTCAATTTGCTTTTTTTTGGATTGAGAAAAAGAAATGTATGAGTTAATAAGTAATAATATTGAAAGTATAAATTTCATTTTTGTCATTTTATCAAATTTAAAAAAATTCATTGATTATAAAAAAGAGAAAAAATAACTAAATTACGACTCACAATTAATTTCACTCATAAATTCATTAAGAAAACGAACCATGCGATCGTGTCGTATTTGAGCGATTTCTTTGGCAGTTTGCGTTTCCATTCGATCTTTCAATAAGAGCAATTTCTCGTAAAAATGGTTGATGGTATGTGTTTTCGCATTGAAATAAGCTTCTTTAGAATCGTGTAAAACTGGTGGAACTTCTTCCAAGTAAATCGCTTGATTCTTGCTTCCTCCATAGGCGAATGTCCTTGCGATTCCAATTGATCCAATGGCATCCAATCTATCTGCATCACGAACAATTTTCCCTTCTAACGAGGTATCTGAATCTTTTACTAAAGCACCTTTAAAAGAAACAACTTTTACGACGTCAGAAACTGAATTCGCCAGTTCTTCTGTTCCGCCAAAATCAATGATTACTTGTCGAGCAACTCGCCAACCTTCTTCAAAATTTCCTCCGTTGTATTTGTGATCGGAAACATCGTGCAGTAAAGCTGCCAATTGAATGATCTCACGATTTCCACCTTCTACATTGTGAAGATGCAAAGCCATATTATAAACTCTTAAAATGTGCTGCCAATCGTGACTTCCTTCTTGATCTTTGAATTGATTTTCAATCTTATTTTTGATGTTTTCGATTAAGTTTGACATCAAACTAAAACTTTAGAACTCTGTACGTAAATGTTTGTTTTTCAGATTTTAAAACAACAAAGTAATATCCGTTTTGAAGAAAATTGAGATTGATTGTTTTATTCGTAGTTTCAAAAAGTGTCTTTCCGTTTAAATCGTTAATTGAAATTGATTCAATGATATTATCTGATTGAATATGAATTACATCACTAAAAGGATTTGGGTATACTTTGCCTTTTGAATTAACAAATTCTTTGATTTCCACCGGACCTTCCTTTATTACCTCAATATCATCGACATATAATTTAAATCCGTCAAAGGTAATATTTACAAAAGCGACATGAATAGTTTGATTACTGTAACCATTCACATCCAGATTAACTTCGCGACTTGTCCATTCAAAATTCTCTTGTTCTACATAACCGATTGTATCTATGAAACTTGATAATTGCGTATCTGTTGTAGAAACCAAAACCATATAGTCGTCAGGAAATGAAGGGTCATGAGATTTTGCATTCCATTTAATATAATTTCCAAAACTACCTAAAGAAATTGGTGGAGTAATCATCCATACATTCGCAGAACCTTGTTGTGTAAAAAAAGACGTAGATGCGGCAACTGAATCAATTAAATTTTCAGGGTCTGGAACAACAATCCAAGGTTCATTATATTCAGCGACTTCAGGTGCAGGGGTATATAAATCATTATCAACCAAAGTAAAATTCGACGGAATTGAACCGTTCTGAAATGATTCACTGAAAATAGGTATTTGTGCAAAACCTTGAAACGCAATCAATATTGCTAAAAAAGTAAGAAACTTCATTTAACAAATTTACATTTATTCAACCAATGAAATGAGAATATCCTTGAATTCTTGGTAAAAAGAATCAAATTCTATCAAGCGCTCTTTGAAGAATTGATGAATAATAGACCAGTCGTCATCTTTGTAAAAATTTACATTTTCCAATTCCCAAGAAATGCGACCGATTTTGATTCCTTCGGGGTTAATGAATGATTCATCCCATTTGGTTGGATGTTTCATCGTTTCTTCCAGCACTTTTTTCAGTTCACCCAATTGTTCCCAAAAGATAGATTGAACACCTTCGTCTTTGAATTGAATGTCGTAACAAACTGCGGTAATTTTCCCATCAGAAATCAAACGCAAGTAGGTATTTTTAACTTCAGTAGGGTAGGTAGCCCAATTTACACGGCGACCAGATGACGAAACATGCTTTCGCATTACTTCCTTGAAAGCAGCCCAGAACAATAGATTTCGTTCTTTTCGCGCTTCTTTGGATAGCATGGGTTATTTATTTCCTTTAGCGTGGTCGGCTAAAAACTGTTGTAGCCCAATGTCGGTAAGTGGATGTTTCGCTAACGCTTTGATTGCACTCAACGGTCCCGTCATTACATCAGCCCCAATTTCTGCACAATGGATAATGTGCATTGGGTGACGAACAGATGCCGCTAAAATCTCGGTGTCAAAAGCATAGTTGTCATAAATTCCACGAATTTGCTCGATTAAAGCCAAGCCATCAGTTGAAACATCATCCAAACGACCTAAGAAAGGGGAAATATAAGTAGCACCTGCTTTAGCAGCCAATAGCGCTTGACCAGCAGAAAAAATGAGTGTGCAATTTGTTTTTATGTTCTTTCCAGAAAAGTATTTTATCGCCTTAATTCCTTCCGGAATCATTGGGATTTTAACAACGATGTTTTTATGAAGAGTTGCCAAATGCTCTCCTTCGCGAATCATTCCCTCAAAATCAGTGGAGATAACTTCAGCACTAACAGGACCATCGACGATGTTACAAATCGCAACATAGTGATTCAAAATTTTCTCAGCACCCGTAATCCCTTCTTTTGCCATTAAGGATGGGTTAGTGGTTACACCATCAAGTATTCCGAGGTCATTTGCTTCTCGAATTTCATTCAGGTTTGCTGTATCGATAAAAAACTTCATACTTTGTTATTTTTTCTTTTTCATTTCTTGTTGCATTCGCTGCATTTCCTCTAATTTCTGTTGGAAACGGGATTTTTTCTTTTCCTTTCCTCCATTTGCAGCATTTTGTGCTTTGCGATCAGCCATTTTTACTCTTAATTTCTCTTCATCAACGAAGAAGTTTTTAATGGCAACCATTAATAAAATTGAAATCAAAGTCGATATGAAGTAGTAGTAGCTTAATCCGGCAGAATAGTTATTGAAGAAGAAAATCATCATAACCGGGAAGAAATACATGATAAACTTCATATTTGGCATTCCCGGTTGTTGCGGTTGCTGAACGTTTCCGCTATTCATGTATGTATAGAGTAGGGTAGTGGCTGACATCAATAATGTAAACAAACTTACGTGATCGCCATACGGCCAAACATTAAATCCGAAATCAAAAATGGAATCATACGATGATAAATCTTCCGCCCACAAAAAAGATTTTTGACGTAACTCGAAAGCAGCAGGGAAGAAACGGAAAACCGCTAAAAGAATAGGCATTTGAATCAACATGGGAACACAACCTGAAAGCGGACTGGCACCAGACTCCTTATAGAGTGTCATCATCTCCATTTGCTTTTTCATCGCGTCTTCTTGCTTTGGATATTTGGCGTTTAACTCATCGACTTCAGGTTTTAGAATTTTCATTTTTACCGATGAAACAAACATTTTCCATTGAACCGGCATAAGAATAAGCTTCAGAATGATTGTGAGTAGTAAGATTGCAATCCCAACACCAATTCCTCCTGATAAAATCAAATTGAATATAGGTTGAACGGCATATAGGTTTATCCATCTGAAAAGGCCCCAACCAAAGTTCAATATATCATCATAGTTTTTATCGTACGCTTTTAATAGTTCATAGTGATTTGGTCCAAAAAACCAATTGAAGGATGCCTTCGAATTTTTCAAGTTTAATGACAACGTTGAATTAAAGTCTTTGATGTGAGTCCATTTTTTCTCGTGACCTTCATTGTAATTACGAACATTCATCGAAGAACCATCCTTTGTGAAACCGTTATCAGGACGTATAATTGACGAAAAATAACTTTGCTTGTAAGCTACCCAATTTAAATTGTCTTCAGCTTTTAAGTAATCGTCAGAAGTTTCACTTAAATAGGAAAAACCTTCGTTCTTTTGATCATAACAAATTGTAGAAACCCTTCTCTGCTCGCTAAATAAACGCTCCGTTTTCCTGAATTCGGTTTTCCAATTGAATTGAACGTTTTTTCTAGCAACACTCTCTAAGCCAATTAATTCTACATCATAATCTAAATCATAAGTATCGTTTAATTTATAGGATTGTTGAATTTTTCCATCAGGTAATTCGAGTTCAAAAACTATTGAATTTTGCGATTTTTTTAATACTCTAAAAACATGAGAAGCTGATCTAAAGGTTTGATTCTTATATGGGAAAACCAATTGATTTCTGTTATCACCATCTTTAAAAAGACAAAGTGGATTCTTTTTGTTTTTTGCAAAATCCGTGTATGATTTAAATTCTTTTAAATAAACGGCTGATACAAGTCCACCTTTGGTATTAAAATCAACAATCAATTTATCATTTTCAAGTCGAATGATTTCTCCTTTAACTTCAGTATTAGCAAGTTTCTTTGATTCAGGGGTATCATTACCTGTATTTCGGTCAACAACTTTTGTTTTATCTTTTAAAGATTCTTTGGTTACTTTTTGTTCAGTTTTTGAAGGCTTTTTCTTTTTTAAATCATCTTTTGAAGGCTGATTAACAATTGAAAAAACGGTTAGAATTAAACCGAGTAAAACTAATCCGATGGTGGTATTTCTATCCATTGAGGGTATTTATTTTTTATTTTCTAATGCTGCATTAACGAATGCCACAAAAAGTGGGTGAGGCAAATCGACTGTGCTTTTATATTCCGGGTGAAATTGAACACCAACAAACCAAGGGTGACCGGTAACTTCTACTACTTCAACAAGACCTGTCTCAGGGTTTTTTCCTGTTGCTAACATACCTGCATTTTCAAATTGAGCCAAATATTCGTTGTTAAACTCATATCGGTGGCGATGTCTTTCGGAGATTTTTTCGGTATTATAGGCTTTCGAGATTTTAGATTTTGGCTTTAATTGACAGGCATATGCTCCCAAACGCATTGTTCCTCCGAAATTGGAAATACTTTTTTGTTCTTCCATCATCGAAATGACAGGAAAACTCGTTTCTTCCGAAATCTCAGTTGTATGAGCATCTTCCATATTGAGCACATTTCTGGCGAATTCAATTACGGCACATTGCATTCCCAAGCAAATTCCCAAGAATGGAATATTATTTTCTCTTGCGTATTGAACTGCCTCAATTTTACCTGAAATTCCACGAGAGCCAAATCCCGGAGCGACTAGAATACCATCCAAATGTCCAAGTTCACTCTCAATACTATCTTTTGATAATTTTTCTGAGTGAATCCATTCTACATTTACCCTTGCCTCATTCGCTACACCTGCATGAATGAAAGCTTCGCTTATTGATTTGTAAGAATCTTTTAGTTCAACATATTTACCAATTAAACCAATTGTAACCTCCTTTTTTGGATTTTTTAATCGATCCAAGAATGATTTCCAACGAGATAAATCAGGAGTAGATTTCTTAGGTAAACCTAACTTTTCTAGTACAACCTTATCCAATTCCTCAGCCTGCATGAGCAAAGGAACATCGTAAATAGATGAAGCGTCTCGTGATTCGATTACCGCGTTCATGGAAACATTACAAAATTTGGCAATCTTGCGACGAAGATTTAAATCCAATTCATGTTCCGTTCGGCAACACAAAATATCGGGTTGAACTCCTAACTCCATCATTTGCTTAACAGAGTGTTGTGTAGGTTTAGTCTTTAATTCTCCCGCAGCAGCTAGATAAGGAACTAATGTCAAATGAACGACAATGCAATCGTTTTCATGTTCCCAAAGCATTTGACGCACTGCTTCAACATAGGGTAATGACTCAATATCTCCAACAGTTCCGCCAATTTCGGTGATTACAATGTCAAATTTCCCTTTTTTTGCAACAAGCTGAATTCGCTCCTTTATTTCATCTGTAATATGCGGAATTACTTGGACTGTTTTCCCTAGATAATCTCCTCGACGTTCTTTTTCAATAACCGCTTGATAAATTCGTCCAGTCGTAACATTATTTGCTTGAGATGTCGGTACATTTAAGAAGCGTTCATAGTGGCCTAAATCCAAATCAGTTTCAGCGCCATCGTCGGTCACAAAACATTCTCCGTGTTCGTAAGGATTTAGTGTTCCTGGATCAATGTTAATGTATGGATCAAGTTTTTGAATCGTGGTGGAGTAGCCTCGCGCTTGTAATAATTTGGCTAAAGATGCAGAAATGATTCCTTTTCCCAGAGAAGATGTCACGCCCCCGGTTACAAAAACATACTTGGTTGAATTCGACATGAAATTAATTTGTAACTACGGGACGCAAAGTTAATACATCATTCGGAAGTAATTTGAAATTGTTGAAAATTAAATTACTTCTTCCATTTTAAATAGTTCTTTTCTTGAATTGGTCGATTTTCTTCAATTTCTGTTAATGGTTCGCAGGGCAGGAGGGAGGTATGACAATCCTGAGGGAGCTTTTGATACAATTTTGTGCCTTCCGTTTTCCAAGCAATCATTTCATCCGAAACTTGTTTTACAATTTTAGCCGGATTTCCAACTACTAGACTTCGTTCGGGAATAATTGTATTTGCTGAAACAAAACACAATGCACCAACAATCGATTCTTTGCCAATTACCACATCATCCATAATTACGGAATTCATTCCAATCAAACAATTTTCTTCTAAAATCGCGCCGTGAATAATTGCACCGTGACCAACATGAGCGCCTTTTTTTAAATGCACAGTGGTACCGGGAAACATGTGAATGGTGCAATTTTCTTGAATGTTGCAGCCATCTTCAATTATAATTTGTCCCCAATCACCTCGTATAGCAGCACCTGGACCAACGTATACGTTTTCACCAATAATTACATTTCCAGTTACGCTTGCTTGCGGATGAACGAAACTAGATGGTTTTATGACCGGTTTGAAACCATTGAACTCGTATATTGCCATTTTATTATGTTAAATAGAAATCATTTTACGACCAAAGTAGCTAAATTAGCAATGTAAATTCAAACTTAATTCAAATGAAAGCAATTACTTTATTTTTTGGCATTTTTATATTATCGGCTTGTTCTTATGGTCAAAAACGCGTTACCCAGGAGGAGTTTAAAAAATTAATGAAAGATAAAACAGCGCAAATTCTCGATGTTCGCACAGCAAACGAAGTTGCGCAAGGGAAAATACAGGGCTCAATGAACATTGATTATTTTAAAGCTGGTTTTGTTGAAACCGCAACAGGAAAATTAGATAAAAACAAACCAGTTTTAGTTTATTGTGCTGCTGGAGGTCGAAGTGCATCTGCTGCGAAAGACCTTAAGAAAGCAGGCTTCAAAAAAGTTTTCGACCTAGATGGTGGGTTTGACAACTGGAAGGAATAACTTAAATAAGTATGATTTATAGGGTTAAGAAGTAAAAGTCTGTTATATTATGGATTATTCTATTTAACATAATATAAATTATAATACAAAATAACATTAATGCAATTCTCATTATAACAAACATTTACCAATCTGATATGTTGGCTATATTTGAACAAAAAATTAATCATTGTCCGCTAGCGATCAACAAACTATTTTAGATTTAGAATTCAATTTAATCATTGAATGGCTTGGACAATATGTTATTGAAAAAACAGCTTCTGAAAAAATAAAGAATTTAAAACCTTCCAATAATTTCGTTCAGCTTGAATTTGATTTGAATCAATTGGACCAATTAAAAACTATTCGAATTTCAAATGAAAGTTTTCCAGCATTGGATTTCGAAGAATTAAAAGAAGAAATTAAACTTTTAAAAATACAGAATTCTGTTGTTTCTATTGAAGGTTTTAGAAGAATTTATCAAGCTTCAGATTTGGTAAATCGATTAGTGACTTTTTTTGAATCTCGTAAACAACGTTATCCAAGCCTCGAAACGATCGTTGAACAGTGTGAAATTAATCACGAAATTAATAAACGAATCGATCTGGTATTTGATCGAGCTGGAACTGTTAAAGATGATGCATCTCCTCTTTTAAATGAAATTCGTCAACGTGTTAAAACACTTCGAAATCAAATCAATCGAAATTTTGAACGTGAGTTGCGGAAACTTTTGAAAGATCAGATTTTAGGCGATGTCACGGATGGATACGTAAATGAACGACGGGTTCTTTCGGTGCAATCATCTTTTAAGCGCAAAGTTTCAGGAAATGTCCACGGCTCAAGTAAAACGGGAAACTTAACTTATGTCGAACCGCAAGTTAACGTCCCTCTGAATAACGAAATGGAGTTTCTTTTGGATGATGAACGCAAGGAAATTCATCGTATTTTAAAACAATTGACAAACGATATAGCTGTTCATTATCCGTTGATCGTTGCTTATCAAAATTGTCTAGTAGACTTCGATTTCTTGAATGCAAAATGTCGTTTGGCTTTGGAAATGGACGCTGTCCTGCCTGGAATCAATCGAAAAACGGATTTTGAATACATCGATGCATATCATCCAATTTTAAGAAAGTCCAATTCATTGGTAAAAAAGGAAACGAAGCCGCAGCGAATCCTCATGAATGGAAATCAACGGATGTTGGTCATTTCTGGGCCAAATGCCGGTGGAAAAAGCATTACGCTCAAAACAGTTGGATTACTTCAATTGATGCTCCAATCAGGACTTTTAATTCCTGTCCAAGAAAATAGCAAAGCATGTTTTTTTCAGCAGATTCTATCCGATATCGGAGATAACCAATCTATTGAAAATGAGTTATCTACCTACTCTTACCGCTTGCAACGGATGAACTACTTTCTAAAGGTTTCAAACCATCGAACACTGTTACTTCTAGATGAGTTTGGAACGGGTTCTGATCCTGAATTAGGAGGTGCTTTAGCTGAAGTTTTCTTTGAGGAATTGTATAAAAAATCAGCTTATGCAGTCATTACGACACACTAC
>Ga0315906_10010049_pt1 | contig 11166 bp, 24 predicted proteins | sample LakEriMetagenome_4_FD_203526 | JGI IMG/M metagenome (GOLD analysis project Ga0315906, IMG submission 203526) | Freshwater fungal communities from buoy surface, Lake Erie, Ohio, United States - Buoy 2 MA122 | ecosystem: Environmental > Aquatic > Freshwater > Lake > Lake biofilm | place: USA... | reverse complement strand
TTAGCTATTGGATAAGCCATTTGTAATGCACCATTATTGATATTTGCAAGGTCGGCAGGCGATGTATCTTTTTTGGTTTGTAATTGACAAGCCCCAATCCCATCGTGATAACTCCATTCGTTATTAGTAGGGTTTAAAAAGTGAACCCTAACGGTTACCCAAACACCATTGAAGGAAGTTCCCTGGTTCGTAATTTCGATTCGGTACTGCTTAAATATTTTCTTCAATAAGTGTTCAACCTTGTCAATCGGTAAATAATTGTAATCCCTGATGTACGGATGTTTTTTCACCCACGTTGCAGGCGGTTGCTGACTTAGTAATAAGTTGAAAGCATCATTCTTGTAGCTTAATTCAACATCTTGTGTTAAATCGCTAAGTGTTGGTAGTTGTTGTTTGTCTGTCATTGTAGTAGTTCATTAATTTGGTTAATGGTTTGTTTGTATTGTTTTTCGTTATGTTTGATTTGGGCTTCGCAGTTTGTGATTTGAGTAAGAAACAATCTACTACTTTGAGTATCTTGTACTTCACTCCATTTCTCCTGCAAGTATATAATCTGTTCTTTATAATCCCTTATCAAATTTAAAATTTGCCTTAAATTTGTCGTTAAATCATTGAGTAATTGGTGGTTCATTTTAGTTCTTTTAATAATTCGTTGAATAATTCGGTTGCTTCTTTTGTTGATGAGCGGTACTGGACTAATCCTACACCTTTCTTATAATGGATAATTCGATAGTTTGCGTTGGTTAAATCTCTCTCCAATACTATTTGTTCAGTTTTACCCCATCTGTAATCTAATCGCTTGTGGGTTGGTCGTTCTCTACTCATAACTTAAATCTCCTTTGTTCGTTAAACTTGTATATTCAATCTGCAATCTTGCGACTAATTCGGTTTGTTTATCCCATTCATTCAATGCTGCGGTGCATTCTTTGTATGCCTCATCAGTTTCGTACAAGTAACGTCTATTCAATGCTGCGGTGTGGTTTCTTTGACATTCAAATAATCGGTTCTTTTGCCTCTGTAATTCTCGGTATTCTATTGATATTTCTCTCATATTATCTTAGTTATTAGTGGGTAACTTGGTGATGGTGTAAATTGGTTAATTCTCTCTTGAGTTTCTTCCATTAATGTTTCTAAGTACTTTCTCGCATCGCTTTCTTTTACAAAAAGTGTCCTATCAATTACATCTGCCCTGCCATTGTGGTGGCTGTGGCATACTTCATATAGTTTTTTTTCATAAAGATATTGCAATCTGAAACCATTAGCACCTATTGAGGTCTGCTCTATTGTTGTGATATGTCGTGGTCTGCCCATTATAAATACTAAACTTTATTTGACTTTTTAAGAAATTCAATTTCCTCTTTAATATTCAGCATAGAATTGTATTCTAATTCTACTTTTAAAGAATTGATAATTTTACCTGCGGTGTTGGCTAATTCTTTACCAACATTTAAACCCATTTTGCCTGCTTTCATTCTTGTGTAATTGTCACTAAGGCTTGTTCTTAATTCTGTGATGTTTTGCATAATCTTTTTGTTTTAATTATTAATTTTTGTACTTCTATTATTTCAGGATGTTGTTTTATTTGTTCTCTTGTAATATTACAATTATTTATAATACGACTTAAAACGTAATTATCATGTAGTTCTTCTCGTTCTATTTGACCTCTTTTTTTTGAACGATTACGAATTGAAACTTTAACGCAATCAAGTTGTCGATATTTTTTACCATAAATTAATCTTTTATGTTTTGTTTCAGGTTTAGATAAATGTTTAATTAAGTGTTCCTTTCTTTTATTTTTATTTTTAAGAGCCCATTCTTTATTTATATTATCTAATTTTTCTTTATTTTCAATGTAGTATTTTTTCTTATATTCTTGAAAATTTTGTTTTTTATTTTGATAGTATAATCTTTTCTTTTCTTTTAATACTTCTTTGTTTTTTTCTGTCCATTCTTTTACACGGTCTTTATATTTAGCATTATACAATTTAGTTTTTTCTGAATTATATTTAGAACTATTTTTTTTTCTTTCTTTTCTTTCTTCATCAGTTAAGTAAGAAATTAAACGCCCTTTGTTATCTCTTAATTTTAAATGTTCCATTATGGTTCTATTATTAAAGGTTGACCGCCCATGTTTAAGTAGGCTTCGCAAATGTCTTCAAGGCTCATATCATTCAAATCATACATCACTGGGATTTCTTTATGTTCAGGTACTCCAAAATCGCAGGTGTCAATTAATGCGGTGTCTTTGTATTCAGATACTGCGGTTAAAACTTGGTCGTAGTTTAGGATTGAATTAAAGGTGAAATTAGATTGCTTAGGTGTGTAGCTAACTTCAATGATGTGTCCCATCGTATCGTGCAGGATTGAACGTGCATCTGTTACTTTAACCCCATAAGTCCTGCTAATATTAATCGCTGCCAATAACTTGTCAAAATCTGACTTGTCAAGTTTTAACTCAAAGTTATGACTCCAAATCTTGCGGATAAACCAATCCATTTTGTCGGGGCTATGCTTCAATAAACTTTCGTAAATATCTGAATACATCTTGCGGGCTGTTTCAACCTCATACAATACAATAATCATGTCTGTTGCGATGTTGAATAGTGAACGATAATTTGGTGTGGTAAATGTTTCTTCGCTGTCTAATTGCTCCTGAAAGTTGCGGATTAGACATTCTTTTGTAGTTTGATGTGTGTTCATTTGTTTATGTATTTAAATTTGCTTTTTGAAAGAATTTCATTGATTTCAGATTTATTATAAATAATCCTACTGCCAATTTTAGTTGGCATAAGAATACCTCTTGCGCCCCAATTATAAAGCGTTTTTGAAGTAATTTGTAAAAGTTTGCAAACTTCATTTCGAGTTAAAAAATCTATTTGCTCTGGTAATATATTAGAATCTTTTTGTTTATCTTGTCTCATTAATTCTGAAAACATATCCAAAATCATTTGCTCGATATTAGCTAACCTGTCATTTATTTGTTCAAAAGGATTATCCATTTTAGTTAAAGTTTAAAATTTGGTAAGAATTGATTTGATTTAATTGAATTGTCAAGTCTTTTAATAGCCTATTAGCTTGGTAAACTTTGCAGAATGTGTTATCATCAATAGCAATATTTCGCAATCGCTGAACACGCTCATATCGTGATAAAATAGTGTTAGGTCTTGACTTGTTGGTGACGGGTTTTGATTGCTCGCCATACAATAGTTTTTTTAGTAGTTTTTCCATTGGTTTAATGTTCGATTAATTGTTTGATTTTAATTTCTTTGGTTAATGGTTCTGTCCAGTTCGTATGCTTTTTAAAGTAGCTTAGGAATGAATCTGTTGTCAACTTAGGTGAGTTATTTACTGCCCACCTTTGAATTGTTCGCTCATTGCAGCCTAAATCTAAACTTAACTTGATTCGTAAGTTGTAATCGGTGGCTAATTGGTCTCGGTTCTTTTTTGTCATTTCTGTTCTTGTCATATTATATGTACCTTTCTAAATATTCAAATGTATAGGTAGCAGAATTGTCACTTTCTCTTACTACTAATAGCATATCTTTTTTATTAAATTTAACTATTTCGCCACCATTACGAGACCAAGAATCGTATAATCTTTGTAATTCATTTCTTAGTGCTGTTTTAGTTGCAAATGCTTCATAAATTCTACATTGAGATGAGAATCCTTCTTTTGATTTTAAAATTTGATGTTTAGCTGTTTTCATTTTGTTTTGATTTAATTGGTTATTCATAATTTTGTTTCGTTTATCTGAGTTCAAAAGTCGTAGTATTATACGACATTACAAAATATTGAATAAAAATAATTTGTAACTTACTATAAATCAAGCTATTATTTTTTAGCATAAACGTAAAAAAAGCCCCAAAATGTAACTTTTAGGGCTATCCAGTTGTTCGGTTTTTCCGAACTACTCACTCTTTTTATGTGGCATAATGAGGTAGAACCCTAAGAACATCGCTAAAAATCCAATGACTGCGAACCAATCCCTTGCTTTTATGTATAGGCTCTCCCACCATTCTATTTTCTTAATCTTTGTTGGCACTTGCACCTGGACCAATTTTGTCTTATAGATAGTATCTGATTTGCATTTACCTTGAATATAAATCTTTTCGCCTACTTTTTTGTACCTAATCTCTAAGCGGTCTTTAATAATAGTGAATGAATCAATACTTGAATTGAAGAATGTATCTACTTTGATTGCTTTGATATAAATTGTATCGTGAACTAATACAGAATATGGAATACTATCTGTTATGCAGAACTTTTCTAAGGCTCGTTTCTTTGTGTATAGGCAGCCCGATAATAACCAAGTGATACAAACTATTGATATTAATTTTTTCATGCAGCAAATGTAATAAAAAAGCCCCACAAATGTGAGGCTCTTTAACCAAATAATTAAATCAATGAAAAACGAAAACTACTGTTGCAAATATACTTTTATTTTTAAACTAAAAAACTTTTCCTTCGATAATTGATTTTAAATTAAAGTTATAATCGCCTTTATCGTTTAGTTCTAAATATCCAAATCCATGAGTCCACATATTGATTGGTAGATAAGCAGGATGTAAGTCGCATAAACAACCGATTGAGAAACATGAATAAGGGTGTTCATCTAAGTTTTTACCCATGTCTTTTGTTTCTCTATGAAAGTGTGATGTTACTGCACTTTTATTCAACTTTAATCTTAATGACCTCGCAGGATTTACACCACCACTTGTTAATCCAGTTTCGTGACCATGAAATATTGCTAACTTACCTGCATAGATATATTGAGTAGAATCTACTTTGATAATATTTAAATCTCGAAGTTTTAATAATTCATGCAGTTGGATTAATTCAATGTCGAATATCTCGGGTGCTTTCTGCATTATATACTTATCATACCTTAAATCATGGTTGCCATAACTCCAAACTATTAATGCTTTTGGAAACATAGCCCTAAGACCTTTTAAGAATACCCTTGTGCAGTCAATTTCGTATTTAACTGAACGCTTTCTCATATCCTTTTCATGTCTTGAGATGGTTGCAAAATCAATTAAATCTCCATTGATTATGATAGTATCTACTTGTTGGTCTAATCCATACTCTAACGCTGCGAAGACTGCATCATCATTGTGGTATGGGATGTGCAAATCACTTATTATTAAAATCTTTTTACTTGCTTTTGGTAGTTTATATGGTTGTATTCTTTCGCTTTCGCCTTTTGGCAAATCTTTTTTTAGTGCTTCAAATTGTTTCCTAAATTCAACATGAGTTTCTTGTTTGTTTTTAACACCATAAACACCTTTTAAACCCCTTACGTGACTCCTAACTTGCTCGAGGTCTTTGTAAACACTTTTATTTTCAGCATAAATCTTCTTTGCTAAAGTCATGTTTGCAGTGTTTGGGAACTTTAATAAATATTCTTTAGCTATGTCTGATTTTATAGTTGGTTGACCTGCCATAATTTTTATTTATTCTTCTATGTTAACTTCGTAAATTGATTTCAAAGAGAAATGAACAAGTTTTAATGCCATTCTTTTAATATCGCCTACCATTTCTCTATCTTCATCTGATAACATGACTGTATCAATAGTATCAACCATTTGATAGGCATAAGTTGAAGCAGATATTATTTCTGAATATGTTTCAGATTCCTCATAAACTACCTCTTCTAATTCTGTTGAAGTTTCCATAAATATCTTCGTCTGTATAACTTGGTTCAATCAAAGGTATCTCTATAATGTTTATTTCTTCAACTATCATTTTTATATTATTGTTAAGTATGGAATAGTTGTGCTTCTTCTTTTCTTCTATTAACTAAGCCTTGTAAGACCTTTCCTCCTGCAGTGGTGTAATGTGTTTGCCACCATTGTTTAAGGTCCTTAGACTTAGAATTAACTAACTTAAATAAGGTTTCGGACTTTCCGCAATTCCATGCGAATGAAACTAAGGCATCAAATTGATATTGGGTTAAATCTATTTTAATATTCTTGTTTACTATCGCCTCGTATTGTGGCAATAAATCCATTAATAATTCTTCCGCTTGTTGCTGTGTAATCTTATCGCCTAACTTAATTTTACTGCCATCTTTGTAAAACGTATTTCCATAACCTATCGTTACTTTATTTGCAGGGCAAGTATATGCAGTCAATTTGCAGCCTTCATATTTTTTGATTAATCCAAGTCCTTTAAGTCCTATCTTCATTGCTAAATAAATTAGTTAGTTCATCTATAACTGCACCTCCCACCAATATCCAAAATGCTATCTTTTCATTGCCATTAACATAAGCAGAAACCGAGATGGTCGCTAATATTGATTTAATAGCTAATAGCCATCTTTTGACATTTTTTGGTGTAGGCTCAAAGTAGTTTCTAAGTGATATTTTCTTCATCTCAATTCCTTAAATGTTTGCTCAAATCCAAATGACTTTACAAGTGCATAAGTTAACACCACAGCCATCATAGTTGTTATAAAGCTATGTAGTATCTCATCGTATGAATAACTCAAGCATACGCACGCTAAAGCATCAAATAATAACTCTACTAATTTAATTCTATGACCACCATCATTTGGAAATGTATTTTCTAAATATCCATGTTTATTTCGGGTGAATCTTGCATAACTCCACCATTCTGAATATCCATGTTTTTCGAATAAAGAATCGAATAAAATAATACACTCGAATAATGCTCGGCAATACCCTGCAATCAAAGCGAATATTACACCCAGAATCATGTAGTCAAATTCAATCATTTCTTTAATCCCTTTTCAAAGTCATCTATTGACTTATCGGTTATCATCTTGATTATCCAATTACAAAAACGAAATATCCAATAAATGATTGTACATATTGAGGCTATGGAAGCGAATAAAAAATTATGTTTCTCAAGCAAGGCTATAAAGCCCAATACTGAAACAAATATGTCTAAAAATCTATGAGGCATCTTCTTCTAAAATTGGTTTGTAATCTATCTGTGGTAGTGCAATAAGTTTGTCTTTAATATCAATAAAATCCAAGTCTTCAATTACTGCAATATTGCATACATACTTGCCATTTGCATCTAATATAAACTCTAAAATAGAACCATTTTTATAAGTTCCTTCAAGTTCTTTTTTTTGTTTTAATGTTGCTACTATTACTTTCATATTATACTCCTAATGCGGTGAATGTGTTGCGTAAAAATGCTACTAAATTGGTATTATCAATACTACCCGAACCATGCCATGAAGCCCCATGATACATAGTATCATAATTGCCTCTTGGTACTACTTCATTGAACTCTGTTAGTTCCGTTGTTGCGCTATTTGGCAAACCTACTGAAGTTCTTGTAACAGCATTGTAAGTGCCATTTATTATACTAAAATTACCAGTTGAAGAATCAATCCTTTGCCCTTCACAACATACCCACCCACTTGTTACTACGGATGTATTACCTGCACCATTGTTATCATTATTGTAGGCTGATGATATGTTTGAATCTCGTGTTATTGATAGCCTTGTATTTGGTGCTGTAATTCCTTGTTGTGCGCCCATTGCCCTAACCGTTGCTGTGAATGGTGGATTTTTTACAAAGTAACCATGACTTACAGAATTTAAAGTTAATTTAACCGCATTTAAAGCAGGATTGTAATTCAAGTTCAAGTAACTTGTACCACTTGATTTAACACCATTGATGTCAAATGTTGGACTACTTACTGGTGTGATTAAACTACCTCTTATTATGCAAGTTCTTTGTGCTATACTATTGCTCAATCCTGCATAGATATTTAACCTATCTAAATTATTTAAAATAGAACCATTAGCAACCGCAGGCTTAAAGAAACTATTATCAATCGCTGCAAGTTCCGCATCTGTTATGCTGCCACCATTAGTTTCAATACTTGTTCTCCATGCTAATGCTTGTATGCTAAATCCGCCTGCCTTAACAAATGGAAGTCCTATCGCTATCGTTGGAAAATTAGCCATTATTGATACTCAATTACTGAACCACTTGACAATGTATAAGCAGTTATATTAAAGTTAGGATTTGTCGGCAAATATGTTCCTGCTTTAATCGTAACACCTGTTAAATTTTTTAAAGTCATTTGATTAACTCCATTGATTGCAAATGCTGTAAAAACACAATCAGTCATTACAACTATGCTCTCAACTGCTAATCCTGTTCTTGCGGATGTTCCTGCGTTTACATAAAACCCACCCATTCCGCTAATTTTCTCTAATGCTGTACTCATAATATTATATATAAATTTTTGTTTAAATTGTTGGGACTTGACATCTGTCGTTTAATTCCATTAAGTCAAGTGCTATGTCTAATTTCCATCCATTCACTACATCGGGAAAGCCTTCACGAACTTGTCCGAAGTTTACATCATATCTTACGTTAAAATAATCTTGGTAAATTGGGTCGCTCAATTCTGCTATTAAATCCCTGCCTATGCTTAACGTATCACTCAATACATCTACCTCATTACTATTGTCTGCTCGTTGAATATCTAAAACATATAATGACAAATTCATTGTAAACATTCGCTCACTCATTTGGCTATCGTTTATGTCGCACCAAACCATCGTGTACTGCTCCTGCTCACTTGCGCTTATATCTGTAATCGAACCAAAAACAAAACTATTTATTTGCAGATGGTTGTTGCAGATTGTTCTTATTATGTTTAGTACCTGGTTTAGTGTTATGAACTTCATTTTGTTGCTTTATAAATGCTTGTAATTTCTCGATGTTTGTCTTATTGATTCCTTTGTTCATTAGCAGAATGTGCAACCTCTGCCAGTTACACTTGGACTTGTTTCTAAATCAGTAAAATTGTATTGACCTTTGCAACAGCTATTGTCATCTAATAGCATACCACTTGTATAATTAGATTGCTTTGCGTAGATAGTCGCTAAGTCTGAATTTGGTTGGTTTAAAAACAAAGGATAAGTAGTATCGTTCGCATATAAATACTTGGTTAATCTTTCAGCATACCACTCGGCTTTATTCTTTGCCCTATCCATAACCATCGTTAGTTCATCAATGCTTGCAGGCTGCATATTATCTGCGTTCTGTACCCCTACTGCCTTGTTGAAATACTTGTAATTAATATTTAAAGGTAGTTCATATCTAACATACCAAATCATTGCAGGTGTGATGTAAGTATCAAGTAATAATTTGTATGAATTACTCAATGTTCCTGCAATAATCTTTGTCACAAAATCATTGTATAATGCTGTTCCTAATATCGGTAAAATATAAAACGATTGAACATCAATTATTGTCGGTGTTACTACTTTCATATCTACATTATCTTGCAAGATTGACTCCTGCTTTAATGTTGCTTCACTTAAAAAAATTGCTTTTGCCATTATCTTATTTTCTTAACTAATTCTTGAACAAAAATATGCCTACAAAAAGGCAAGTTTACATCTTGTTTAGGGTCATGATACCAACCGCCTCTGCGCCTGAAAGCATCATAGTTCGGTATTCCATATATTGCCCCTAATTCTTGACCAATTTTGTCAATATCATCCTTTGAAAAGTAACGTGGATTTGCCATCATTGATTCGCAGAAAGGTCTACTTGTTCCACCTTTAACTAATGCAGGTGCATCGGGTCTTAAAACATATCTATAACGAATGTATAAGTCTTGAAAACTTGGTACTACTTTATTTGAACCCGACCTTGTTAAACTTATCTTACCTTCACTATCCAAATCAATCAAACCTTCATCTCCTAATGCTGTCAAACTTTCAATAATTGATGTCTTATCTGTCTTTAAAATCTTGGTTAAATCTTCAATTAAAATATTAGGTGTTTTTTGTATCAAATCTAACACCGCATTATCTTGCTTACTCAATGCGAATTGCTGTGAACTAAACATAAATTTTTTATGCTTTACACTTACGAAATTCTCAATAGGCTCACCATATTTTAAGAACACACTAAAATCCAAATCATCATCTGCTATTTGGTCATGTGAACACTTAGAGAATTGTGCAGGACTATCAGTTGGAATAACTGCATCGGCTGCTAATGGTGGCTTGTTAACTATTCCTCTAATCTCATCTTGACTTAATGAAGACAACACCTTGTTCGCTACTAATGGGCTCAATGAATTTAAAGCATCACTAATAGTTGAATTAACATTGGTTTGAATGTCCAAAGGTTTGCGCCCTATAATTTCCCTCATCTCATCCTTAGTTAAAATAGTCATTAAAGTTTGCTCACTAAAACTTGGCATAATTGGCTCTAATGCTTTTATTTTTAGTTTGCCTTTTACCGGAGAGAATAGATTATAAATTTCTTCTTGTACTCTTTGTTTCGGATTAACGTAAGTATTTGCGAATAAGTTATAAGCATCTACCATCTCATTGCGCCCACCTAATTGCCCCTCTACTCTCACACCAAATAACATCGGTGATGTAATCTTATGTCCTACAAAAATTTCTTGTTGTATCGTGTCATTTAATGCTTCGTACTTCTTATCAAAATCTCCTGCTGCTAAGTCTAAAATTTCGGGTACTCTATTCGGATCATCTACGAAATCAATTACTATACTACCTGCATTGTCAGTTGGTGTGAACTTAGCTTTTAACTTGCGTTCTGTTGACTTCATTTCTTCATCTGAAGGTACACCATTCTTGAACACAATCATTTTAGAACCTTTGAAACTATTCTGTATTTCGGCTCTATGAAAATTTGCTATTTCAGCATCAGTAATAATTGCAGGTATTGCACCAATATACTCGGGTAATGTATAAGTATTGATATTAGGTCTATACGATTTGTAATAATAGATACTTTCACTCGGTAGCTTCTTTAAACTTGGGTCGAATGGTGGTAAGGTTTTGTATTCATCTTCTTTAATGTTTGTGTTTTCGCCACCTTCATTATTTAACCATTTATCGCTTATATAAAATTCGCTGTTATCTTCTGTGCTTCGAACATCGCAATAATTAACGTGATAAATTTCTGAAATACCACCCTTTTTGTCGCTAACAATTTTAAGATAACAACCTCCAAAAATTTCACAATCTAAATCGGTCTTGTTTAATAAGTCTTTTAATGTTTCGTATGGATTTGGATTGTCAATAAATGCTTTCAATGCAACCACCTCTTCGCCTTCCATTCCTAATTCATCAAACATCCACCCTTGCCCCGTTATGTATTGCTGTTTGCTTGTTAATATTGCG
>Ga0315906_10010048_pt1 | contig 11166 bp, 11 predicted proteins | sample LakEriMetagenome_4_FD_203526 | JGI IMG/M metagenome (GOLD analysis project Ga0315906, IMG submission 203526) | Freshwater fungal communities from buoy surface, Lake Erie, Ohio, United States - Buoy 2 MA122 | ecosystem: Environmental > Aquatic > Freshwater > Lake > Lake biofilm | place: USA... | reverse complement strand
ATTGTAGGGGATGGTGTACATCTTCCACTCTGCCTGGTACTTAGCAGGAAGGACTTGGAAGTGCACCAAAGGAAAGTCTATAATGACCCGAGAAACTGCCTGCGTGGTGTAATCTTCATAGACAAACTTGCTGAAATAGTCTGCAAAGTAATTACCCAACTTGAGAAACAGGTCGTTCACGGGATTCGTGTCCACCATGTGGACTCCGGACATGGCCATGTTCAGTCCGGAAATCAGCGAGGACGAACACTGGATCCACCCCATGAAGGCGTTGGCCATAAATGTCAACGACTCGCGGGCGTAGCTGTTCTTCTCGAAGAACACGGCCCCCACTGATGTCGAAATGTTCATGAGCGGCTGGATCGTGGTCTTCCAACGCAACAGCTTGTCCCTGACATTCAACCCAAGCTGATACCTGTGCTGGATAAAGTAGAGCGCGCATAGGGAGTAGTCGTCGTTTTGGGTCGTGTTGAACTTGGCCTTGCATTCGGTCCAAGTCATCAGATCGTCAGTGGGTTGCTCATTGTGGTTTAGGTACGGCACGTTGACGTACACCTCGCCAATGTAGCTCTGCTCCTCGAGGAATTCGTAGGTTGCGTTGTTGAAGATTCCCCTGAACCAATCGGCCCTGGCGAAAGCTTCCGAACACGCGTCAGAGTTCCTCTGAAAGCTGCACTTGGTCAACAAAAAGTTAATGATGGCAAACGGGGTCTGCATGTTCATGCCCTGGTGCTTGCCGTCGAAAAACCTATTGAACCACTGATACATGTACTCTGCGCTGAACACAGAGTTGTCCTGCGGCACGAGCGCGTTCGGATTGAGGTGCAGCATGAACACCATGGCCAACCCCACGGAAGCGCATAGCAGAACGGTGCTCGACTTGTGTAACGAGTGCACTGCCCCGCACACGAAAATTGGAAACGAGAGAGACATGTAGTGCCTGAGCACTTTGCTCTCAGTATCCGCTATGAGGACAGAGTAGCAAAACATGCTGCCTGCCATGATGAGCAGGTAACACGTCCATCCCAGGAAGCCAAGGGACGATGATTTTCGCTCTGGTTCACATGGATTGCGCGATTGAAGGACACCTGGCTTGGTAGCCGTAATCCACTTCAGGAAGTGCCAAGGGCACATCCAGGTGTACAAAAACCCTTTCACGAGGTAACTCAGAACGAGCATTACCCAGTAAAAAGGATTGAGATAGCACCCAACTGTCAACAGCATGTACATGCCTTTGACAAGGGCTGCAATCAGACGGGAAAGCAAACTAACGGACTTTTTGTCCTCCCTGTTTGCATTCGAATTATCTGACTTTGAAAAGTCAGATTTTTCAAAAGTAAATTCATCATCACTATTTTCTTTATCGTTGTTGCTGTCGCTATAAAATTGTCTGGCATCAAATTTGAAACCCCGGGGCGCACCCGTATCCATGATAAAAACTATATGTAGTAGAAAGAATGTGAAAAACTTTTTGTATCTTTAGGTACCTAAATTTCCAACTTGTTCTTAAATACCCAATTGTATTCCATCATTTCAGGATATTTCAAACACACTGCTTGTGCGTCCTGGCGTCTTGATAGTACACTGGAAGCTGATCTTGCCTCTGCCTGAAGTGCGATATTATCACAGAAGGGAACACGAGAATAATCACGGCCAGCAGCGCCATGAACTGCCAGCTCGCCCTATGAAACGACGAAAACGCCTCGTCGATGGGCAAGGACCCGGCCACCTTGTTGATGGCGTGCCAGACTGCGCCGATCCTCGCAGTGGTCTCGATTTTTTCGCACAGCCCTGGGTGGTGGTTGATTTTCGAGTACGTCTGTGGGTCCGCGCACCTCTCCCGCAGCCACGAGTCCTTCTCTATGATTTGCGACTGCACCAGGTACTCCTCGTGCAGCAGGCACAGCTTCTCCACTGCGAAGAAGCTGATTACTAGGGTGAAAATGACAGTGCACGCGGATGAAAAGGGGGACTGCATGCTGTTCCTCGCTGCACTCTGTTGTGAATTTATACCGCGCCTCGTTTGTTCAGATCTGTGCCCGGGCTATTTAATTCCTTTGCCCGCTTCAATCACTTGAGCATGCGCGCTGACCCTTTTATCTTTATTTTCCTAGTAGGCTCCTGTACGGCTGAGCTGTTTGATCTGGAGGATTCCGTGCCCTGGCTGCGAACGCGGGGGTCCGACGTGACCTTCTCCCGTGGGTGGGACGCTTTCGTGGTGGCCGACAGCACTTGCGTGCGCGTCAACGCTAGGTCGGTATCGGCCAAGCCCTCGCATTGGACGCCGAGGCCTCTCTCAGGGTCGTGGGTGACCCAGGTCTGCGTCCCCAGCGCGTACGCCTCCCTGTGCACCACCGCGTATTCCCAGGCCCTTCCCGAGCGCGAAACCGGGGTCCTTCCCATGTATGACCCGTCCCTCGCGTGGGGCGGCCTCGAGTGCACGCGCCCCTTCGACGGCCGCGTGCTGCATCCCGATTACGGCTATGATGTGACTGCGTGCGACGCCATCGACAGCGGGGGCGACCTGCTCTACTGTGGGAGGTCCCTGTCGTTCTCGAGGCAGTCCGTGGGCGACGCCGTGTACTGGGTCCTGTGCGTCATTGCTGTGCTCATTGTCAGGTCGCTGAGCTACCTTGTGGTCGGCACCGTATCGGCCGTGCCTGACGCCGCCAAGAATTCGTGGAAGGACATGTACACTGTGGTGGCTTGCGTCACAGCTCTGCTCCTCGTGTGGATCCCCCAGGGCGATTCCGGTTTCGTTACCGAGGAGGAGGCGTTTTTTTTTCAGGCGGTGACATTCTACTGTGCCCTTTACATTGCGCTGTACGTGGCGTACTTTTTCATGGACAGCGAAAAGAAGGACCCGCCCATTTACAATTTGATTGCAGCCACCCTGCAGATCATCGCGTGCAGGTTATACCTCAGCGCGGAGACACCTTACAATCCCGTGCTGATCTGGGCAGTGGCCACGCGAATGCTGGTCAAGCTCAGGTCGTCCAGGTGGGCTCAGTGGACCTTGGTGCTCTCCGCGCTGTGCGACTCGTACGTGCTGTCTCTCATGACAGTGCTGAGTTTTTCCTACCACCCATACTACCTGGTTGCAGTTTTCACTCTGTCAGTTGCCACGTCGGACGCCCTTGCACTGACCTAAAAAAAATTATTTAAAAACATTGGTAGGTTGTTTTTTTTGGTTCCAAAGACAAAAATGCAAAGGCCTGTGGACTTCCCGCTAGAACTGTGCAACATTGCAAAATCTGTGGCCAACATGGATCAGCCAGCGTCGGTTTCCAAGTGCCTGCAGGCAGGTCATTGCACTTTACTGTAACGGAATGCATTTTTATAAATCTCACGATTTCCACAGGTCATCAAACAGAGGCGTGCCCAGGAAACGGAAATGTTCCTGCTGTCGTGTGCGCTCCGCATGAACCTTGCGTGAACTGCTTCGAATGTTACAGGGGCGGCGAAGAGATATGGTTCACTCCTGGAATTTCCGGCCCAGTGCTGGCATTTGACATAGAGACCACCGGTTTCAACAAGTTTGACGTGGTCACCTGCGTCTCCGCCTACGACCCGGTGCGCAGCGTCTATTTCGTGGAGTGCACACCGAATGGGGCCAGGAACGACGCCTTTTTGAGACTCTTGGATGAAGCACCTCTCCTTTGCGGATTCAACGCGGCGAGGTTTGACATCCCCTACCTAGCGAGGCGCTGGGACTTGCCTAGTGGCCAAGTCACCTCCTGGATGAGAAAGCTGATCGACCCGTTTGAGGCGTGCAAACTCGCTCTGAATAGGACCTTCTCATTGAACAGCCTGCTGCGTTTCAACGGCTGGGACTGCAAGACCAGCAATGGCGCCGAGGCGGTGAACATGGCTGCACAGGGAAGGTGGCAGGAGCTCCGAGATTACTGCATGGCAGACACCATGAAGACCCACGAACTGGTCACGTCACGCAGCCTGGCCATTCCGCCCAAGTCCGCGAAATAACATTTGAATCGTTTTGATTTTTTTTGGCTCTGCCAAATAAAAAAAATACATCAATCTGTCTGGATGTTGGACTGGTTCAAGCCACGTTTCAGTCGAACAAAGAGCAATGACCTCGCAGACCGAAACCACGCCCGAGCAGCAGCCAGCGCCCGCCAAGAAGATGAAGACCCCCCGCCCCGCCTCCGAGGGCAAGCGCGCCAACCCCCCAAAGAAGCGCGGACCGCCCCGGCCCCACAGGAAGCTGCCACAGGAGATCCTCGAGGGCCGCATTGAGAAGCTCAAGAAGCGCATCGAGCGGGCCAGCGGTCAGCTCGACGACGCTAAACGGCACGTGGAGGGCTACGAGAAGGAGTACAAGTACAGGGAGCAAGACAAGGAGTGAACGGGCTAAGAGTGAAATATTAAACGTCCTTTTCAAACCTTGTATTTACGCGCGCTGTTTTTTTAGCCTTTCACCCACTGCAGATGCAAGATTTGATCCCTCACGATAACAGCCCCCGCGCTGTAGACAACTCCGTGCGCTTTGTGCACGAGACAGCTGAGAGGCACGCGTCCTCTCGAGTACAGTCGTTTATTGACGCTGAGCTGTACAAGCCCAGCAAGGCGTGGGTGTACGATGTCTTGGAGAGCAAGAGGGAGTGCGAGTCAGTCAGGCTCCGCACGAGCGATTTCGTTCTCCTGCCCGACATCAACGCGAATCGCAGGCAGTTCAGGCAGCAGTGGAGGCCGACACTGAAAAAAAACGAGGACGAGGACGAACCTCCCGAGGAGCTCGTGGGCCTGCCGCGTTGGGCAGCGGCGAGCACCGTGACCCGCAGGCCCTTCCATTTTTCCTACCAGCACAGGACCTTCAATTGGCTGTCCATCATTCTGGACCCCACCCTGCGCACCATCAGGGACCTCCGAGCGGAGCACCTGCCCATGCTCGAAGATATGTACAAACAGTGCCTGGACGCCATAGAGGCCGAATTCGGGCTCAAGCGGCACGACGTCATGGTGTTTGCCAACTACCCTCCGAGCGTGTACAGGCTCCACTTTCACTTTTGCGCCCCCTTTCACTGCGTCGGCGCGTTTGACGCGTTCCGCATGCACTCTTTCCACACCATTGCAAACAATCTTAGGCTCTGTCCGAACTACTACGCTGAATCCACCATGTGCGTCCCTGTTCACTGCAACTCGGAGTTGCACCGGGCGCTGACGCAGGAGGACACCTGACCAAATTTTTGTTTTTTGTTGTAAAGCGACTTGTTTATTTTTTCTTGTAAAACGACTTTTTCTTGTGCACATTTTTCTGACGCTTGTCCCACGCATAGCACGTGTCGCACAGCTGCTTAAAGTTCTTGACCCTCTTTAGCAGCTCCTCCGGCGGCGTGTGTTTGTAGCACAGGTGCACCGACTCCATGCACCCCTGAAGGTGGTCCACTACCCTGTGCACTCTCGCTGCGGCCTGAGCCTGGCAGTTCCACACGAAGCAGCTGTGCCTGACTTTCCTGACCTTGGACTGCGCTCCATCTTCACTTGTCCTGCAAGTGTGCTGGCACTGCTGCTTTTCGTTCCAGTGCTCCCTACTCGCAAAATCCCTGCCCGTGCCAGTGTACTCCTGGATCCTGGCGCAGCACGGCGCCAAGTACAGCTGCTTGTTCTGAACCGTTACCACGCGCCCCACCATGTCGATGGCGGGGATGCACTCGGACCTGTCCTGGCAGTTCTGGCACACAGTCTGGAAGGTCCTGGAGCAAAGCCGGGGCGCTGCCATGCGGCCCCTTCGCTCGCAGCAGAGGCAGACGTGGTACGTCCTGCGCACGCGGGCCTGGCGCTGGCAGGTTGAAGCGATCCTTTCGAGCTCGTATTCCTGCTCATATAAAATAAAAACGTTGGGATAGTCTGTGCACACGGCATGGGCATCCTGTGGAGCGACCAGGTCCTGCGCGAGAGCAACCAGAAGCGCGCGCACGAGGACCTGGACGCCCTCGTGTGGGACCTTTCCAAAAAGGTGACATTGGAGGCAGTCGAGGCGAGCCTGAAGCTACACTGTGTCCAAGACAGGCATTCTGTGGAGCAACTGTACAAGAGGTTCAAAAATCTTGAAGCTGAGCAGGTGGGAAAGCAAAATTTTTTTTTTAAAAAACAAGTGGAGGATCTGTACGTTTTTCACGCCACCATGGCTCTTCGCTACTCCAACGTCATAACACATCTGACCTTGATCAGCATAGAGAAGCACTAAACTCACTTGCATGCTCTTGATGGACCCCGGCAGCTCCGCGACCTTGACTAGCGAGTGAATGGCCGCCACGTCGCGCTCCAGCCCCTTTTCGCTGAGCAGCGCTGCGTACTCTGTGCTCATCAGCGACTCGTTGGACCAGTGGCACCCGTACGACACCATCCTTTGGCACTCCAGCGCCGCTCGCAGAGCCTCGATGGACGTCTCGCAGTGGGGTGGCTTCTTGAGCTGCTGCGACAGGCGGCACTTGGACCTGTACGTCCTGCTCAGCTTCTCGTGCGCCTCCTGCGCGGATGCCGCGAGCTTGGCCCAGGGCTCCATCCCGTCGTCGACGCATTCCTGCCTGAAGGCGTCGAAGATGGCAGGCCCCTGCTCAAAGTACGCCAGGACGGCCTGGTTGGAGCACATGGATTCGTGCTCCGCTGGGAAGTAGACGGGGATGAGCCTGCACGTGTACTCTGCCAGGGCGAATACCAGGAGGGGCCTGTGCTGGGCGGCGAAGGCAGCCTGCGCGTCTGCGCATGCCGTGAGGAGCCCGTGCACTCTGGCGAAAATTCTGGCGCGCACGGCAAACGGCGGCTTCTTCACGCAGTTTGGGTACAGGCCGAGGAGGGTAGCCAGCAGCACGTGCAGCATGATGCAGCACGACGGCTGGTCCACTGGCGGCGCTTTGCACGCCGACTTGGCCACCGGCAAGCAGCCTTGCAGGTGGTGCACCAGGGAATTCCCGTTGCACTTTTTCTTCATGAGGCAATCTCGCAGCGCCGGGCCCAGGTCGGGCAGGTTCGCGAGCTGCGGGGCGTCGTCCGCGCTGAACACCAGGTCGTGCACTGGGAAGCCCAGGCTGATGCCGCGTCCGACCACGGCTGCAGCAAGGAGGTGCGCGTCGATGCGGGCCTGGGCGGAGTCGTCGTAGGCCAGTTCAGAGTGGAGCCGTGAGATCGTCTGGTTCAGCCTGGGGTGTCCCGGGATGAAGTCCGCGTCGGCGGCGGGGGCAAGAGGTCCGGCGGGTTCCCCCCCGGCGGGAGTCCGGCTGCGGCGGGGCGGAGCACATGTTTACCATACGACTGGGCCTCCATGCCAATGTAGTACAACGCGCATACAAGGCCGCACTAAACTAAAGTAGAAAGATTCAAGTCCATAATAGTCCTATCTAAAAATTCAATAATTTTTGTTTTGCATAGTTCAATCTAACTTCAGCTGCTTCCATTTGTTGAGGAAAGGTACGTAAAAATGCTTCAGCCTCTTTTTGTCTATTCAATAGGTAGTGAATATGGTCTTCAGCGGATTGTACATCACGTTGTTTATTCTCAAATTCTATTTGTCTCTGTATTAAAATTTGTTTTTGTACGGGATCTGCTGTTTCATATTTCTTTATGTCATTATGTAAAGCGTTCCACCTCTCATAAATTCCATCAACATCTCTAGTCCCATCCTTTTCAATATTAAAACGTAAATCATCTTTGGACTCATTTAATAAATATGCATCCAATTCTTGCTCTGCCTCAATAGATGGATCCCGAAAAAAATTTGGATATGAAAAATCAGCAGCCTTCCTGAGTGCCTTTGCATGAGCCTTAAACAAGTAAATAGATTTTGCTTTTTCACTAGGAGTCCAAGTTCTTCTTTCCATTTCAATAATTCAAAAGGTTTTAAACTTATATATAAATATATATATTATACTTAGAAAATACAATTTCAATGAAATTTTTGTCAAATGTATTCACATTTATGTTCAAGATTGACTTATATACACGAGTCAATTCTGGGGTGGCTCTGGAGGAATTCTGCGCCGCCTGCGCGGGCTGAGAACTTCACCAGGATTTTTCGCAGCTTTCTTTTTTTTGCCCGAACCGTTTTGGATGATCTCCGCAAATCGACAGAGGATGAACACGCAGAAGCTTATGAGTAAAGCAAGGATGACTGCGTTGACTAAAATTAACTGCAAGTTATGCGAGTCGTATAGGTCTACTGCCATTTGTCTTTGCTGACACTGTGAAAGTTCATAATAAATACACACCTGACTTTCATGAGGAATGTTATGACAAATATTTATAACCTCAACAAATAACTTGAAAATGGCATACAGACTGCATGAGAACTGCTATGCGGTGTGCCCGGACGGTCAAGCACACCACGTTATCATTTTGAGACGCACGTGCGAAAACGACAACGTAGACTACCCCACTTCTTCGACCACCCATGATTTTGACGCTGGGAGCTTAGCATACCAGGTACAGACCTTGAGCCCTCTACAAATCACCTATGGCGTTCTCGGGCAACACATTTTCAAATCGCGAAAGGAGGCTCGGCGATTCCTGAAGAAAAACAACTCCCACCTTTGAATCGCCGGCAGCAGCCTGTGGACTCTCAGGTCTGCCCTCCCGTCGAGGGGGTCGCAAAATCCTCGTGCCCCACCAGGATTTGCTCGAGGCACTTCACGCCATTCTTGATCTTCACTCTATACTTGTTGCGCTGGTGGGACATGATGGGCAGCGGCATGCAGTGAAGCGGCACGTGGGGCGGGCAGACCAGCATGCACTCCCTGGCGTATTCGCCTGCGCAAATGCATTATTTAAGTTTAAAACATGGTCAGCGCATTTTGAATGGTCGACAGTGGTCTCGTTGGGAGACTCATCGAATTTCAGCTGTTGATTAGCGAGGAGCTGAGGATGGCCAAGCTCAGGCAGGGGTCTGACAAGATCGACGTGGACAGGCTCCAGAAGATACTCGACAACGTGACAAAACAACTGGAGATGGCAAGGCAGGACCCCAGCGACAAACGCAGAGAAAACATTAGAAAGGGCCAGGAATTTAATCAGAGCAGGAAAGGTGACACTGAGGACACGTTGGAAAGAATCAAAAAAATCAGGGAGGACGCAGCTATTGCTGCTGAGAAGGCCAAGCAATCTGTGGCAGAAATGGAGGCACGCAAAAAGGCTGCCGCCGAGGCAGAACAGGACAGACAAAGGAAAGCCGAGGAAGAACGGGACAGACAACGGAGAGCCGAGGAAGAACGGGACAGACAACGGAGAGCCGAGGAAGAACGGGACAGACAACGGAGAGCCGAGGCTGATTTGGAAAGGCAAAGGAAAGCCGAGGCTGATTTGGAAAGGCAAAGGAGAGCCGAGGCAGAACGAAAAGCAGCGTGGGCGGAATTGGAACGGCGAAGGGAGGCCTCAGAGGCAGAACTGAAAAGACAGAGGAGGGCAGCGGATGAAAGAGAAAAACAACGGAGGGACGCTGAGGCCGACTTGGAACGGCGAAGGAGGGCCATGGAGGAGCGTGAGAGGCAAAGAACAAGAGAGGAGGAACAGGAGAGACTAACAAAAGCAGCGAGAGATTACGAAAGGCAGAGATGGGCTGCGGAACACTTGGAAAATCAAAGAAAACAATTCGCCGCACAAGAACCTCCAATTTCTGCAGAGGAAGAGCGAATGAGGCGCAGGGAGGAAGCAGCAGAGCGCGCCAAACGAATGGAAGCGGAGAGAAAGCGCAAGGAGGAAAACTGGGGGCACTTTACAGAAAAAACCTACGACTGGCGTGCACGCCGGCAAGAGGAGTACAACTGGCGAAAAAACTACGCAATCTTTTTTGCCAAACTTGGCATCACCACGCCCTCCCTGAGCGTTTCTCCCACTGATGACGAACTCGAGGTTTACATGGGCTTCATCCAAACAAATCTCTCCATCATCAAGAAACTATATTTTCAGTACCTGAAACAAAACAGGGAATACCACATCAACAACGACACGAACAACACGGACGACGACTACGCCACCCAAGCCAACATTGTCCGCATCATGAACGCCGTGTACGATCACCTCTTTCGAGAGGTGTTCCTGAGCGCGCACGTGGAGTTCATGCTGAGGGACGTGCAGGATAGGCTGGAATCGCTGTGTGAGGGACGTGCACTACAGCCTGAAGTCTCATTCCAACCTTTGACACCGCAAATGTTGCCGAAGCGCTGGATCACCCCGTGGACCTCCTTGCCAGTGAACAGGATGTCGTAAAAAAGCTTCTGGGTGAGCTTTCTGCTGCACAGCACGCAGAACCTCGGTGCCTTCTGGGTCATCTCTGGGAGCGTAGTAAACTCCACTGCTGTGAAGGGCATGCACGGGTCGATGAAATTGCACTCGCACAGCTCCCCCGACGCGCAGGCCCTTTCCCCCTTGCCCGGTTCGCGCATGTACGACTCCTCGTACGCCCTGGAGATGACCGGCACGTCGCTCGTGGGCTGCTGGTCCCTCCCGAAGAGGTTTTCTAGGATCTCCCTGTAGGGCACGCGCGACAGGATCACGTCCAAGTCGAGCTCGTCGGGCATCGCTGGGGTCGAGTGGGCTGTGTTTATTGTCTTGAGGATCTGCGACGGCAACTCGAGCTGCTCCGGAGAGCACTCCGGCTTGAGCGGGCCGTCCGTGTCGGCGCACGGCCTCTCCGCTCCATCCTTGTCCTCCGCGCTGGCGCAGTCTATCTTTCGTTTCTTTTTTTGGCCCGTTTGGTGGGCCCAATCACTCGGAAACATAAGCCTAGGTGCCGTGCGATAAATTCCGAGTTTTTTACCAAGCAACATGGCTCTTCCTTTTTTAAGCAATCTCAATTTTTGCTTTATTTTCATTTAAACGCGACGAGGAGCACCCTGCAAAACACCAGCAGGGCCAACAAGGCCGGGATGGGGTCCTGGTCGGCCGCCTCCTGCACCATGCCGAGGATCCAGTCCGTGACGGAGCCCACCGCGGCGATGCTGGCGGCCGCCTTGATGGAGTCCACGGGGACGACCAGGGACGCGGCCACGCTCACCGAGGCCGCCATGAAGGGCTGCAGGTTGGCCTCAACTGCCTGCTGAATGCTGTCCCCGGCCTGGTAAAGCGCGAAGCTGAACACAGCGCTCCCGAACCCGAGCTTCGCGTGGAGGGGCTTGACAAAGGCCAGCAGCCCTGCGATGGTGGGCAGCTGCAGCC
>Ga0315906_10010047_pt1 | contig 11167 bp, 10 predicted proteins | sample LakEriMetagenome_4_FD_203526 | JGI IMG/M metagenome (GOLD analysis project Ga0315906, IMG submission 203526) | Freshwater fungal communities from buoy surface, Lake Erie, Ohio, United States - Buoy 2 MA122 | ecosystem: Environmental > Aquatic > Freshwater > Lake > Lake biofilm | place: USA... | reverse complement strand
CGTCAGGGTCGCGGGCGCCACGTAGGTCGGCTGCGTGGTGCTCGTCTTGACCTTGTACATCGCAGCATTCTTCGCCGATTCCTTCGCAGCGATCTGCTGCGGGGTGACCGGGTTCATGTTGCGGCGCTGCGCGGTGCGCTGCTCATTGGTCTTCGCCTGCGCAGAGCAGCCGACCGCGGTGAGCGACCAGCTGCCGAGCACAAAGAGCGAGCCGCAGGTCGCGAGGCTGAACACGAGGTCGCGCGTGCAGGGATGCACGGGACGCTCCTCGCGGGTCGTGCGGCGGGGTGAAGATTCCGTTCTGGCAAGCTTGTCCATGCAAGGCTCCTCTTCGAGGGGAATTCGGTCGTCCTGACCAACCGCTGTCGTCGCGCTCTCCATGGAGCGCAGTGACGAAGGCGATGGTGCCGTGCCGTGACAAGACACTTCAGCGTCGGCTGTTTTCGCCTTCGCAGCGTTCATCGGAGCATCTCCCCTCCGTTCACCAAAAATCAGGTTCCGTAATACGAGGGCTGGTGCGCGCTCGCGGCGGTCAGCGGGGCGAATGCCCCGTTGTGAGGCGCGCGCTCATCGAGGACGCAAACGCCTCAAGCGTCCGCGGCAGCTCGCCTGCAAGTCCCGACTTCGAGCGCCGATCGAGGTCGACCGCCTCGCGGAACAAGAGCGCTGCGCCCTTCGGACCGATCGTCCGAGCTGCGCGCAGGGTCGGCGACGTCGCCGGGCCCCAGAGTCGGATCTGCTTTGCAACAGCTCCTTCGGGCACGCCCTCGTGGAGCATGCGCGCGGCGTCGTGGAGCTTGCGGGCAAGGTCGACCATGGACCAGAGCACGAGTTGCTCGGGTGCCTGCGAGACCTCGATGAGTTCGCGCACCTTGCGGACGGCGGCCGCGGGCTTTCCAGCGAGCAGCGACTCCTGCACCTCCCACGCGGCCTCTTCGCGGGTCTGACCCGTGAGTAGTGCCACGATGGACTTTGTGAGTCGCTTTGACCCTTCAGGCTCGCTGGCAAGGTACGCGCCGTACTTCGCCAACTCGCTGTCGAGGCGGGCGAGATCGTTTCCGACCCGCTCGACCAGGGCGTCGGCGGCATCGGCATCGACGTCGAATCCGTACGCCTTGCCAGCGCGCGCCATGCACCAAGCCTTCGCGTCGCCGACATCGGGCGGGTCGCACTTCAGGACGGTGCCGACCTTTGCAACCAGCTTGTCGAGGTTGCCCGGCCGCCACGACTCGGAGCGCAGCACGAGCGTCGCCTCCTCCATCGGGCTCTCGGCGTAGCGCTCGAGGGTGCGGCGGGTCTCCTCCTTGGCGAGGAACTGGTCGGCCTTGTCGACGATCACGAACTTGTGGGTGGCGAGCAGCCCGAAGGTGCGGAGTTCGTCGATGACGTCCACCGCCGGAGCGCTCGCGCCATCGAAGTCGAAGCGGGAGACCTCGCCGAACTTCGCGGTCAGCGCAGCCTGGAAGCGGCGGATCCGCTCCACGATCAGGAACGAGTCCTTCCCGTGGAGGATCACGAAGCGCATCGAGGCGTTGAGCGGCTCTGCCATGGCAGGCGCATGGTAGATGCCCGTCCCGTACGATGGGCGCATGCTTTCGCTCGTTGTGGTGCGAGGACCAGACCGAGGAAGGGCGTTCCCGCTGCCGGATCGCGAGCCGCAGCTCGTCGGACGCTCGTCGGAGGCGCTCGAGCTGTCCGACCACTCGATCAGCCGCCGCCACGCCGAGCTCACGCCCGACGACGGACGCTGGACCCTGCGCGACCTCGGCAGCCGCCACGGAACCTTCGTAAATGGCGTCCGCATCTCGGGAGCGGTCGGCATGGGCGTCGGCGACCGCATCCGCTGCGGCGACACGGAGTTCCTGCTTGTCGAGGAGGGTGTCGAGCCCGCCCGCGCGATCGATGCCGGCGAGGCGCAGGCGCGGAAGATCCGCGAGGCAGGTTCACGAGCCCACCAGACCGAGGAGGCCGCGGTCGTCTTGCAACTGCTCGCCCGCGCTGCGGAGCCGGTCGATGGCGACACGCTTCTTGGCGAGTGCGCGCGCATCCTCAGCACCGAACTGCGCTGCAGCTGCGTGGCGCTCCGGGCGCTCGACGCGCGGCTCGAGGAGTTCGTCGCACCCTCGCTCGGCCGTGAGCTGCCGCCGACCGTGCCCTTTGCGCTCGTGCGGAAGAGCATCGTCGACGGCGAGATCCTCGCGGCAAGCGACGGCGCCCTGTCGCTGATCGTCCCCTTCGGCGCCGCTGGCGGAACCCGCGGCGCACTGCTCCTCCAACGCACCGACCTCTCCGTCCCGAGCGACCGCGAGGTGGCGACGGCCTCGCGCGCGGCAGACCTCATCACGCTCGCGCTTGCGGCGCGCGGCCACCGCGAGGCGCACTCGTCGCAGGAACGGCTGGCGCTCATCGGCGAGACCGTCGCCAGCCTGAGCCACTCGATCAAGAACATCCTGCAGGGGCTGCGCTTCGGCGCCGATGCGGTCGATCTCGCGCTCACACGCGGTGAGCTCGCCAAGGCGCAGGAAGGCTGGCCGGTGCTGCAGCGGAATCTCGACCGCATCCAAGCCCTCGCCCTCAACATGCTGGCATGGGCGAAGGCTCGTCCGCTCGAGACCGAAGCGAGCGATGTGAACGCCCTGCTTCAGGAGGTCGCGGAACTCCTCGCGCCCGCCGCGGGGCGCCGCCGCGTCGGCGTACTCACCGAACTCGACGCGACGCTCCCCCCCGCATCGATCGACGGACCTGCCATCCATCAGGCGGTCACGAACCTCCTGCTCAACGCGATCGAGGCAGCGCCCGAGCGCGTCGGCGTCGTGACCATCGGATCGCGTCTCGACGCCACCACCGATGAGGTGGTCGTCTCCATCAAGGACAACGGCGGTGGCATCCCAGAGTCGATCCGCGCGCGGCTCTTCGAGCCCTTTGTCTCGTCGAAGGGTCAGCGCGGAACGGGGCTCGGCCTCGCCGTCGCTCGCAAGATCGCCGAGCGGCACGGCGGCGGGCTGAGCGTCGTCTCGACATCGCCGAGCGGAACTGAGTTCGCGCTCAGGCTGCCGACGGCTCATGCGCATGGCGACCCAGGCGACACCCGCGCTCCCCGCGGGATCGATCCCTCGGAATTCAGCTGGCGTTTCGAGTAGAGCCGAACGGACCCATTGAGCTTGGACAGTGAGAGGAAAGAAACTTGGGAAACGATTGCGAAGTTCTCCCGCTCGCTTGCCGATCACAGACCGACCGATACGATCCCGCCGCCCTCTGGATGGCGCCACGACCTGCGTTTGCGCAAAGTCTGCCGTCATCCAAGCAGAAACCATAGAGACCGCAGAGACTTACGGCGACGGGACACCAACCGAGCACCCTGCTCAGAACTGACAGAGGCCAAGCGCATGCCCCCCTCCATCGACGCGCACCTGCCGCACATCCTCGCCAGCCTGCCGCCTGAGCGGCGCCACGAGGTTCTGGCTGCCGTGAACTACCAACGCACCCGCGAGATGACCATCGACGAGCTCCTGCTCGAGAACCGCGTCGTCTTCCTCATCGGCGAGGTCAACTACTCCTCGGCGGCGCGCGTGATGATGCAGATGCTCTACCTGGAGAACCAGAAGAAGGGCCAGGACATCAACTTCTACATCAATTCACCCGGCGGATCGGTGGACGACATGCTGGCTGTCTACGACACCATGCAGTTCATCTCGTCGGACGTGTCGACGTTCTGCATCGGCCGCGCGTATTCCGCAGGCGCCCTGCTGCTCGCAGCGGGCCACCCGGGCAAGCGCTACATCCTGCCGCACGCCAAGGTGATGATCCACCAGCCCCTCGGCGGCGTGACCGGCCAGACCACCGACATCCAGATCCAGGCGGAGCACATCACCAAGATGAAGCGCACGCTGAACGAGATCCTGGCGCGCCACACGGGCCAGCCCGTCGACAAGATCGCGAAGGACGCCGATCGAGATAAGTTCTTCAGCGCCGACGAGGCGAAGGCCTATGGCCTCGTCGACGAAGTCGCCGTGTTCCCCGACAAGAGCAAGAAGTAAGCGCTTCCTCGCGACAGAAGATCCGACTCTAGACGACTCTGGAAATGAGACGATCCACATGACACTGATCCCCATCGTCATCGAGAAGACCGGTCGCGGCGAGCGCGCCTACGACATCTACTCGCGCCTTCTCAATGACCGCATCATCTTCGTCGGCGGCCCCGTCGGCGACCAGATGGCGAACCTCGTCGTCGCGCAGCTCCTGTTCCTTGCCAACGAGGATCCGCGCGCCGAAATCTCCCTCTACATCAACAGCCCCGGCGGCAGCGTGACCGCGGGCCTCGGCATCGTCGACACGATGAAGTTCATCCCCTGCGACGTCGCCACCTACATCATCGGGCAGGCGGCGAGCATGGGCTCGGTCATCGCGTGCTCCGGCACGAAGGGCAAGCGCTACGCGCTGCCGAACTCGGAGAACCTCATGCACCAGCCGCTCATCGGCGGCGTGCTCGAGGGCCAGGCGACCGACCTCGAGATCGAGGCGCGGCACATCCTTCGGATGCGCGACCAGCTCTACAAGATCTACGCTGATGCGACCAACCAGCCGATGGCGAAGATCGCCGAGGACTGCGAGCGCAACAACTGGCTCACTGCCCACGAGATGCTCTCCTACGGGCTCGTCGACAAGGTGCTCGAGAAGCTGCCGGCGCGCCCCGATGCGCCGAAGCGCGACGTCGAGTGAGGAAAGCCAACCGCATGAAGCACCGCGACCCGCGCCATCTGGCGCGGGTCGCGTTCATTTCAGGTTCCAGGTCTCAGGTTCCAGTTCTCAGGTTCCAGTTCTCAGGTTCCAGGGCGCCGGAGCAGTCACGCATCCCACGAGATGCGGATCGTGCACGGAACAGGCGGATGCGGGATGGTCACCCGATGGCAGGTGAAGTGCGCGAGCTCCTTGCCGCGACGGGACGCCCCTTGGCCGCAGGCGGCCGCGTAGGACGAGTTCGCCTGCGCCGAAAGATCCTCAAGATGCAGTGAATTCGGCTGCGACACGCGCGCGTCGATGGGCACCTGCTGCATCGCTCCATCAGTCGCGGAGATCCCTGCGAGCAGCTCGACGCGCAGCGTTCCCGTGCGCGTCAGTTCCTCGGGCAGGAACACATCGAACACGCAGACGGAGGTCGGCATCGCGATCGGAATCGACATGCCGCTCTCGGCGCGGACGCCGCGCGCCGACTCGCCGAAGCAGGCGACCAGTGCATCAGACCGGTCCGCCGCGCGCTGGTGGAACTCAAAGGAACCGTTGCTTCCGGAGCGCAGGCCGATCTCCGAGGGCTTGAGGCCCTTCGAGGAGTAGTCGGTGAGCAGCACGCAGCCGCCTTCGTGCACCAGCGGGCCGCGCCCGCCGTGCATAGGCTCATGCGCGACCCAGGCCGCACCTGGGCGACGCCGCTCGAGCCCCTCGATCATGGTGATCGCCTCGACCTCGACCATGCCCGTCGAGGCACCGAGCATGCAGATGTATCCGCCGACGCGGGCGTTGGCGTGCACGCCGAAGATGACCGCCATGGCTTCGGTCGCCTGCTTCCGAATGCGAAGCATCTGGCGGGTGCCATCGTTGCTTGTGCTCGATGCGGCCGCCATGCCAGCAAGCGTCGAGCGATCGATGCGGCGGTTCGCAAGTTCGGATTCAAAGGCTGCAAGCGCCGCCTGAACCTCGGCCACGATCGGTTCGGCGACACGCTGCATCTGGAGCTTGGAGAGCACGATCTCCCAGCCTCGGGCACCAGGGATCGCGCCGAGCACCGCGACGGCATCCTCGCCGTAACCGATCTGGAAGATCTTCCAGCCGATCGACTTGTCGAATCCAAACTCGCGGGCGCAGGCTCGGGCGCCAGACTTTGCGCGGGGACGCGCGTCGAGCGCGGACTTCACCGCGACGCGAAGACGCCGCAGCGCTGGCTCAAGGGCCAAGAAAGCTGGAGGCAATGCGGAACCCTGATGTTGGGGATCCACGGACGACGGAGTGGATTTCGCGGCAAGAGCCATAGGTAGGACTGACAGTCTGTTGTACGCGCTGTTGCAGCTGCGCATTGCGAACCGATGAACAAGAATCAAAAGATGCGCGTCTTTAGAGACGTTGTCTCTTTTTGCGAATCGACAATGGTGCGGAAACCCCGAAATTGAAGCGGAAAAACCAAGCAACACCCTCGCTCTTCAGCGATGCGACGGAACCCACGCCCGACGGAGCTCCCGCTTCGCTCGCGCCTGCCGCGGTGAACGAGATGCAACGCACGCTGGCGCAGCGGCTTCCGTCGATGCTCTACCTCGGCACATCGAGCTGGAGCTTTCCCGGCTGGAGCGGACTGGTGTACGACCGCAAGGCGAGTGAATCGACGCTCGCGCGCGTCGGGCTCGAGAGCTACGCGAAGCACCCGCTCTTCCGCTCGGTGGGCGTCGACAAGACCTTCTACCGCCCTGCGCCCCGCGGCGAGTTCGAGCGGCTGGCCGCGCAGGTGCCGGCGTCGTTTCGGTTTCTCGTGAAGATGTGGCGCGGCGTCGTCGAGCGAGAGCCGTTCACTCCATCGACCGCGCCGAGTGCGTTCCTGGATGCGCGTGTCGCAGAGGTCGAGTGCGTGCGGCCAGCGGTCGAGGGGCTCGGCGAGAAGGCTGGCCCGCTGCTCTTCCAGTTTCCGCCGATGCGGCTCGCAGGTGCGGGCGCCGCGCGCGAGTTCCTCGGCGGGCTGCGCCGGTTCCTCGCAGGACTCCCGCGCGGCCCGCTCTACGCGGTCGAGGTGCGCAATCGCACGCTGGTCGGGGCGGAGCTCGGAGAACTGCTTGCCGATGCGGGCGCGGCGCCTTGCCTCACGGTTCATCCGACCATGCCCGACGTCGAGACGCAATCGCGCGAGCTCGCCCTCGATCCCGCGCGACCGCTCGTCATGCGCTGGATGCTGCGCGGAAACCACGAGTACGAGGAGGCGAAGGACCTCTACGCGCCATTCGACCGGCTCGTCGAGCCCGATGATGCGAGCCGTGACGCGCTCGCGCGCCTGGCTCGGGCTGCGCTCGATGCGGGAATCGGGACGTGGATCATCGTGAACAACAAGGCAGAGGGCTCGAGCCCGCTCTCGGTCGAGCGGCTGGCGGCGCGGATCACGGGCTGACTCTCAGCGGAGGAACTCGCGCATGCGCGCGGCGACCTCACGGGGCCGGTCGTAGAGGAGCACGTGGCCCGCACCCTCGAAGACCTCGCCGCGGAAGTCGGCGAGACCCGCACGCCACACTGAGATCATTGATGCGTCCGTGAGCTCATCAGCCGAACCGTACAGCACCATCGTGGGCGCCTTGATGTCCTTCATCAGCGGCTCGACTCCGCTCATGAGGAATCCGCGGGTCTCCTCGATGATGGAGAGCAGCGCCTCGCGGCGCTCGACGGCGCGGTCGATGAACGCCTGGCGGATCGGAGCGGGCATTTCGGGGGGCTTCGGAAAGTTGAGGCGCAGCACTTCGTCGAAGCTCGCGTCGTCGGTGATGTCGAGCGGGATCTCGCCTGCTGCGACGCGCTTCATGAAGGGGTTCTGCACGGGCGCCGTGACGCCCGCTGGCGAGAGGAGCACGACGCGGCGGACCGACTGCGGATAGATCGCTGCATAGGCCGCCGCGAACGCGCCGCCCATCGAGGTACCGACGACGTCGACCGCGCCGAGCTTCTCGTGCTGGCGGAATCGCTCGATCTCATCGATGTAGAAGCGCCAGTCGTGCTTCTTGCCGTCATGCTTCTCGTGCTCGCCGAAGCCAGGGAGATCGGGCACGAGCACCCGATGCGTGTCGCGCATGATGGCTGCGACGCCCATCATGGCTTCGGCGGAGGTGCCGAGCCCATGCAGGACGAGGACCGAGCTGGCGCGCGCAGGCGCGGATGCAAGTTCGCTCGGGGGATCGGTGTCGAGCACCCGCCACTCGTGACCGTCGATCTCGACGAAGCGCTCGGTGACGCCGGCGTTGGCGTGCCCGGCGGCCATGGCGATGGCGAAGGCGCGGGCGGGGTCGTTCCACAGCCAGATCGCCGCCGCAGCGGCGGTCGCGAGCAGGACGCTGAGCGTGACCAGGATCCATCGAAACACGCGCTTCATGGCGGGAAGCCTACGCGCAGCCCCTCCTGTTGTCGCGGCGTTTCCTACCATGCGCGCCATGTCGACCCAGATCGGTTCCATCGAAGCGGAGGCGCAGGCCTTCCGCGCTTCATTCGAGAAGACGCGCGCCGAGATCGCCAAGGCGGTCGTCGGCCACAAGGAGATCGTCGAAGGCGTCCTCGTCTGCCTGTTCGCAGGCGGCCACTGCCTGCTCGAGGGCGTGCCTGGGCTCGGCAAGACCCTTCTGATCCGGTCGCTGTCGCAGGCGCTGCACCTCAAGTTCAGCCGCGTGCAGTTCACGCCCGACCTGATGCCCGCCGACGTGACCGGAACCACGATCGTGATCGAGACCGACCACGGGCGCGACTTCCAGTTCCGCAAGGGTCCGCTCTTCGCGCAGATCGTGCTGGCCGACGAGATCAACCGCGCGACGCCCAAGACGCAGTCGTCGATGCTCGAGGCGATGCAGGAGCGCAGCGTGACCGTCGGCGGCAACACCTACGAGCTCGAGAAGCCGTTCTTCGTGATGGCGACGCAGAACCCCATCGAGCAGGAAGGCACCTATCCGCTGCCCGAGGCGCAGCTCGACCGCTTCTTCTTCAAGCTGGTGGTCGGCTACTCGAGCCGCGAGGAGCTCTCGACGATCCTCGACCGCACGACGACGGGCGAGAGCCCGAAGATCGAGCGCGTGCTGGACGCGGAGGGGATCCTGCGCGCCCAGCGGCTGGTGCGCAGCGTGGCGATCGCGCCCAACGTGCAGGACTACGCGGTGCGCATGGTGCTCGCGACGCATCCGGGCGGGCAGTTCGCCACGCCGATGGCGAACCAGTTCCTGCGCTTCGGCGCGAGCCCGCGCGCGGCGCAGACGCTCGTGCTCGGCGCAAAGGTGAAGGCGCTCCTAGCAGGCCGCACCGCCGTCGCGTTCGATGACATCAAGTCGGTTGCGCTGCCCGCGCTGCGCCATCGCGTGCTCATGAACTTCGAGGCGGAGGCCGAGGGCCGCACGTCGGACGAGGTCGTGCAGAACATCGTCGACACCCTCGTGCTCGACGTCCGCTGAGGAACCCACATGAAGACCATCGCACTCATCGCCGCTTCGGCGCTCGCCAGCTCTGCGTTTGCCTCTGACGATCCGGCCGACGCCACCAAGGCCGCGGATGCGGCGAAGTCGGACATCAGCTACGTGCTGGCCGGCGGATACGCGCACTTCTTCGCGACCGATTTCGACTCGGGCGGCGGCGATGTCGCCGTCGACCGCGGCTTCGGCTCGCTCACGATCTCGGGTTCCGAGAGCGAGTCCTACCAGTGGAGCATGGACCTCTCCTGGGAAGGCTCGTGGTACGACTTCGGCGGCACGAGCTCGCTCGCGACCGCCGCAGGCGGCACACCGTGGGGTCCCGTGCAGTCGGTGATGCTGATGCCCGGTGCGACCTTCGTGCTTGATCCGCGCTGGCGGCTCACGACGCGCGCGCTCATCGGCTTCGCTGGCGAGAACAGCGCCGACGCGTGGGACAGCATGACGTATGGCGGCATCGTCGCTGCGTCGTATGCGTTCAGCGAGAAGTTCGTCCTCGGCGGCGGCGTGCTCGTCATGTCGCGCATCGAGGAGACGCCGTTCATCGTGCCGCAGCTTGTGATCGATTGGCGGCCGTGCAAGGAGTTCCGTGTCTCGAACTTTGCCGGTCCTGAGGCGTTCCCCGGCGGCGCAGGCCTCGAGGGCATCTGGATGGTCGCGGACGGCTTCGAGCTCGCGCTTGGCTCGCGCTACACGTATCGGCGATTCAGGCTCGATGATTCCGCTGCGAACGCGGTCGATGGCGTCGGCACCGACGAGGGCCTGCCCATGTGGCTGCGAGCAACCTTTCGCGGAAAGTGCGGCGGGCGGCTTGATCTCGTGGCCGGCATGCAGCTCATGGGCTCGATGGAGGTCGCGGACTCGTCGGGCGACCGCCTGAGCGAGATCGATGTCGAGAGCGCGCCGTTCGTGGGCCTCTTCTTCAGCTGGCGGTATTGAATGGTGGATTCCGAGAAGCCTGTAGAGCTCAAGCTGGAATCGAAGGTGGACGCGAAGGTTCAGCGTCCGCTCGCGCTCATCACTGGCGCGAGCGCGGGCATCGGGCGCGAGTTCGCGCTGCTGCTTGCGGAGCGCGGGCACGACCTCGTCGTCGTCGCGCGACGCGAGGAGAGGCTGGTGGCGCTCAAGAAGGAAGCCGCCGAGAGGTTCGGCGTGCGGACGAAGGTGATCGTCGAGGATCTCTCGCACATCGCCGCGCCGCGGCGCATCCTCGATGAGCTGCGCAGCGCCAACCTCGAGATCGATTTCCTCGTGAACAACGCGGGCTATGCGGTGAACGGCGGATTCGCCGAGAACAATTGGTCGGCGCACGCGGACTTCCTGCAGGTCATGGTCGGATCGTGGCTGCATCTCACCCACGGCCTGCTGCCCGCGATGGTGCGGAAGGGGCGCGGGCGGATCGTGAACGTGTCGAGCCTGGCGTCGCTGTGTCCCGAGCCGCCGGGCAGCCTGTACGCGCCAGTGAAGTGCCTGATGACGAGCGCGAGCCGCGCGCTGCGCTTCGACCTGCTGGGGACGGGCGTGCACTGCACCGCACTCTGCCCGGGGTTCACCTATACCGAGTTCCACGATGTGCTCGGCGTCCGCGACGAGATGAACAGCCTGCCCAAGTTCATGTGGCAGCAGGCGCGGCCCGTGTGCGTCGCGGGGCTTGAGGGCGTCGAGCGCAACAAGGCCGTTGTCGTGCCGGGCGCGTTCAACAAGGTGGCGTCGGCGCTGTGCCGAGTGCTGCCCTACTCACTGACGGTGCGGATGATCCCGAAGGCCGTGACGGAGCGCTGATGTCGTTGATCTGTGTACCCATCGCGGTCGAGGCCGCTGGCGAGATTCCTCTGGCGCTCGAGCGGGCCGCGCGCGCGCGCGTGCTTGGTGCGCGCATGGTCGAGTGGCGCTGCGATGGCCTCGCGTCGGATGCCGAGGCCGAGGCCTCGATCGCGCGGCTCGTGCGCGACGGCGCGCTGCCGTCGATCGTGACCATCCGC
>Ga0315906_10010046_pt1 | contig 11168 bp, 6 predicted proteins | sample LakEriMetagenome_4_FD_203526 | JGI IMG/M metagenome (GOLD analysis project Ga0315906, IMG submission 203526) | Freshwater fungal communities from buoy surface, Lake Erie, Ohio, United States - Buoy 2 MA122 | ecosystem: Environmental > Aquatic > Freshwater > Lake > Lake biofilm | place: USA: Lake... | reverse complement strand
GCCTCGGCGTCGGGGAACCGGGTCATCCCCGTATCCCGGTGCGTGGGCTCGAGTCCCGCGGCCCGCCATCGGGCCTCCCCACGTTCCACCGCGGCCTCCATCTGCCTCCGCACGAGCGGCGCCGTGTCGTCGCTGTTGTAGTGGTCGAAGTTGGCCCGGATGTACTGGGGATGGCTGACGTTGCAATGGTAGCACTCCCGGTTGTTCTCCCACACCACCTTCCAGTTGGCGTTCACGAGATATTCGACGGACTTGGCGACCTTGGCCCGTCCGAACCCCTGCGGACGGAGCAGCGGGGCGAGGCAGCGATGGGCCTCCTCGAACGGGGATGGATCCCGGGCGAGATTGATGAAGATCAGGCCCTCGACCTCGCGGACGTGGACCGAGAGGAGGGGGAAATCGTCCTTGGACAGCTCCTGCTGCATGCCGCGCCAGGCGAGCAGTCGACCATCCAGTCCATACGCCCACTGGTGGTAGGGGCAGACCAGCCTCGAGACATGGCCACAGGGCTCGTCGCAGATCGCCGAACCGCGATGGCGGCAGACATTGTGCAGCGCATGCAGGCTGCCTCCCTCATCCCGGATCACGATGATGGAGTCGACATCCACCTGCACGAGGAAGTAGTCGCCGGCCTTGGCCACCTCGCACGAGTGTCCGGCGAACAGCCAGCCCACCCGCCAGACGCGCTCAAGGTCCGCCCGATAGACCTCGGCGTCGTGGAAGAAGACCCCGGGAAGAGTCCAACCCTCCCGACGGGAGTGGATCAGGTTCTCGAGGAAACCCGTCGCTTCGACGGTCTCGCGAAGGGATCCGGAGGCGGGCTGGGTCGTGGGCTGGGATGCCGACATGGACGTGGAGGGGTTGGTGGCGACCCGACGACACTTCAACCCCGCGACAATGTCACGTCGAAGGATGGTCGGTTGCCTGTCAGGCGATCAAACTTCGCTCCAACAGGGCGCGCTCTTTCGAGCGTGGAAGGGTTGGGTCCCTCTTTGGACATGGCTTCTCCTTCCATGCTTCAACGAGGCCGCGCAGGACCTAAGGCTCGTGTTGCTCGGCGGCAGGACAGTCTGATACGTTTCACGCCGAATCGTGTTCCAGACACGACACCCCCCATCTACCCCACCTCACCATGTCTGAAAATATCTACCTGGGCATCGATCTCGGCACCAGCCGGACATCGATCACCGCCTCCACAGGCTTCCGAAAGACCATCAGTTCCTACGTCGGTTATCCCAAGGATCACGTCGCGAAGAAAAAACTCGGTGGACGCGACATCATCTACGGCCAGGAAGCGGTCGAAAACCGGTTGTCCCTGAACCTCTACCGCCCCCTTGCGAAGTCGAACATCAAACAGGACAACGGCTCCCATTCGCCTGATGTCAAAAAAGCCATCAAGGATCTCCTCGAGCATGCCATCGCTGAAGTGAATGCGCCTGCCGAGGCGACCATCTTCGCCGTCATTGGGTCACCGGCCACGACCAGCGTGGCAGGCAAGGCCACCCTCCTCGAAGCCGCGGCCGATTGTACCGATTCGGTCATCGTCTGCTCCGAGCCGTTTGCGGTGGCCTATGGGCTCGATTTCTTCGACGAGGCCCTTGTGATCGACATCGGCGCCGGCACGACAGATCTGTGCCGGGTTCATGGAACCCTGCCGACCGACGAGGATCAGCGGACGTTGACGGCGGCAGGTGATTCGATCGACGAAATGCTGAGTCAACTCATCCTCGAAAAACATCCTGATGCCCAGTTCACGGTTCACATGATCCGCGCCATCAAGGAACGGCACGCCTCGGTCAGCAGCCGCATGGATGAAGTCGAGGAGATCCTTCCCGTTGGCGGAAGGCCGACCAAGTTCAACCTGACCGATCAGATCTACAAAGCGTGCTACTCGATTGTCCCCCAAATCGTCGCCTCGCTTCAGGACCTGATTGCCACGTCGGATCCCGAGTTCCAGGTGAAGCTCCGTCACAAGATCCTGCTCGCTGGCGGGGGTAGTCAGATCCGAGGCATGGGGCGGGCCATTGAAAAGGCGCTGAGCGATTACGGTGGGGGCAAGGTCAGCCAGGTCGATGACCCCCAGTTCGCAGCCGCCAATGGGGCGCTCAAGATCGCGCTCGATATGCCACTCGACTACTGGGCTGAGTTCCGTACGAACCGTGACCTTGCGGTGCAAGGGATGAGCGGTTTGGTGTCCTGAATCCCAGGCGCAGAACCGAAGAGGCGAGCGGGATTCCCCAAAGATCGTATGGGGATACCCGCCGAGCTTAGGCCTCGAGCGGTTCACGTTCTCGTAGTCGCTGATCCGGACCCTTGAAATCCTGGGCTTCCACCTCCCAGACAAACACAGACCTGAGTCAGCAGGTCTGGCTCCAACACCATGGGCATATGCCTCCACCAGGGCCGACGCCCTCCCCAGCCACCCCTGGGCCCATGGGTGGATCCTCTTGGCGGTGGAGCGGCAGGATACCGTTCCACCGCAAACGGAAACGGCGGTACGGACCCGGGCTGGATCCCGTCAAGTCGCTCGAGGTCTGGCAAACTCGTCATCCACACGCTGAGACCCCGGTCCAAGAATTCCGTCCGGCACCCGCCCATCCGCCGGCTCGAGCCGAGGTCAAAGAAAGCCCCCAGCTTCCATGGGGGCCCCAGCGGGCTCCTTCGAATCCACTCGTACCGGAGTCCAGTGATGACATCCAAAAACAGGCATCCCTGCGGATCGCACCACCACCCGAACCCCAGCGAGAGGCAGTTGGTCGTGATCGGGCCGTCGAGGAACCCCCTTCGGTCAATCCGTTTATCTCGAATGAATCTGACGCGTCATCGGTTCCGGATTCGGACCCCGTTGACGGTGCTATCGGAATGGATCCATCAGGCGGCGGGTTCTCATTCCCAGCCGAAGCACGACAGGGCAGGCGTCATCGCAGCCTTGTCTCCAGGCTGATCCGCTTTGCGGCGCGATCCGTCCGCAGGATGGTCGGGGCCGCCCGGGGCCTCCGTCGGTCGCCATCCCAGATTCCAGTATCCTCCCCGACGCTTCCTGCTGAAGCGCCGCAGCTCCCTGCCCCGCCCCCCGTCCCGGAACCTGCGCCGTCCAAGAGCCTGGGAGAACAGGTGGATGAGTTCGTCGAGCATCTGACCTCCGGCGTCACCTTGCCCCACGAACATCGGGACAAATTGCTTCAAGCTCTCCGTGTCGGATTGGAAGCGGATGCTCGGGACTTGGGGACGGAACCGAAGCCCGCTGGCGAAGACCCTAGAGAGAAATCGGGGCCCGAAACGGCAGTTTCGATCCCGGATTCGGTCCCCAAACCGGCCCCGACGCCGCTCGAAGACCCTGACGTGCTTCAACGTCAGGAGGAACTGCGGGCCAAGGATGTCCAGATCGAGCTTCTCGAGAGCAAGGTTCGACGTCTGGCACTACTGCTGCGCGAGCGTGAACGTCGAACCAAGGAAGTGGAGGCGGAAGCGGCGCGAAGCCGATTGCCGCTACCCGGACTGACGAGCCGCCGCACCAAGAGCCAGCCCATCGCCAAGGAAGGGACGTCGAACCTGATGAACAGGATCCGGGAACTGAATCGGCAGATCCGCGAGGATATCCGAAGCCTCTACCCGGAAGGCGCCGGGGCGGCAGAGTCCAACGGGGATACCCCAAGGACCAGCGACTCCTCCCAGGATTGATCCCAAGGGTCGATACCCGGCGCCGGTTCGACGTCGTCCCCTCCGGATCCTTCATGATCCGATCCCGAGTCCCCGACCAATAAGCCAGCGTCGTGGACTCCTAGGGGATCACAGGTGCCCTCGCATGATCATCTGATTCAGGGCGTCGAGCATCTCCTCAACGCTCTTGTACTTCATGAGATCCTCCCGGTAGCAGAGGATGTCCACCAGCCCCTTGCACCAGAATCCCTCCGGACAGATCACGCAGACCTTTTTCGGGAACTTCGCCGCCGCATATCCCAGTTCAAGGATTCCCTCCGGGGATTTCGAGGACGCATCGAGGTGAAACACCACGAATTCGGCAAGTTCCAGGGCATCCAATTCCCAGCTTCGCACCTGGAAGAAGTGGGCGTTCTCGAAGGAGGAGGTCGACAGCTTCGAATCCTGTAGGCGTGAGCAGAGGGCGATGTGACCCGCCTTCGAGATGAAGCTGGCCACGGTCTCCTGCCATCGACTGGAGCTGTCCATCTCGGAAGCGCCGGCCAACAGGAAAATTCGGGACTCCCTCCCCATAGCATTGATGAACTTCGCGTTCTCAACGTCCTGGAGATTGGAGGGTGGGAAATAGATCATGACGGTCCATGCCCAGTCCGACGGGCGCGCGCCTCCCAAATCCCCAAAGAGTCCCATGCAGAAGACTCTGGGAACGGGAGGCGAAATCCGGGGCCCACCAGCACCCGGACAAACACCCAAACTGGGCGATGATAGTCTCCGGTTTCGACGACCATGTCCATCCTTTCCCTGATCTCGGGCTGTTCCAGGACCCATGGGAGCCCCCCTCTTGAGTCACGGAACGAGCAGAAACCGAGATGTCATTAGGAAAAGGATTCTTGAACACCCCAGACCCCAGATACGTCGGTCCCAGCCGAATGCCGAGGACCGTCATGCCAAGCGGGCTCAAGGGATTGTGTTCACTCGCAGCTGGCGTCGCCTTGATGACAGCCCTGCTCGCCGATCCTCGAGCCGAAGACACCACGTGGCGTGCCACGCTGGAAAGACGGGCTGCCTGGTGGAGCTTCCAACCTCTCGGAAAACCCGAGCTCCCAGCAAACGCGCCGGGTGACAACTCAGCCCACCCCATCGACCGGTTCATCCAGGACCGACTTCGAAAGGCGGGTCTTGAACCCGCACCCGAGGCGGATCGGGCCACCCTGCTCCGACGCCTCACCATCACCCTCACCGGTCTCCCCCCGACACCCGATGAGACCGCCGCGTTCGTCAACGACCCCGAGCCCGGTGCCTACGAACGCGTCGTCGACCGTCTCTTGGATTCCCCCCGCTATGGGGAGCGTTGGGCCCGTCACTGGATGGACCTGGTCCGCTACTGCGAATCCCATGGCTCCCAAGGGGACCCCGAATTGCCAATGGCCTGGCGGTACCGGGACTACCTCATCCGGGCCTTCAATGCCGACGTTCCCTACAACCAGCTCGTCCGGGAACACATCGCCGGCGACCTGCTGCCCCATCCGCGGATCAACGCGGCAGAGGGCCTCAACGAGTCCGCCATCGGACCGGCCCACCTCCGGATGGTCGAACACGGTTACGTCCCGGTCGACGCCCTCGACGACTCCGTGAAGGTGGTCGACAACCAGATCGACGTCGTCACCAAGGCCTTTCTCGGTCTCACCGTGTCCTGCGCCCGGTGTCACGACCACAAGTTCGACCCTATCAGCCAGCGCGACTTCTATGCGTTGTACGGGATCTTCGCCTCGTGTCGCCCGGGACAGGTGATCGTCGATGCGCCCGACGTCCGTACCCGCCATCTTGGCGAACTCACTTCCCTCAAGGAGAACATCCGCACCGGGCTCCAGCGGGCGTGGCAAGCATCGGCCCAAGCGTTTCCCAGGACGCTCCAGGCCCACACCGACCGATCGGCCGAGCTGGCCCATATCGAGGCCGAGATCCGCCAGAGGACCGAGGCCATCACCCACGCTGAGTCCAGCGTCCGAGCCGAATGGGCGCGTCAGGAAGGCCATTTCAAACGCCCCGGTGTCCCCACGCCCCTCGCCCAATGGACCTTCGAAGCGGGCCTCGAGGACTCCGTGGGGGGACTGCATGGGAAGGCTGAATCCGGCGCCACCCTTCGCCACGGAAGGCTGGTCCTCGAGACACCCGACGCCCACGTCCTCACCGCACCCCTGCCCGTCGACCTCACCGAGAAGACGCTGGAGGTCTGGGTCACCCTCGCCGACCTCGAACAACGGGGGGGTGGGGCACTGACCGTCCAGACCCCGGACAGCGCGGTCTTCGACTCGATCGTCTTCGGCGAACGCCAACCCGGTCACTGGATCGCCGGCAGCGACTTCTTCCATCGGACCGAGGATGCCGGTGGCCTCCAGGAATCCACGCGGCCTGACGGGCTGATCCACATCGCGATCGTCTACAACCCGGACAACTCCATCCGGCTGTATCGGAACGGCACTCCGTACGGTCGGGGCTACACCCGAGGTCAACTCACCCGGTTCGCCGCCCGCTCCGCCCGGATTGTCCTCGGGCGTCGTCACCTCGCTCAGGGGATCGCCGCGTTGCGCGGTGAGATCGAGGAGGCCCGGCTCTACGCCCGCGCCCTGATGCCGGAAGAGATCCTGGCGTCCTTCAAAGCGGGGGTAGCCCGGCCGTCGAACGAGGAGATCGCTGCCCGATTGACTCCGGAGGAGCGCACCCGCCTCGCGACCCTGCGCCGGGACCTTCAGGAACTCCGGAACCGACAGGCAGGCTTGGAGTCGCAGATCCCCAAGGGCGATCCATGGACCACGGCCCTCAACCGTGCCGCGAAGGAGGAGACCTCCCCGTTGCATGCCTGGGTCAAACTCGCCCCGCTGGACGGATCCGCCTTCCGCCAAGGGTGGTTGGATCTGTCGAACCGATGGTCTTCAGAACTCGCAGCCCGCAAGGCCTTCAACGTCACGAACCACACGGTGCGGTGGGATCTCACGGGAACCAACGCCTCCCGCTGGTTCCAATCGGCGTCGTCCGAGCCCCCTCAGACGTCGGTATCGGGTGGCTTCTACGTCGAACCGGTCGGCGACCGCGTGATCCGGTTCCTCCAGTCCGCTGGCATCTACTCACACCCCCTGACCGGCAAGCTGCCCATCGTCCTCACATCCCCCCGGTTCAAGGTCGAGACGGACAGCATCAGCATCCGCGCCCTGGGCGAACACACCTCCGCACGTCTGGTCGTGGAGAACTATGCGATTGGCGGTGGCGGACTCTATCCGGCCGCGACGCTCAGTCGGGACCAGATGGGGTGGATCCGTCTCGACACCGCCTACCGGAAAGGGTCGTCGGCCTACATCGAACTGGTCAGCGCGGAGGACTTTCCCAATCCCGGGCTCCGCTCGGAGGGCAGGCCCTACGTGGATGGGCGTGCCCGCTTCGGGCTGGCGGCCATCGCATTCCACAACAGCTCCGAGCCTCCACGCGACACAAGTGTCCCCATCGCATTCCTGTTGCAACAACCCGCGCCAGAGTCGCCACGCGCCCTTGCCGCCCTCTACGGCCAACTGCTTGGGAAACTCATCGACCGCTGGTCTCGAGGATGGCTGGAGGAGGAGGAACTCGCCTTCCTCGACGCGTTCGTGCGTCTCGACCTTCTGCCGACCTCATTGGGTCAACTGCCAGGGCTTGCTCGACAAGTCGTCGAGTTCCGTCGCCTCGAATCCGAGATCCAGGTACCGCGCCGCGCACCCGGTGTCCACGAGGCGGCAGGATTTGATCAGCCCCTTCATGTCCGCGGTCAGCCCGACAAGCTGGGGGAGGTGGTCCCGCGTCGCCATCTGGAGGTGTTGGGAGCACGCGACTACTCCCAGACCTCCCGGAGTGGTCGTCTCGAGCTGGCTGAGGACCTGGTCCTTCCCTCGAACCCACTCATCAGCCGGGTCCTGGTGAACCGGCTGTGGCACCACGTGTTCGGACGCGGCCTCGTCGCCTCCACCGACAATTTCGGGGCGCTCGGTGACAAGCCCACCCACCCCGAGCTCCTCGATCATCTGGCGCTCCGCTTCATGGATCGGGGCTGGTCGATCAAGGACACCCTCCGGTTCCTCGTCACCTCCCACACCTTCCGTCAGTCCTCGGTTCCATCCTCCCGGGCCCGGCTCATGGACCCGGCGAACGATCTTCTGTCCCACGCCCGTGTCCGTCGTCTGGAAGCCGAGGCGATCCGCGACGCCATCCTATGGACTTCCGGGCAACTGGATCTCCGGATGTCCGGTCCAGGGGCGAACGTCTACTACGTCGGCAAGACGGAGGGGGGCGGACCGGTTGGCCCCTTGGATGGCGATCGGCGCCGCAGCGTCTACCAGCGCATCCGTCGGAATGCCCACAATCCCCTACTCGAAGCCTTCGACGCCCCCAAGCCCGCCTCGACCCGAGGTCGCCGCGATGCCACCAACGTGCCGGCCCAGGCCCTGACCCTGCTCAACGATCCCTTCATCCTCGAGATGTCGGCTCGATGGGCCCGCAGCCTCGTCATCGAGGGAGAACCCCGGGAGCGTCGGATCGCCTCGATGTTCCAGCGCGCGATGGGCCGTCCGATCAATGAGGCCGAGGCTGAGGCCGCCCGGGGATTCGTCGAGGAACTCGCCCTGGAGAAGGGTGTACCCAACCTGGACATCGACCCGGATGCACGCCTCTGGCAGGACTTTGCCCAATCCCTCTTCTGCATGAAGGAGTTCATCTATGTCGAATGACCGGCATCCCGGAATGGATCTCGGGGCCTGGAGAAGGGCGATGACGCGCCGCGAGATGCTGTCGCGGTGCTCGACCGGGTTCGGCCTCGCCGCACTCGCGGGCCTCTCCGGACGCTCCCTCGCCGCACCGGGACCTTTCGATCCACGGCCACCCCATTTCCGACCGAAGGTGAAGAGCGTCATCTTCTGCTTCATGTCGGGAGGCGTCTCGCACGTCGACTCATTCGATCCCAAGCCGCGACTGAAGCGGGATCACGGCAAGCCCATGCCGGTGCCCGTGCGGCCGACGATGTTCAACCAGAACGGCAACATCATGGCCTCGCCCTGGGAGTTCCAGCGCCACGGACAGTCGGGCCTGCCGGTCAGCGAACTGTTCCCCCACATCGGCGCCTGTGCCGACGACCTCGCCGTGATCCGGTCGATGACGAGCATCGGCAACGAGCACGCCCAGGCGAACTACTTCCTGCACACGGGATTCACGCTCGCAGGATACCCGAGTGCCGGGGCGTGGATGAGCTACGGACTCGGCAGTGAATCCGACCAGCTGCCGGGCTTCGTCGTGCTGGCGAGCGGTGGCGTTCCGCTCGGGGGCATCAACATCTATGGGAACGGCTTCCTACCGGCGGTCCATCAGGCCTCCCTCATCGATCCGACCCAGAAGGAGGCCCTGACCAACATCACTCCAAGGGAACCCTCTTCGCTGCAACGCCGTCGTCTGGACTTCGTCGGTCGCATGGACCGGGACCGTCTTCCGCCATCTGAGCGCGACGCCCAGATCGAGGCGGCGATCCAGAACTACGAGATCGCCTTCCGCATGCAGTCGGCCGTCCCGGACCTGACCGACCTGAGCGGTGAGTCGGAGGCCACGCGTCGCCTCTACGGGATGGATTCGCCCGTGCGCGAGAAGGCGGAGTACGCGCGGCAATGCTTGTTGGCCCGACGTCTTGTCGAGCGGGGCGTCCGCTTCATCGAGCTCACCTGCCTGCCGAGGCCGGCAGATCTTGGCCAGATCGGAAACCCGTGGGACCAGCACGGGGGCCTGAAGACGGGGCACACGGAGATGGCCTTCCAGGTCGACCAGCCGATCGCGGGTCTCATCCGGGATCTCAAGGCCCGTGGGCTCTTCGACCAGACGCTCATCGTGTGGGCCGGTGAGTTTGGTCGGACTCCCTTTGCCCAGGCTGGTGACGGACGGGACCACAATCCCTTCGGCTTCAGCGTCTGGTTGGCCGGCGGTGGTATTCGCGGCGGAACCGTGCATGGGGCGACCGATGAGCTCGGCTACCACGCCGTCGAGGACGTCTGCTCGGTCTACGACCTCTGGGCCACCGTGCTCCATCTGGCTGGGATGGATCACGAACGGACGACCTACCGCTTCGGTGGCCGTGACTTCCGCCTGACCGATGTCCATGGCGAGGTCATCCGGCCGATCCTGTCCTGATCACCTAGCGGCGCTCAGCCCACCACTTCCATAACCTTCCTCAGTTCCTCCTTCAGTCCATGGCCCACCGCTGGATCCGCCATCAATGCGGAGACCTGAGCATGGAGGGCGTCGAGGCACTCGGCTGGCGTCGCATCGTCCGGAATCCCGACTACCCCATCGAGGGCGCCGTGGGAATCCCCAGCCAGGAATGCAAGCAACTGGCCCACTGATCGCAACCGGGAATCGGCAACTGCTCCCGACTGTTCCTGAAGTCGGGCAGACAGGTTCCGGCTGTTGACCGAGAGCCGGCGCTGGACCGATGCGGTGGCGGCGGAGCGGAAACCCGGGTTGGTCTTGAGGGATTCGAACTGCTGCGGGTCGATCCGGATCACACGAAGCGTCGCAGAGACCTGGCAAAGGACCGTAGCCACGGCACGACTCCCCCGCCACATGGCGATCTCACCCACCACGTTGGGCGCAGCCAACTGGGCCAGGTCCAAGGGAGCCTGACCAGGCAGGACGGTCTTGAGGATCATCAGGGGTTCGGTCGACTCCAAGACCACCATCATATGAGCCACCGGCGCCGCCTGCACGATGAGCGGGGAGTCCGGCCCGGTGGTGATTGTCTCGACACGGTATTGGCGGAGCGGATCGCTGGGCTCATCGATGACATGGAGGAGGATTGCCCCGATCAATCGCGCCTCGGCTCCGGAGGGGTTGGCACGATCGTAAGCGTCCCAAAGCGCGGCGACATCCTCGCGCTCCCAGAGCCTCTGGCGAAGGGCGACCCGATCGTGATGGAACCCCTCACGACCCGATCGCCGACGGCGGTTCTTCCACTCGTCATAGTACGGGGTCACCTCGGCCACCGTCTTTTGTGGGTCGGGGAACAGCCACTCCCGAGACAACGGGTCCACGTGACGCTCGAGATGATCCTCCATTGAGACTCCCGTCATCGCTGCAGTGACAGGGAGGATCTTCGCGGCGATTTCCTGCGCCATGCGCCGTACCCGAGCCGAGGGCGGATGGGCCAGGAAGGCGGCATCATAGGCGGCGCAGAAACGGTCATGGGCATCGAGGTCGCGCGGTATCCGGGTCAACCCGACCGCGCCGGCCGCATGGTACATGAGTCGGCACATCTCCGTGGCCATGCGGCGTCCTGCAGGACTCGACCGGGACACCCCACAGGACTCCAGGCCGCGGCGGAGGTTTTCGACGAACGCCAGGGAGATGGCCGCATAGTTGGCCTCGTAGCCATCAATGACCCGGACGGCCATCCGGGTGCCCGGTGGAAGCCAGGCCGAGCAATCCTCCGGAAGGTCCGATGCGAGGTG
>Ga0315906_10010044_pt1 | contig 11170 bp, 25 predicted proteins | sample LakEriMetagenome_4_FD_203526 | JGI IMG/M metagenome (GOLD analysis project Ga0315906, IMG submission 203526) | Freshwater fungal communities from buoy surface, Lake Erie, Ohio, United States - Buoy 2 MA122 | ecosystem: Environmental > Aquatic > Freshwater > Lake > Lake biofilm | place: USA... | reverse complement strand
TGATACAAAATCTACATTTGATGAATTATTTACATTTGGTTAAACTGGTATTGACATTCGTAATAAAACCCATCATAATGACACATATTGCTATATTAAATATTAGCACAAATTACAAAGGAAAAACATGAAAGATATTTTAAAAGAGTTAGTATTATACACAAAAAAATTAGGTTTCATTAACCTAATCAAAATTACAGGTACAGATAAAGATGTTACTATCAATGCTATTGCTGATAACAAAACAGTTATTGTTAATGGTTTGATGAAGCAACCTGTACCGGGCTTTGATGGTGTATTTGGTATGCCTAACTTAGGCAAACTTGATACTATCTTAAACTTAGATGTATATGATGAACTAAGTAACATTACAGTACAACCTAAGATTGAAGATGACGGTACTAGTGTTCCCGGTACTATTCACTTTGAAACAGTAAACAAAGACTTTGTTAACGATTATCGTTTGATGAGTAAGTCAGTTGTATCAGAGCAAATCAAGTCAGTAATTTTCAATGGTACAGTTTGGAATGTTGAATTCGAACCAACTATTGTAGGTATTCAACGTTTACGCCGTCAGTCTCAAGCTAATAGCGAAGAAGAATCTTTTATGACAAAAACTGAGAACGGTGATCTAAAGATTTACTTTGGTGATCATAGTACACACTCGGGTAACTTTATTTTTCAACATTCAGTTAATGGAACACTAAATAAAAGTTGGAGGTGGCCTATTAAAGAATTCTTAGCAATCGTAGATTTACCCGGCGATAAGAAGATTCGTTTTAGTGACCAAGGTGCGTGTGAGATTGTTATCGACAATGGCACAAGCGTATATCAATATCTTTTCCCAGCACAAACAAAATGACAATTAAAAGTATTTCAGGCGGAGTGGGTGTAGTAGTTAACGGCGGAACACCCGCATATCCCGTCATAGACATGAAAGAAGTTAGCGCCGGTCTAGTTAGATATAATACGGATCACCTAGAAGTTTTTGATGGTACTGCTTGGAAGCCTCTTGGTTGGTCTGATTGTAACGTTGATTTGTCTAATCCTGCTATGGATTTACTATCCTGGGTACGTGAGAAGATGATTGAAGAACAATCAAAGGATACTACTAGTGTATTGTCTCCTGAAGCTATTGACTTACTAACATGGGTCAAGGCTAAAAGACATGAAGAAGAAAATGGTGTAAGTTTAATTACACCTGAGATGGAAGAACTGTTTGCTTGGGTTAGACTTAAGAAACAGGAAGATGATATCTTAGCACGTAAACGTCAGGAAGAAGAAGCGCAGAAAAGAAAACAAGCTGATTTGCGTAGACTTATGGAAGAAGAAGCTAGAAAATCAATGTTGATTAAACAGGAAATTAAACCCGTACCTGTTCTATTTCCAGAGCCTGTACAACAGCCTGTACAACCTGTACAAGAGTTTGAGCCTGAGGTGATTGAAGAAGTAGTATCTGAAGTAGTTGAAGAAGTTATTCCAGAAACAACTACAAAAGCAACACCCAAAACAAAGAAAAAGAAAAAGATTGAACCAGTAGTGGTTGTAGTTGAGAAACCAAAAGAGATTCCACCAGAAGACAGGATGTGGTAATGATAAAAAGTATTCAGACTAATGGTCCGTTCTTAAGTGTAGCAGGTGGCTATCCATCTGCTACATATATTAGTAATGGTAGTGGACCAGGTGTAGGTAATATGCGATATAACCCCAACAGTCAAAACATTGAAGTATTTGATGGCAGTATTTGGGTTATTATGCAATCTAGTAATGCTTATATTAGTTTAGACCATGAAGCAGTTATGTTGTTAGAATGGGTACGTAAGAAGCGTGATGAGGATCTTGAAGTAGAACGATTAGCAGAAACTAATTCAACTATCAAGGACCTTGTAAATCAAGTTAAAGAAAAACAAGAACAAATTCGTATTGTTCAAGCACTCGTAAAAGAAGAAGTAAAAGTTTAATGGAACAAGTAAATCTATCAAATCATCACAAAGATGATTGGGCGTTATTCCTACCAGCAGTCAGTAGCTTCTATATCTCTGGCTTAGGTAAGCAACGTAAAGGTGAAGAGTATTTTGAACAATCTCGTATACCTGCAGGCTTTAACAATGATGTAGAAAAACTAAACTTTCTTAATAGCAAAGAAGGTCTATATTATTATAAATGGGGCTTGTACTCTGCTGGTCATGCTAACTTAGATACTACTAAAGACGATCCTAGTGAATCAATCATTAGAGAACGTGAAGCTGGTACATTCATGTTGGGCGACTCTGGTGGATTTCAAATTCTTAAAGGTCAATGGCCGGCTGATTGGAAAGATCCTAACTGTCCTAAAGCTTTAGAAAAACGTCAAATTGTTTTGAAGTGGATGGATACATACATGGACTATGGTATGTGTTTAGATGTACCTAGTCAATCATTCTTAAACAAACCTGCTATCAAACTTCATGGCATTCATAACATCGAAGAAGCTATTACTGCTACACATATTAATAACGAATACTTTATTAACAATCGTTCGGGTAAGTGTAAGTTCTTAAATGTATTGCAAGGTACTACACATACTGAAAGTGATTCATGGTACAACGAAATGAAAAAGTATTGTGATCCAAACATCTATCCAGACAATCACTTTAATGGTTGGGCGTTTGGTGGCCAGAATAAAATTGATGTTGACTTGATGTTACGTAGATTTGTTGATATTGTATATGACGGATTGTTACAAGAAGGTAAACATGATTTGGTTCACTGTTTGGGTGTATCAATCTTAGAGTATGCTGTATTGTTTACTGATATTCAAAAAGCTATTCGTAAGTATCATAACCCAAGTTTGAAGATTACGTTTGATTGTGCAAGCCCATTCTTTAGTGCGGCTAAAGGACTTGCTTACTTTAATACAAACATTGAACATAATCAGAAGTGGTCATATCAAATGGAAAAGACTGCTGAGAAGAAGTCTTATGCTACTGATAATCGGACGTTTATTGATGCTGTTTTGGCTGATGGTATCCATAAACAGTTTACAAATAGTCCAGTAACTGATAAACTACTTATTAGAGATTTGTGTTATAGAGGGATAGGATTCTTAGGACAACATAACAAAGAAACAAAAACTAGCTGGGATACACTTAGCTATACATTGTTACAAAGTCATAATGTCTATACTCATATCAATGCTGTGCAAGAAGCTAATCGTAGATATGAGCAAGGAATTCATCCAGCAATGGTTAGAAATAAAAATACAGGTTTAACCTTTGGTCAGTTGATTGATAGTATTTTTGCATGTAAAACTAAACAAGAAAGTTTAGATATCATTACACAGTATGAACTATTCTGGACGCAAATGCAATCAGGTAGTCAAGGATTTAGTGGTAAGAAAACTATCAATTCACGTACACAATATAAAGAACTTTTTACAGAAGAAGAATCAGATTCTGAACTATATTTGTTAGAAGATATTAAACCTAACAAATATTCTTCTAATGAAAAGTTTAACGAACTATTTACACTTGAATAAGGAGATAACATGCCATATCGTAGTAGAATCAGTATATTAAAAGAATCACATCGTTTGATTGATGAACAGATTATAGTAATGGAAGCTAACAACGCTGATCCGTTGAAGATTTCAGAAATGAAAAAACAAAGACTAATTTACAAAGACGAGATCCGAAGAATGGAACGTATTCAATGGGAACATGATCATGATACTGTCGACCTCAGCGATGATGACTATTAAATCAACTATGACTGCCGAAACCGAAGAATCTACTATTTCATTTAGAGGTGGTTCTGATGAAATGCTACGTATAGCAAAAGATGGGTTTTATGTACGTGGAGTTCGGGTAAATCAGGATGACAAAGAAGCTGAAATAGTGTATAATACATTTCATCAGTGGTTAACATGGGCCTCACTTAACAGGAAATATTAATGGAACAACATATTCAAGCAATGAATGAAAAACGTGTACGCATTAAGCATTATGCTAAACGTATGATTTTTGTAACATTTCAAAAAGAGGGTATTCATATGTACCCGGCAGCGGCAACAGATCCAGCACTCGCAACAGGTGATGAATATGATGTTAGCTTTTTAGGAACTCCACATCGTCACATCTTTCATTTTAGTGTGGCGATTGAAGTATTTCACAATGACAGGGATATTGAATTCATTCAATTTAAACGCTGGTTAGAAAATCTCTACAAAGGCGGAACACTTGAATTGAATTACAAGAGTTGTGAAATGATTAGTGATGACCTCTATGAGCAAATCGCTACTCGCTATCCCGATCGTAACATTGAGATTACTGTCAGTGAAGACGGTGAGAACGGTGCAACGATTTATTATAATACAAGCAAACCTTATCAACAACTCGCTATTTAAAGGAAAATACAATGGCAAAACATACTTTTCAACCTAATCCTCGTGTACGTCAAATTTTCGAGGATCTAGAAAAGTACTTGGCATTCTGCCAAGATTATGGCTACAAATATGACGAATCCTCATTATACGATATGCGTAGTTACGTATATCGTCAACACACTAAACAGTTATCTGGAAAGTGGGCTAAAGATTCATGGGCTGATGCAATCGTCCGATGAGAAAATTATTCTATATGGGTCTCGAACCTTACAAAGCACGTTACACTCTACAATTACAAGAGTGGAATGAACGTGTATTTAAACGTAGAGGTATTAACTATGTTATCGTGCCTGGCGAAACATTAAGTGATGACCAAGCTATTGTTACAGGTCAAGTACTAGACGCACATGGACGTACATACTTTGGTATGAGTCAACTAATGAATCTAGTACGTATGATGAAAGCAGGAGAGTGTAGTGACCAAGATATTATCTATTTTGAAGATATGTTTCAACCAGGTATTGAGAGTTTGCCGTATATACTTAAGCAAGTACCTACTAATCTTCGTCCTCGTATATTTGTCCGTTGTCTTGCTCAGTCAATCGATCCGGATGATTTCGTACATGTATGGGGAATGAGTGAATTCATGGGTCACTATGAGAAGATGGTAGATAGTTTTGTTGATGGCGTACTAGCTACTAACGAAGAAATGATTATGCATATGAAGATTGCAGGCTGGAAGTCACCTCTATATAACATTAGTGGTCTTGCATTCGGTAAGAATGAGGTGCGTAGTCGTGTATTAGGACCATTGAAACCCTTTGAAGAACGTACTATGCGTGTAGCATTTAGTGCAAGATGGGATCAAGAAAAACAACCTGATTTCTATATGGACTTAATTGAAGCGTTTTATTCTAGGTCAAATAAAAAAATTGAATTCTGTGTATTCAGTGGTAGTAAGTTAAAAAGCAATAACGAAAGTTATATGGAACGTACTCGCAAACTACAGAGCGAGGGTAAACTTGTCATCTATGAAGACTTGGAAAAGAATGATTACTATGACCTATTAAACGATACTAGAGTATTGTTTAACTGTGCTTTACAAGACTGGGTAAGTAATACAGTTAGCGAAGCAGACACATTAGGTTGTAATGTATTATATCCGGCATATCGTAGTTTCCCGGAAACTTTTGCTAATGATAATACACGACTATATATTCCCTGGAGTATTGATGATGCTATGTCTAAATTGCAAAATTTGTTAATGGCACCGCACAATTTTCAAGGTCGTATTAGTGATTATACTGATAAAACTATTGACCGTATCTGTGATATCATGGAAGGCAATGGAGAACAATATTTACGCATGGGTAGTGACTATCGTAAATACACAAGAGAAACAAAATACTCATAACATAAAGGAAATAACATGAGCGCACATAACGATATTAACACACATTTAGAAGCATACTTGACCGAACATGAAAAGTTTGATAAAGGTAATGCGGCTGCAGGAACACGTGCCCGTAAAGCATTAGCTGAGATGGCTAAGGCAATTAAAGCACGCCGTAATGAAATTACAGCAGAAAAAGCCGCACGTGCAGAAGCAAAAGCTAAGGCTTAATCATGGCAACTCGCAAGAAAATTCAACTTGAAGAAGTTAGTTCATTGCCAGACTCAGTAAAAGTAGGTAGTCACTTAACTGTGTCTACCTACTCTGATGGTCGTACTGAATTGGAATGGGATTGGGATGCATTAGTTAAAGAGGTACGTGAAGCCTGCGCTAGTGTTGAACTTGCCAATACAAAGCCCGCAGTTAAAGCTAAATCAAAAAAATCAGTTGCTAAATCAAAGTGATAAATACTTGTGTTACACAACGGTAACACAATGTCAAAACAAAACCATCACAAAGGAAGGTTATCTATGAGTTATAATAAAACAAAATGCGACCCTGAGTTGGGTCAAAAAGTTCATCTACATCTATTAAATATGGGCGTAGAAACGCCAATTGACGATACAATTGATTTAGGTGATCGTAAGGATCGTATTGAAAAGATTGAAGGTCATTTCAAAGCTATTATGGAAACAATGGGTCTAGACCTAGATGATGATAGTCTTATTGAAACACCTAAACGTGTTGCCAAGATGTATGTAAATGAAATCTTTTGGGGACTAGATTATGATGCATTCCCTAAATGCACAACAGTTGACAACAAGATGCAATACAACGAAATGGTTGTAGAGCGTAATGTTAATGTTCAATCTAACTGCGAACATCACTTTGTAGTGATTGATGGATTGGCTACTGTAGCTTATGTACCTAAACAAAAGGTGTTAGGTCTTAGTAAGATTAACCGTATTGTAGAATATTTTAGCAAGCGACCTCAAATCCAAGAGAGGTTAACAGAGCAAATTTTCCACACCTTACAGTTTATCCTTGATACAGAAGATGTTGCAGTTATGATTGATGCACAACATTATTGTGTTAAAAGTCGTGGTGTAGAAGATACAGGTAGTTCAACAGTTACTTGTCGTTTGGGTGGTGGTTTCAAAACTGATCCGGCCGCAAGACAAGAATTCTTACAAATTGCTAATAAGGGGTGCAAATAATGTTAAAAGATAGACGATTGCTATTAGAGCAGGAAATTAAAAAAGCCCACGACTTGGCCGCGGCAATGTATTTAGATATCGTTACACATGACCTAGACACTCATAATGATACATATGAATCTATTAAAGATAAAATTGCAAGACTAGAATTTGACTTGAATATGGTAAATCAATTAATTCATAAGGGGCACGAATGATTGTATTATTAGTTATGTTAGTGGTGATTGTTGCTTTGGTTGTGATGATTGCTACAATGCCAAATAATAGTAGATGTAACGGTGACTGTAATCAAGGTCGCAATTGTACATGTAAGGATCAATAATGGGATTTCGTAAACCAATGGACTATAATTCAGTATCTCACCAAATCTATATGGCTGGTGTAGAGTTACACAGTAATCATAACGACGGTTTCACTCAGTTTGAAATTAAAAAAGATTTACACAAACTAAAGTGGCTTGTCGATGAAATCATGAAAGATAGCCCTACATTTTCAGGTGAAGATGAATTCTTAAAAGAACATGACCAAAAGAAAATGTGGAGAACTCTTTCAAAATGATTTTCAATCATATCAAAAAACTTAAACAAGAAGGTAAGAAGATTGGTATTACCTTCAGTACATTTGACATGCTTCACGCAGGTCACATTGCTATGCTAAGTGAGGCTAAAAATCACTGCGATTATTTGATTTGTGGTCTACAAACTGATCCCACTATTGACAGACCTGATACTAAGAATAAACCAGTTCAGAGTATTGTAGAGCGACAAATACAACTTAGTGCTTGTCGCTATGTTGATGAAGTTGTGGTTTATCAAACTGAACAAGACCTGCGAGACTTGTTGCTTATTCTTCCAGTAGATGTTCGAATACTGGGTATTGAATATGCTGACAAAGACTTTTCAGGTAGAGATGAATGTATTGATAGAAATATAGAAATTGTTTATAATGGTCGTGACCATAGTTTCAGTAGTTCAAGTCTACGTAAACGGGTAGCTGATGCCCAGATCATCAACGTTCTTAATAAATAAGTTAACCGGTCTCTTTGGGCTCATCCCGGTATACAAACTCTGCGTCCTATGCTATAATATAACATAGGAGAAAATCATGGCAAAGTATTATTCAACAAAAACATACGGTAACGACCGCGGCTTATCATGCTGTTTTAGACAATGGCGCGCCTCACATAGCCACTGCTCAACATTGCATGGTTATTCAATGGGCATCAAACTAATATTTGAGTGCGACACGCTAGATGACAAAAACTGGTGCATGGACTTTGGAGGACTTAAGGAATTCAAAGCATGGGCAGATGATATGTTTGACCATACTTTGATTGTAGCAGAAGATGACCCTATGCTAGAGTTTTTTAAACACATGAATGAAATCGTAGATATAGAAAGTGCAAATCATCTTAGTAATATTCCACATGAACGTGGTGCATTATGTGACCTGCGTATTGTACCCGGGGTAGGCTGTGAAATGTTTGCTAAAATGTGCTATGACAAAATGGCTGAATTACTAGCATCTGGAGACATGCGCTACCCAATTAATCCAACCGCTAGGATCAAATCAGTTGAAGTATTTGAACATGGTGCAAATTCGGCTACCTACGAAGGATAAAATAGTTGACATAATATCAAAAAGATGTTATGATGCTACTTTATACAGACATAGTGTCTGTTAATTATTATTTTTCAATAGGAATATTATGTTTAGCGTACTTAAATTCTTTTGGTTGATTGGTCGTTCTTCGTGGGACATCATGAATCCTAATCTAAATCCTCTACGCCATGCACCTGTGTATGTCAAATACTTTCTCAGCATCCTACTAGGTTGTTTTTGGAGTCTAGCATTTGGTCTTTACATAGGCGAACTGCTGACCATTGGGTATAACATGCTAGGACACATTGCTATCATCAGCATGGTGTTTGCTACTTGGGGAGTATTTCGTTCAGTGGAGAATACCTACAAGCCACGCACAGGTGTCAACTGGTTGCGAGCACCGGATTATTCCAGTCGTTGCGATGAACTCACCGAAGATCAACGTCTGGCTAAAATTCAAGAATGGAATAACCGTAATGTATGGAATGATCCTAAACTTGCAGAACAGGATAGACCGAAACATGAATATAGTGGATCATAAATTATGATACAAAAATTTAGAATTTGGTTAGCACGTAAAATATTAGGTGAGCATTGTCCTTGTTATCGCATGGGTTACCACAATCTAGTAGACTTTGAACAGCGTAGTGCTGAAGCCAAAACCAAACACCATATGAGACAGTCATGACTATTAATGAAATTATTGCTATAATAACTATGGTCACGGTAGTAGGAGTAGTACTGTGGGACATACATAAAAATAAAGAGAATGAAGAAAATGAACCAAGAGAATAAAGAACCTGAAAAAGACCCAGTAGAAGACGTGGTCAAACATATACATATCGTAATTCCCGTTGTGGGAGCAGTATTAAGTTTCATGCTGGCTTTTATTGCCATCACAATGGCTTAACACTAAATAATATTTTTAAAAGGAAATTGTATGAAAATCTCAATCGTATTAGCACTATTGTGCAGTTTGTCTGCTACTGCTATGGCACAAGACGTTGCCCAAGGAAAAGTTAAATATACCACCTGTGCAGCCTGTCATGGTGCTCAAGGACAAGGCGGAGTTGGTCCAAAACTACAGGGACAGAAACCTGAAGCTATTGTGAAAAAACTCACAGCCTATAAGAACAAACAACAAGTTGGAGCACAGAGCCAACTCATGTGGGGCTTGGCTGCTGGATTGACTCCAGCTGATATGGCAAATATTGCCGCGTACACAGCCACATTAAAATAATATGAAGAATTATTGGCAACAACTACCCGACTTTAGTCTTAGTCACATTCTGCTAAGGATACCTCTAGCCCTAGTGTTTATCAGTCAAGGACTAAGTAAACTGCCATTTGATCCTGCTGTGGGAGAGGGATTTGGTTTACCAGCATTAGTTTGGTGGTTTGTGTGCTACGGTGAACTTGCCGCAGGTGTGGGATTGTTAGTAGGTGGATTAGCTACGTTGCCCCGCATCAAAGACAGTCACACCGTAGCTGTATTGGGTGATCTAATAACTCGCTTCAGTGGTATTGTGATGTGCTGTATTGCTACTGGTGTTATTTGGACTGTGATTAAACCTGAAAGCCTGCTGGCTTTTATTGTGTCTGATTACTTGCACTTCAGTCTTTGGGCAGGCGGATTATATTTTGCACTAAGAGGCAACTGGGCTGTGGCAGTGAACAAGAAATGAATTTAGTCAAATGGATATGTTTTGCCATCATGTTCGCAGGTGCTGTGGTAGTCAGTTTCAATCTAGATCCTATCGCAGGTATCATATTGTTGTTTGCGGGCAATGCCGCTTGGTTGGCCACTGCTGTACGCAGTAAGGATTGGCCCAGTGCCGCAAACTTTGCCATGCTAGCCACTGTGTGGTTTCTAGGCATTGTACAATATTACAAAGGATAAAAATGTTAGAAACAATTTGCGATACATTAGTTGAAGCATATAGACGCAATTGGATTACCAGTCGTGATGGCAATGTAAGTATTCGACATCACGACCGTGACCATTTTTACATCACGCCCAGTGGTGTACGTAAGCAGACAATGCAACCAGATCAGTTTAAGAAGATTGGGATTGAACAAGGATACTACGATCAACCTCCTAGACCATACTATTCTTGGAAAGAACTAGCATATACTGACATTAGTGAGAAGCTAAAACCCAGTGGAGAAATTCCTCTACACTTTGGCTTACAACGAGAAATGGGCCAGCATAGTAATGACGTAAGAGTAGTAGTTCATCTACACCCTACTTATTGTATTGCCGCTATGCATGCCGGGATTGATTTGAGTACCATTAGTGATGCGTTTCCAGAACTGAATCGTTATACCAAGGTAGCACCCAATGTGGGTGATGTTGCTCCAATTAGCCAAGAGCTTGCGGATCGTTGTCATCAGAATTTAGGATTAGACAGCGCCGGAAATATTGCCTATGATATTGTGGGTATCAAAGGTCACGGTGTTGTAGCCATTGACACAAGTCCATGGAGGGCTTTTGAACACATTGAACGTTTAGAACATATTTGTCAAATCGTATTAGCATCAGGGAAATATGAATAGTTTAGAAAAAATATGGGCAAGGGCAACTGGTAATTTAAT
>Ga0315906_10010043_pt1 | contig 11170 bp, 7 predicted proteins | sample LakEriMetagenome_4_FD_203526 | JGI IMG/M metagenome (GOLD analysis project Ga0315906, IMG submission 203526) | Freshwater fungal communities from buoy surface, Lake Erie, Ohio, United States - Buoy 2 MA122 | ecosystem: Environmental > Aquatic > Freshwater > Lake > Lake biofilm | place: USA: Lake... | reverse complement strand
GCGGAGGGCTCCGGGGAGGGGTTCGAGACTGGTGTACCCCCTTTGGATGCGCCGGGGGCCGAAAAAGTTCCCGGCGGCCGAAAAAATTTTTTTCCGGCCGCTGGGAACCCGTTTTTCCAGGCAAAAAGCAGGTTTTGCCGGGGCCCGGGCGGGGGCGGCCGGGGGGGCCGGGCGGCGCGGCCGCTCAGCCCGTGAAGGGCTCGAGCGTGGCGACGCCGCCCTCCATCGTCAGGGCGGCCAGCGGGGTGCCCTCGGGCACCGGCGTGACCCCGTCGCGGCGGGTCAGCGAGAGCCTCGTCTGGCCGCTCATGTGGGCTGCGAGTTCCTTTTCCAGCTCCTTCTGCCGGGCCTCCGGGAGCTTGGTGAAGGCCTCGCGGCCGCGGCACTTGGGAAAGGCCCGGCAGCCGAGCCACGGCCCCCGCTTGCCGTCGCGGAGGTTCATCATCGCGCCGCACTTCGAGCAGGCGATGTCGGTGACCAGCGGCGGCGGCGCGGGAAACTTCACGTTTCCCTTGCGGTCGAGATTGAGGATGAAGGGCGGCGGCTCGGCCGGGGCCTCTGCCGCCTTCCGGCCCTTGGGCTTCGGCGGCCGCGGCTTGTCCTCGACGAGGAAGTCGCCGAACCGGCCGGTCCGCTTCACCATCGGCACGCCGGCCGGCGAGAGCAGGTCGATCTGCTCCGGCAGGAGCGGCCGCCGCTGCCGGTCCACCGGCATCCCGAAGGTGCAGGCGGGCTTCTCCTTCGGCTTCTTCGGCTTGGCCTTCTTGGCCTTGCCCTTGGCGGGCTTCGCCACCGCCACCGGCTCCTCGACGATCTTCTCGTTGTAGCCCGAGCAGGAGAGGAACTCGCCCTTCCCGCCGAGGCGGAACTCCAGCCGGCGGCCGCACTGCGGGCACTTCCACGGCGACGGGTCCGACTTCGCCTTCTCGTGCGGCTCGTTGGCGGCGTCGCCGAGCTTCGGCGTCAGCTCGTCGTAGAACTCGTGGAGCATCTCGGTCCAGCGCTTCGTGCCCTGGGCCACCTGGTCGAGTTCGCGCTCGATCTCCCGCGTGTACCCGATCTCGATGAACTGGTCGCGGAAGCCCCGCTTGAGGAAGCCCGTCACCGCCTCGCCGATCGCCGTGGCGTGGAAGCGGCGATCCTGCTGGATGACGTAGCCCCGCTTCTCGATGACGTTGATGATGCTGGCGTAGGTGGAGGGGCGGCCGATCCCCTCCTCCTCCATCTTCTTGACGAGCGTGGCCTCGGTGTAGCGGGGGGGCGCGGCCTGGAACTTCTGCCGCGGCTCGACGTCGATCGGGGCGAGCACGGCGCCCTTCTCGAAGGCGGGCAGCACCTGGTCGCCGTCGTCGCGGGGCACGCCCGTGACGCGGTAGAAGCCGTCGAACCTGAGGACGCGGCCGTGGGCCTTGAAGACCGCCCCGGTGTCGCGGTCGGTTCGCCGCAGCCGCACGCTCGTGGAATCCCACTCGGCGTCGGTGGCCTGGCAGGCCACGAAGCACTGCCAGATCAGGCGGTAGAGCTTCAGCTGCTCGTCGGTGAGGGCCGCGGCGATCTGGTCGGGCTCACGGAAGGCGTCGGTGGGCCGGATCGCCTCGTGGGCCTCCTGGGCGCTTTCGTTGCTGCTGGAATAGGCCCGCGGCGCGGCCGGCACGTAGCCCGCCCCGAGCCGCTGGTCGAGGTAGCGGCGGGCCATCTCGATCGCCTCGCGGGAGAGGTTCGTGGAGTCGGTCCGCATGTAGGTGATCAGGCCGACGCGGCCCTCGCCCGGGATGTCGATGCCCTCGTAGAGCTGCTGGGCGATCCGCATGGTGCGGTCGGTGGACATGCCGAGCCGGCTCGAGGCCGCCTGCTGGAGCGTGCTGGTGATGAACGGGGGGAAGGGGCGGGACTTGGTCCGCGTGACGTCGATCGACTCGACGGTGTAGCGGGCGGCCGGGTCCGGCCGGCCGGTGAGGCGGACGACGTTCCGGCCGCGGCCCTTGCCCGCCGCGTCCTCCTGCCGCTCCACGCGGACGTCGAGCAGCCCCGCGGCGGCGGCGGCGGCCTCGACCGGCGGCAGGAGATCGACGGTGGACGTGTTCTCGGCCTCGATCTTCACCGGCTTGCCGCCGACCTCCACCAGGTCGCACGACAGCGACTCGTGGTCGGCCAGCCAGGCCATCCGCTCGCGGACCAGCGGCGGCCGTCCCCGCTCGTCGCGGCGGGCCATGAAGGCCGACCATTCGTCGTGCAGGGCCGCCGAACGGGCGGCCGCGAAGGTCAGCGCGGCCGTGATCTCCCACGACTCCGCCGGCGTGAAGCCGCGGATCTCCTGCTCCCGCTCGACCACGATCCGCGTGGCCACGCTCTGCACGCGGCCCGCCGACAGGCCGCCGGCCACCTTCTTCCAGAGGATCGGCGAGACCTGGTAGCCGACGATGCGATCGACGATCCGCCGGGCCTGCTGGGCCTCGACGCGGGGCATGTTGATCGCCCGCGGCGACTGGAAGGCCCGCTGCACCTCGCTCTTCGTGATCGCGTCGAAGGTCACCCGCTTGGCGCGGGCCGGATCGACGCCCAGGACCTGCGTCAGGTGCCAGGCGATCGCCTCTCCCTCGCGATCGAGGTCGGTGGCGAACCACACGTCGCTGGCCCCCTTGGCGAGCTGCCGCAGTTCCGTGACCGTCTTGGCCTTGTCGCGATCCACCTCGTAGGTGGGCGCGAAGTCGTGGTCCAGGTCCACGCCCGGCACCGGCTGCTTCGTGCCCTTGGCCGCCTTGCTCGGCAGGTCGCGGATGTGGCCGATCGAGGCCTTCACGACGAATCCGCTGCCCAGGTACTTCTCGATCGTCTTCGCCTTGGCGGGGCTCTCCACGATCACGAGCTGGTAGTCGCCGGCCGGCCGCCGGCCGGCGGCCGGGCCGGCCGCGGACGGCTTGCGGCGCGAGGATGCGGTCTTCTTGGCCATGCGGTGGTATCGCCCGGCGATGCGGGGCTTTGGGATTGGCGCAGTCGGGGCCGGCGCTACAATCGGCGACCGGCCGCGAATCGAACAGCGTTACCCTGCCCTCTCTTGCCTTGTCAAGTCTCGGGCCCGCGGCTCCCGGGGTTGGTCCCTTCAGTCCACAGGCGGTGCCATGGCCGGCTCTTTCGACATTTTCCGCAGGAATCAGAAGATCGCGCTGGCCGGGCTGGCGATCATGGCGATGATCGCGTTCTTCGTCCTGCCCCCCTTCCTGCAGATGGACGGGGCCGGCGTGGGCAGCGATGCCGTGGTCGTGTCGTGGAAGGGGGGCGAGCTGCGGGAGAGCGGGCTGCAGCGGGCCGTGCAGATGCGGGCGGTGCTCAACCGCTTCCTGTTGGAGTCGGCCATGGTCGCCGGCCGCGATCCATCCCGCGTCAGGCTTCCGCCCGACAGCGAGCAGGCGGTCGTGATGACGGAGGTTCTGGCCCGAGAGGCGGCGGCCAACGGCATCGTGGTCACCGACGCGGCCATCAACGATTTTCTCGCCCAGTGGACGGCCAACCTCGTCCGCAAGCCGCAGTTCGACCAGATCATCGGCGGTCTCCCGATGCGGGTCGGCCAGCACGATCTGTTCGAGGCCCTGCGGTCGTGGCTGGCCGCACGGCACATGGAGTCGCTGTTCCGGTCGGGCTTCGGCGGCGGCGACCCGCCCGGCTGGCGGTGGGACTATTTCCGGCGGCTGGAGCAGGCGGCCACCGTCGAGGTGGTGCCCGTCGTGGCCGAGTCGCTCGCTGCCGAGGTGGCCGCGCCCTCCGAGGCGACGCTGCGGGCTTTCTTCGAGGCCCACAAGAACGACCTGCCCGACGCCCGGAGCGCCGAGCCGGGGTTCCGCGAGCCCCATCGGGTGAAGTACGAATACCTCGTTGCCAAGCGCGAGTCCTTCGATACGGCCGCAGCGGCCACCGTGACCGAGGAGCAGATCGTCGAGCATTACGAGAAGAACAAGATGTCGCTCTACCGGGCCGCGGCCGGGAAGCCCGACGCGGAGGGGGCCAAGGAGGTCGAGGCGCCGGAGAAGCCCACGGCCGGCGGATCCGAGCCGCCGCGAACGGAGAGCGAGAAGCCCTCCGCTCCGGACGGCGCGGCACCGCAGGCGCCGCCGGTCCCGAAGCCCGACAAGGGGGCGGCCGTGAGGCGATCGCCCTTCGTGTCGGCGGCGTTCCGGCAGCCGGCCGCCGGCGAGACGGCGACGAGCGGCACCTCGCCACAGGCCGCACCCGCCGGCCAGCCGGCGACGCAGGCGGACGCCAAGCCAGCCGCCCAGCCGACGGAAGGTGAGGGCGGCGAGCCGGCCGACGATGCGCCGCAGTTCCAGCCCCTGGCCGAGGTGCGGGAGGAGATCCGCAATCGGCTGGCCCGCCAGGAGGCCAACAAGCGGATCGACGCGGTGTTCTCCGCGATCGCCAACGACGTCAGCCGCTACGCCGAGTCGTACGTGCTCTGGCAGGCCCGCGGCGAGGGCGCGGGCGCGGCCGCACCGACGCCGCCCGACATCGACAAGATCGCCGCGGCCCAGGGCCTGGAGGCGGGCCGCTCGCAGCTCGTCACCGCCGACCAGGCCGTGGCGGCGGGGCCGCTGGGCGGGAGCTTCGAGCTCATGCCCGACCCCTCCAGCCGGTTCGGCATCCGGCAGCAGCAATGGCTCGACATGATGTTCGCGCCCGGCTCCCTCACGCGGCGGCCCGTCACGACGCGTGACGTCGAGGGCAATCGCTACATCTCTTGGAAGACGGAGGATCAGCCCGAGTTCACGCCCACCTTCCAGAACGCCCGTCAGGAGGTGGAGCGGGTCTGGAGGCTCGTGGAGGCCCGCGGCCTGGCCCGCGGCAAGGCCGAGGAGATCGCCCGCCAGGCCGAGGCCAGCCGACAGACGCTGGCGGCGGTCGTGGCCGGCAAAGCCGGACTGGAGGCCAGGCAGGTGGGGCCGTTCACCTGGCTCACGCAGGGCACAGTGTCGCTGCAGTCGCCACCGGCGCTTTCGGAGCCGGAGGGCATCGAGATGCCCGGCGAGGAGTTCATGCAGGCCGTGTTCGCGCTCGAGCCGGGTGCGGCGACCGTGGCATTCAACGAGCCGCGCACGGTGTGCTACGCAGTGCGGCTGGAGAGCCTCGAGCCGCCGCTCGAGAAACTCCGCGAGCGGTTCCTGGAGGACGCCGATGACCAGCAGCGGCTGGCCATGGTGGCCCAGAGGGAGGCCACGCGGGCCACGGCCACCTGGGTCGAGGCGCTCGAGAACCGGCAGGCGCTCACCTGGCACCGCGAGCCCCGGTGACCAATCGTGGAAAAAGCCGTCCCCGGCTTTTTTTCACGTGATCGATCGCGGGCTCCTTGGCTTCCCGCCGCGACGGCTGCGGGGCGGCATGAGTTCGCTCGCTCAAACGCTCGCGATCCTCACGCCGACCCCTCCGCCTCCCCCACGGGTGCGGTCGCAGGTCGTGTTCGCCGTTCGGGATCGCAGCCCGCCCTCACGCCCGGCGGGGCTTGAGGACGACGGCCGCCAGTGGAGGGAGCGTGAGGCCGACGGAGTGCTCGCGGCCGTGGTGCGGCACGGGCTGGGCCGCGATGGCGCCGCCATTGCCGAGGTTCGAGCCGCCGTAGAAGGCCGAGTCACCGTTGAAGACCTCGTCGTAGAGGCCACCGTGGGGCACGCCCAGGCGGTAGCCCGGCCGCGGCACGGGCGTGAAGTTGCAGCACACCACCACGAAGTCGTCGGGGTCGGCGGCCCGGCGAACGAAGGCCAGCACGCTGTCCTGCCAGTTGTGGCAGTCGATCCACTCGAAGCCCCGGCCGTCGAAGTCGAGCTCGTGGAGCGAACGCTCGGTCCGCACCAGCCGGTTCAGGTCGGCCACCGCCCGCTGCAGGCCGCGGTGGCTGTCGTGCTGCAGCAGGTGCCACTGCAGGCTCTCGTCGAAGTTCCACTCGTGCCATTGCCCGAACTCGCCCCCCATGAAGAGCAGCTTCTTGCCGGGGTGGCACCACATGTAGGTGTAGAGGAGCCGGAGGTTGGCGAACTTCTGCCACAGGTCGCCGGGCATTTGGTCGAGGAGGGAGCCCTTGCCGTGCACGACCTCGTCGTGCGACAGCGGCAGGACGAAGTTCTCGTGGAAGGCGTAGATCAGGCTGAAGGTCAGCTCATCGTGGTGGTACTTGCGGTGCACGGGATCGTGCCGCATGTACCGCAGGGTGTCGTTCATCCAGCCCATGTTCCACTTCAGGCTGAAGCCCAGCCCGCCCACGTAGGTGGGCCGCGACACGCCCGCCCAGGCGGTGGACTCCTCGGCGATCGTCAGCGTGCCGGGGAAGTGCCGGTGGACCTGCACGTTGAAGGTCTTGAGGAAGTCGATGGCCTCGAGGTTCTCGCGGCCGCCGAAGCAGTTCGGCACCCATTCGCCTTCCTTGCGGCTGTAGTCGAGATACAGCATCGAGGCCACGGCATCGACCCGCAGCCCGTCCACGTGGTAGCGGTCGAGCCAGAACAGGCCGCTCGACACCAGGTAGTTCGCCACCTCGTTGCGGCCGTAGTTGAAGATCAGCGTGCCCCAGTCGGGGTGCTCGCCCTTGCGGACGTCCTCGTGCTCGTAGAGCGCGGTGCCATCGAAGACACGCAATCCATGGGCGTCTTTCGGGAAGTGGGCCGGCACCCAGTCGATGATCACGCCCACGCCCGCCCGGTGCAGGGCGTCGATCAGCGACATCAGGGCCTGCGGCGGCCCGAAGCGGCTGGTGGCGGCGAACAGCCCGATCGTCTGGTAGCCCCAGCTGGCCGACAGCGGGTGCTCCGTCGGCGGGAGGAGCTCCACGTGCGTGAACCCCATCTCGACGACGTAGGGCACGAGTTCCCGCTCCAGGTCGGCGTAGGTGAGCCAGCGGTGCGGGTCGTCGCCCGGACGCCGCCAGCTGCCGAGATGCACCTCGTAGACGTTGAGCGGCGCGGCGAGGGCGTCGCGTTCCGCGCGGCGGGCCATCCAGTCGCCGTCCCGCCACTGGTAGGTGTGGAGATCGACGACCAGCGAGGCGGTTCGCGGCGGCACCTCGGCGCCGAAGCCGTAGGGATCGCAGCGGTCGGAGTGCGAGCCGTGGGCGTGGACGCGGTACTTGTAGAGCGTGCCGGGGCCGAGGCCGGGCACGAACAGTTCCCAGATCCCCGACGGGATCCGCTTGTGCATGGGGTGACGGCGGCCGTCCCAGCCGTTGAAGTCGCCGACCACGCTCACGGCATCGGCGTTGGGGGCCCAGACGGCGAAATTGACGCCGGCCACCCCGTCGATCGTGTGGAGCTGGCCGCCGAGCTTCTCGTAGCTCTTCCAATGGCGGCCCTCGCCGAGCAGGTGGAGGTCGAAGTCGGTGAGCATGGCGGGCCGCGGCGGGGAGGAGACCAACCAATCGTTGCCCATGGTAAGGTCACGCGCAGCGGGATTTCCCGCGGCCGCCACGCCGTGGCGTGCCGGATGTGACGACTGGGAGGCCGCCGAAGCGGCGCACCATGGGCTACGAGCGGTTTTCGCCCCTGCCGCGGCGGATCGACGTGGGGGGGACGGCGTTGACGGTCTGGGAGCCGCCCGACATCGACGCCCTGATCGACGAGGAGGCCTTCGCCCGCGACGAGCGGATTCCCTACTGGGCGCACGTGTGGGAGTCGGCCATCGTCCTGGCCGAGGATCTGGCGGCCGGCGGCGGGGCGGGCCTCACGCTACTGGAGCTCGGCTGCGGCATCGGCCTGCCCGCGATCGTGGCCGCCCTGAAAGGCTTCGCGGTCACGGCCAGCGACTACGAGGAGGACGCCCTCGAGGCCGTCCGCTACAACGCCGACCGCAACGGCGCGGGCCTGGCCGTGCGGCTGCTCGACTGGCGGCAGCCGCCGGCCGACCTCGGCACGTTCGACCGCGTGGTCGCGGCCGACGTGCTCTACGAGCGGCACCACGCCACGGCCCTCGCCGGCGTCCTCGCCCGCACGCTCGCCCCGACGGGCCGCGGGCTCGTCGCCGACCCGGGCCGGGCCCGGGCAGTGGACTTCGAGCCCGCCTGCCGCGCCGCCGGCCTGGACGTGGAGCGGAGACCGGCCCGCCGGCCGCTGGGGGCGACCGGCGGGCCCGAGATCGACACCTATGTCGTCACGCGACCAGCTTCATCGCCGGCACCTCGCCGGTGATGCCGATCACGAACTCCTCGAAGATCTTCAGGTCGAGGGCCGAGGCGGTCTCGGCCTCGGGATGGAACTGCACGCCGATCGCGGTCCAGTTCTCCACGCAGCTCTCGATGGCCTCGATGACGCCGTCCGGCGCCCGGGCCGTGACCTTGAAGCTCGCGGCCACGTCGTCGATCGCCATGTGGTGCATGCTGTTGACCCGGATCTCGCCGTCGCCGTAGACCCGCTCCATCACCGTCCCGGCCTCGACCACGAGGGCGTGGCGATGGGCCAGGTCGGTCGGGTCCTTGTGGGGGATCGACTTCGGCAGGTCCTCGGGAATGTGGAGGAACAGCGTGCCCCCCTCGGTGATGTTGAGGAGCTGCATGCCGCTGCCGATCGCCAGCACCGGCATGTGGCGGGCGCAGATGTGCTTGGCGAGCAGGCGGTCGAAGTCCTCGCGGCGGGTGTCCATCGGGCGGACGGCGGGGTGCGGCATGTAGCCGTCGCGGCGCGGGTCGAGGTCGGCCCCGCCCACGAGCACGACGCCGTCGAGCAGGTCGAGGAGCCGGACGACGTCGTCCTCCTCGGCCAGCGGCGGCAGGATGACGGGGATCCCCCCGGCGGCGGTGATCCCGTCGTAGTAGCCCGCGGCCACGAACGACAGGGCGGCGTGCTCCTTGCGGGTGGAACGGTAGTCGGTGTTGATGCCGATGAGGGGCTTGGCGGCCATGGGTCCTCCTGACGCTGCTGATCTCGTCCGGCTCCCGTCCTTGGGAAACCGGTATCGCGTGGTCGCGACGGCGGCGAAACTACCGGGCGTCAACCGCAAGACAAGGATTTTTTCGATTTTGTGGTGCGGGTGGCGGCCGCACCACAACATCCGGTGCTAGCACGCCCACTGCTAGCAATTTTCAGGGAATGACGCTTCGTTGCCGGGCGCCGGCGTGGGATGGCCCATGCCCCGTCGCCGGACGCTCGCGGCGCTGCGGCCCGGAGCATGGCGCCGCACGCCGGGGCGCCGGCGTGGAATGGCCCGTGCCCCGTCGCCGGACGCTCGCTGCGGGCATCCCTGCCCTCCGCTCTCTGCCTGCCGGCTGCGCTTCGCCATCCTGGCTTCGCTGGCCGGCACAGCCCGGCTCTCAGGGCACGGGCCACCCCACGCCTCGTCGTATGGATGGTGGGGAGAGTGGTGGGGAGAGTGGCGGGGAGAGTGGCGGTGGCGCTCGTAGCGCTCACACGGCGATCCGAATCGCCTGCCTGAAACTGCGGAGCCAGGTGAGCTGCCGCTTCGCGAGCTGGCGGGTGCGTCGCTGCGTGCGGCGGATCGCCTCGGCCCGGTCGATGCGGCCGGCCAGCATGTCGGCAGCCTCGGCGTAGCCCGCGGCCTGGAACGCCGTGGGGCCGAGGCCGCCCGGTGCCGCCAGGGCGGCTCGCGTCTCCTCCACGAGGCCCTCCGCGAACATCCGCTCCACGCGGCGGTCGATCCGCTCGTAGAGCGTCGGCCGCGGCAGGTCGAGGACGAAAAACTGCCGTTCGAACACGGGATGGGGCTCGGGGGCGAAGGCCCGGGACAGCGGCCGGCCCGACACCTGCTCCACCTCCAGGCCGCGGATGATCCGCTTCAGGTCGTGCGGATGGATGCGGGCGGCCGCCACGGGATCGACCCGCGCCAGCCGGGCGTGCAGATGGGCCGAGCCGAGGGCGGCGGCCTCGGCGGCCAGCCGCCGGCGGAGGTCGGGATCCTCGCCCGGCAGGTCCGCGAGGCCGTCGCGCAGGGCCCGGAGGTAGAGCGGAGTGCCGCCCACGAAGAGAATCCGCCGGCCCCGCCGCCGGCAGTCGGCGACCGCCGCCGCCGCGTCCGCCAGCCAGCGGGCCACGCTGTAGGGCTCGGCGGGCGAGACCACGTCGAGGAGGTGGTGGGGCACCGCCCGGCGCTGCTCGGCCGTCGGCTTGGCCGTCCCCACGTCGAGGCCGCGGTACACGGCCATCGAATCGACGCTCACGATCTCCGCGCCGAGTTCGCGGGCCAGGCCGACGCCGACGGCCGACTTGCCGGATGCCGTGGCTCCCGAAAGAAACCAGCAGTCGGCCGCCAGATCCGGGCGGCGGGCCGGGCCGTCCGCGGGCCATGCTAGAGTTGTGGACTCCGTCGCGGCCGACCGGAACGTCTCCGGAGCCGCGACGGCGTCGGGCGAGGGCTGGAACGGTGTCCGATCGGCAGTCATCGATGGGTCGCGGCGAGGTGCTCGGGGCGCTCGAGCGGGTGGTGGCGTCGCGGAAGGGCGACCCCCCGGAAAAATCCTACACCGCCAAGCTGCTCGCCGGCGGGGTGCCGCGGATCGGCGGCAAGGTGACCGAGGAGGCGGAAGAACTCGTGCGGGCCGCCGCCGACGAGCCCGACGACCGCGTCGTCGCCGAGGCGGCCGACCTGCTCTACCACACGCTCGTCCTGCTCGCCGCCCGCGACCTGTCGCTGGCCGCCGTCGAGGGCGAGCTCGCCCGCCGATTCGGCGTGTCGGGGCTCGAGGAGAAGGCCGCCCGCGGCGGCGGCACGAAGGGAGGGGCGACGTGAGCGAGACCGGCCCGGAGCGACTCCTGCGGATCGGCGTGCCGAGCAAGGGACGGCTGGCGGAGCTCGCGGCCCAGATCCTGGCCGACGCCGGCCTGGCCTTCAGGCGGACCGAGCGCAGCCTGTTCGCCCGCTGCAAGGACATGCCCGTCGAGGTCACGTTCCTCAGGACCGACGACATCCCCGTGCTCACCGCCGAGGGCGCGATCGACCTGGGCATCACCGGGGCCGACCTCGTGGCGGAGAGCGGGGCCGAGCTCGTCCACCGCCTCGACCTCGGCGTCGGCTCCTGCCGGCTGGCGATGTGCGTGGCCGACGATTCGCCCGTCACCGACCCGACGCAGCTGGCCGGCCGGCGGATCGCCACGAGCTTTCCGCGGGTCACCCGGCAGTGGCTCGCCGCCCGCGGCGTGGACGCCCACTTCGTCGAGCTTTCCGGCAGCGTCGAGGTGATGATCGCCCTCGG
>Ga0315906_10010040_pt1 | contig 11171 bp, 9 predicted proteins | sample LakEriMetagenome_4_FD_203526 | JGI IMG/M metagenome (GOLD analysis project Ga0315906, IMG submission 203526) | Freshwater fungal communities from buoy surface, Lake Erie, Ohio, United States - Buoy 2 MA122 | ecosystem: Environmental > Aquatic > Freshwater > Lake > Lake biofilm | place: USA: Lake... | reverse complement strand
ATGATTTCATTGATCGGTTCCCTGAATTTCGCTAGTCGTAAGAAGGCCAATTACTGAGCCTTCCAGCCGTGGCTTAATGCAATTACAGTTTAGTATTGCGCTTTTCTGGCACTTTAAAGGTTGATGTCAGGAGCATGAATGTCTCTTTTAGGGGAAATCCTCTTCTTCCCAAAAGTGCTTACAATACTAATTGTTGCTGTAGATGGACTAGAAGTGATTTTACTAAGGGCAGCGTTGGGCAAGTACATTTTTAGGAAAGTTTTCGCTAGTTATTCGATCCGGGTTCACCCGGAAAATTATAACCAATTCAAGCCGGATAAATGCACGGCACTACGGAAGAAATACGTACTTTTTCCCCAATATGGAAAATGAGTTTTATCCGAAGCTCTTCAGTTCCCTTGATTTCGGTTTTCTTAAACTTCGGAACCGCGTTATTATGGGTTCTATGCATACCGGTTTGGAAGAAGAGAAAGATGCTTTCGAACGACTTGCCGAGTTTTACGGACTACGTGCGAAAAATGGGGTTGGGCTCATCGTAACCGGTGGTGTAGCTCCAAACAGGCAGGGCTGGGTTTCACCTTTTTCTATGCGACTTACGCGAGAATCGCAGCTCGCCGGCCATAGAATTATAACAGAGAGTGTGCATAGGGAAGGGGGAGCGATTTGCCTTCAGATTTTACATGCAGGACGCTATGGCTACCATCCTTTATCGGTAGCTCCGTCAAGTATTAAATCGCCTATAAGTCCATATAAACCTTGGCAATTAAGCAGGAAAGGGATACAAACTACCATATCGGATTTTACACGTTGCGCGGGTTTGGCTCAGAAAGCTGGTTACGATGGGGTAGAAATTATGGGCTCGGAAGGCTATTTGATTAATGAATTTCTGGCGCCAAAGACCAATCTTCGCAGCGATGAGTGGGGGGGTGATTTTTCGGGGAGAATGAGGTTTCCGCTAGCAATTATTGATGCTGTTCGAAAACATTGCGGTAAGAATTTCCTCCTGATTTTTAGGCTGTCCATGCTAGACCTTGTTGAGAAAGGAAGCTCCTGGGAAGAGGTGGTAATGCTCGCCAAGGCCTTGGAAGAGCATGGCGTAAACGTTATTAATACCGGCATCGGTTGGCACGAAGCCAGAATTCCAACGATTGCCTCTGTTGTGCCTAGGGGCGCCTTTTCTTGGGTGACGGAAAGGCTGAAACCTCACGTTAAAATTCCCCTTGTCGCTACGAATCGAATAAATAGTCCTGAAATCGCTGAGAAAATACTTTCGGATAACCAGGCTGATATGGTGAGCATGGCGCGTCCTTTTCTCGCGGACCCTGAATTTTTAACTAAAGCTGAATTCGGTAGATCGCTTGAGATAAACACTTGTATAGCTTGCAATCAGGCATGTCTTGACCATATTTTTCAACGTAAAGTGGCATCTTGTCTCGTAAATCCTAAGGCATGCCATGAACGCTATTATAAGGCTGTTCGTGAAGTTGCACCCAAACGAATTCTTGTTGTCGGTGCTGGGCCTGCAGGGCTCGCGTTTTCGGTGGAGGCAGCATCCCTGGGGCATTCAGTTACTTTGCTGGAGGCGCAGGACGCCATCGGTGGTCAATTCCGCCTTGCCATGCGCGTTCCCGGTAAAGAAGAATTCTCCGAAACGCTTAGGTATTACGCAATAATGATTGACAAACTTGGGATAGACCTTCGGCTTAATACACGATTTGTAGCAGAGGGATTCCCTTACAAGGCTTACGATGCTATGGTGTTCGCTGCGGGCGTGAGCCCTCGGATTCCCGATATTGCCGGCGTAGAACTCCCATTGGTAATTCGCTACGATGAACTTATTTCCGGAGCGAAAACCGCAGGGAGGCGGGTATTGATTCTCGGTGCCGGGGGAATAGGATTTGATGCAGCAATCTATCTTACCCATGCAGGAAATATATCTAATAATGAGTTTCTAGCAGAATGGGGAATCGATAGCGAATTGCGAACGTCTGGAGGATTGATGAAGGCTAGCCGGGTGGCTGGATTTAGAGATGTAACTTTGTTTCAGCGAAGCAATAGCAAACCCGGTGAGCGTCTAGGGAAAACCACGGGCTGGATTCATCGTAACAGCCTGCGAAATAAGGGTGTTAAATTTATTACGGGTGTAAGTTATCTTTCGGTTGAACCCGGAGGGCTAAGGTACACACGTGATGGTCAGGAATTCTTCCAGGAGGCAGATACTATTGTTTTGTGCACGGGCCAGATTTCAAATACGCGGGGAATAGAGGATGTATGTTTAGCGGGAATGAAGGTATATGTAATCGGAGGTAGTCTTAACCCAGGCGATATTGACGCAAAAAGAGCCATAAAAGAAGGCTTCGATCTGGCACATGCTCTTAGCTAATACGTTCCTGATATTTTATTGCTGAATGCCTCTATGGCCTAGCCCAAAGAATGTTCCATCATTCCAGGATGAACAACTAAAATCTGGTACTATTGATCATTGCCAGCGCGCAGAACTTCTTACCCGTTAAGAAATCAATGTTAAAGAAAATGCTCTTTTCAAATAGTTGCAGCTTACTAATCGAAAGGTAAAGCCACCCAATTATCTGTAGGTCGATTATAGTCAAGATTTATTTTCGCCGGACATTGCCTCCTGAATGCGATTCTTGCATTCGAGGGCAAATTTATCAGGTGTCCAGTTCTCAAAGTCTTCCGGAAGAAATGGGCTGCAGTAAATAGCTTCGAATCGTCCGGGTTTTATCTCAAAACTCCCCGGTTTAAGCGCCTTATGCGTTCCGATAAGACATAATGGGTATACTGGAACTTTCGACGCCATGGCTAATTGAAAGGATCCTTTGCGAAAGGTGCTTAATTCACCGGTCTTACTTCGGGTGCCTTCCGGAAATGAAATAACTGTTCTACCTTTAAGGATAGTTTCACCGGCTTTTTTCATACTGTCCCGCGCCCTCTCGGCATTTCGTCGATCTATAAATATCATGCCGGTTAATTGCATATACCAACCTAAAAATGGTATATTCTTAAGTTCTTTTTTGGCAATATAGAATATTGGTACGGGAGCGGCGATAAATACTGCCGGAACATCAAAATGAGAGGCGTGGTTAGCAACAATAATTCCCCTTGGTTTTTTAGGCCATTTGTCTCTATTTTTTAGAATGAGTTTATGGTTACAGATAAGCATGATTCCATAGCTCCATATTTGGGAGGTCCATCTAACCGCCTTGGGTATGCTCCACGTGATTATAATAAATACAGTGCCTAATGTCGCTGATACAGCGGTATGCAGAAAAATTAGAAGAATACGGAGAAAAGAAACCATATATCAAAAGTAGTAAGGCATGTTCAATAATTAATTATTCCCTTACCATATCCATTATTTCGGATAAAAGGTCGATAAAGTAACAAGCGGTCGTTATAGCATCATTTTTGGTGCTACGGGAAGATTATCTTCTCAGATCAATTGTCTGCACATCAAACATTAGAGAACAAAAACGCCTTCTTCCTAGATAACGGCTCAGAAAATATCGAGGATTTTGTACGACGTGCCATTAAATGAGAATATGTCGCCAATACCTTTCCCTGTCATAAATTGATAAATGGGAGCTTTTGTGGAAATCCCGAAAATTTTCTCCCCGTTCGCTTCAAATTCTTCAAGACTGACTGAAATAAGGAAAGTACGCTTGTCTGTTACCACAATGCTGCCCATGTGTATGCTGTTGTGAAGAGGAGCATCTACATTTAGACGATTCAACAGATTCATTTCCTCCTCCACAAAGTTTAACTGTTCCTGGAGAAGATCTACGCGCTCATTCGTTTCCTTGTTATAAGAAGCCTGCTGTGCGTCATACTGCGATTCTCCCAGCAATTCTTCGCTCCCTTTCATTTCTGCAATTCGCGTTTTAAAATCCTCAATAATAGAGGCTTGCTTTTCGATGCCTTTTTCGATAATTGTTTTTTTAAGAATAGTCTTCTCCATGATTCTTTAATGATCGTGACGATTAATTATGGCCGCCATTTCCTGAACTTGCCTTGTAGAAATTTTTGCGCTAAGATAGGGAATGCCCAGATTAAGGCTCCGAGCAATGAATAACATGCTGATCAGTATGGAAAGCTGCTACAAGTTTCCAAAACAATCGGGCCAGGAATAAATGGAAGGGCAAGCATCGCTGGAATGGAACACTACACGACTTTTGCCATTTATTCGGCTGTTAATATCCCCGGTTAATTTCTTCCTGAATTAGGGCTTACAACAATGTGCATCTGGAGCTATTTTCGCTTAAAATAGCGATATGCAGAGCATTCTTACCACTAAAGTGCTAAATCCGGATTTTGGGTTACTTCTAATGCGCCTTTCCTCGGGATTTGGTATGTTGTTTTTTCATGGTTGGGGAAAGCTCACCTCATTTCCGGAGAAGGCTGAAACTTTTGCTGATCCATTGGGAGTGGGTAGTCCTGTCTCTCTGGGCTTAACAGTTTTCGCTGAGGTTCTTTGCGCATTGATGTTCGCTTTGGGATTTCTTACCAGGCTGGCAGCGTTTCCACTGGCATTTACCATGTTTATGGCAGTCTTTTTTGTTCATGCCGGAGATTCCTGGTCAGATAGAGAATTGTCACTGGTTTATTTTACCATCTATCTCGGCGTTATGATCTCAGGCCCCGGTAAGTTCTCTATGGATAAGTGGTTTTTTAAATGGTAATTCGGGTTCACCCGACAAGAAAACCACAAGAAATTGAACGTTTGGGGAATTTAGCGTATCTTTGCACTTCGTTCTGTTTTTATGATTACATTTTCTGATTTGGGCCTCTCGCCCGACGTGCTGAAAGGAATTGAAGCGCTTGGTTTTGCCTCCCCAACACCTATACAAGAGAAAGTTATACCGGTAGTTCTCGGCTCAGACCGCGATGTTATTGGTTTAGCACAAACCGGCACAGGTAAAACTGCTGCTTTCGGGCTGCCTGTTATTGAGCGTTGCGATCCCTCGAAGAAATTTGTGCAGGCCGTAGTCCTCTCGCCAACGCGGGAGCTGTGCATTCAAATTGCTGGTGATCTTCGCAATTTTTCGAAGTTTATACCATCTCTTAAAATAGCTACCGTTTATGGAGGGGCCAGTATTCTAGTTCAAATTAATGAACTCAAGCAAGGTGCACATATTATTGTGGCTACTCCGGGAAGGCTTCTTGACCTGCTAAAGCGTAAGGCAGCCCATATCGATGCGGTTAGTACGGTTATCCTCGATGAAGCGGATGAAATGCTTAACATGGGCTTCAAAGATGATCTGGATAGTATTTTGTCCCGTGTTCCTGTCGAACGCCGCACATTACTGTTCTCAGCGACAATGTCTGAAGAAGTTCGCCGCATTTCACGGGAATATCTTACGAATCCGCAGGAAGTTACTGTTGGTCATCAAAATGCCGGTGCGGAAAATATTCGCCATCTATATTACCTCGTTCACGCCAAAGATCGTTATGCGGCATTGAAACGGGTGGCCGATGTTAATCCGGATATATATGGTATGGTATTTTGCCGCACCCGGATGGAAACTAAGGAAATCGCCGATAAGCTTATCAAAGACGGTTACAATGCCGACGCGATTCATGGAGACCTCTCTCAGGCTCAGCGCGAATTCGTAATGAAACGCTTTCGCGAGCGTAACATACAAATGCTTGTGGCTACCGATGTAGCTGCCAGAGGTATAGATGTTAATGATATAACCCACGTTATTAACTATAATCTGCCCGAGGAGATTGAGGTATATACCCACCGAAGCGGAAGAACGGGCAGAGCGGGAAAAACAGGAGTGGCTATTTCTCTTGTTAACTATCGTGAAAAGAATCGCATACCCGAAATTGAACGAATGTTACGCCGGAAGGTTGAGCGCGTCTCAGTTCCCGGTGGCGAGGAAATCTGTCGCAAGCAGTTATTCCACCTCATTGATAAAATGGAAAATGTTGCTCTCGACGAAGAGCAAATTGCTCCTTTCATGGATTCCGTTAACAAGAAGTTAGAATGGCTGAGCAAGGAGGAAGTAATTAAGCGCTTTGTTTCACTTGAGTTCAATCGCTTTCTGCAGTACTATAAAGATGCCCCGGATCTTAACGATATTAGTCACCGCGATGCTGGATTTTCCTCGGGTGAACCCGGCGGTAGAAGGGGTAAAAAAGGACGTTCGGAGCGGCCTTCCGATCGCTTCGAAGATAATCGCGGACGCTCCCGCACCAAAGACATAAAGTATCAGCGTTTCTTTATGAATCTGGGAAGAAAAGACGGAATCAATCCCTCCAATATCATTGGAATAATCAATGATAATGCAAAAGATCGCGACATCCGAATTGGCGCTATAGAAGTAAAAGATAGCTTTTCGTTTTTCGAAGTGGAAGATCGATTTGCAGGTAAGGTTATGGATTCGGTAAACGATATTCCTTACCGTGGTCGACTCGTCCAGATTGATTATGCCAGTGATCAGGGGCCGGGAGCCGCAGCGAAAAAGAAAAAGCCGAAGAAGAAATACTAGAATTAGAGTTTCTTTTGAAGGTCTTTCTCGTGAATGATGTATTCGAATACTTCTTTGCCCGATTTGTCCAATATCTGTATTGTAGCGGTTCTATTTCCTTTGGAGCCTTCAACTTCGATAACTCCGAAATTCCTTTCATAAAAACCGCTCCCTTGAACCATGAATGAATTTGCTTCTTTACTATGGTCGTAGGCTGAAGCTGTTAGGGGAGAACATGTGAAGTCAATAATTTTTCTACCGTCTTGAAATGAGCTCTCGGAAATAGAGGCGCTATGTCGGTCTCCGCTCAGAAATATAACCCCGTCGATATCCTCCTCTTCAATCCTTCCGAGAATCAGGGCGCGTTCTTCTTCGTAGTTAGCATGGTTTTCGAAAACCTTGGCATCAGAGAGAAATTGACCTCCTATGGCTACAAATTTGAACGGTGCCTGTGAGTATTTTAATCCCTGAATAAGCCATTCAATCTGTGCTTGCCCCAGGATTTGCTTACTCGTCCCGATCAAGGTTGACTCCGTTCGAAAGGTCCTATTGTCGAGTAAGAAAAAATCGACATCGTTAAATGAAAATGCTGTTGTAGTGCCACCAATTCCGGGGATTCCATAAGAGGGATTCGCCCAAAACATTTCGAAGACTTTTTTACTTCGATCTTTATGGATGAAGCTACCATTCGCGTCGTCGGGACCGAAATCGTGGTCATCCCAAATGGCATAGTGGCTGCAAGAACGCAGCAGTTCCTGAAGTTCTGGACAAGCGCGATCGTGGCTGTAACGATGAAGCATTCCTGTCCAAGAACTCCAATCTGGCTCGCGGAAATAAACATGATCGCCCAACCAAAGCATAATGTCCGGATTGGTCGAAGCTATAGAGTGAAAAATGCCATAGTCTCCTCCATAACTTTTGCCGGGTCGATCCATTTCCGGTTCATTAATATAAGCACAACTGCCTAACGCGATACGAAAGGGGGGAGGGTCTTCTCGGTATTGCCATAATATTTGCGTTCTAAAACGCTGCCCGGGAAAATCAGCCAGCCGTCTATTTCCGCTACGGACTAAATATTGATATTCCACGCCGGGTTTCAGATTGCCAATAATAAAATGTCCCGTATTTGCACTTTCTTCTCCGACTTGAACACGTGAAATCTTTTTTTCGCCGGGTTCACCCGAAGGCCAGTAAACCAACTCCAACTTGCATGGAGCGCTCACCTGAATCCATATGGCACACTCCGTATGTGTAACATAGCCTAGCATTGGCCCGGAAACAAGGCGTTGGGACAATGCAGCAACCGATACTGAAGCGATGATGAAACTCAGGACAGTTTTCAAGGGCCAATACGAGTTAAACATATCGAAAGGTAAGCTCAATCTTTTGCACTCAACAGCTCAAGTTGTTTGAAAATAGATCAGTCGTCTTTCTGAGCATTGTTTTAAGAAAAAAATGCAATGCTAAGAGCCTTCGTTCTTTTTATCCCTTGTTTTTGATTTGTCCTTATCCTCAAATTTTGTTTTGCCTTTTTCCGTTTCCTCGGAATTCTCTGAATTCTGAACCGAACCTTCCAGATTATTCAACAAGTCCTCGACCTGTTCTGCGCTGAGTTGTTTGGCTATTACTTTTTTATCTGCATCCAATACATACACTTTTGGAGTGCTGAATACATCGAAGGTTTTCCGGAAATTGAGACTCTGAAGATTAGTTATCCCGCTTCGGATAAGTACCATCGCCGAATCGCTTTTATTGATCTCCGGATTATCGCTAACGTTTATCCAGCTCAATTCCTTTTCCCGAATGAATTTTTTCCATTCCGGGGTTTCGAAATCATTTCCGATAGCATACACTTCCACCCCTTTATCTTTCCATTTTTGGTATATCTCCATCAATTTTGGCATCTCTTTTTTGCAATGCCCGCAGTTGGATTCCCAAATCGCTATAATGGTATATTTAGCGTCTATCCCGTGCAGCGATACCCAATTGGTCCCGGAGGTGTCCGGGAGAATAATATTCGGAACGGTTTCTCCGCACATAGTAGGCCTTTTTTTATCTGCTGCTTCAATTATTTTAGCAAGCTGCTCATTGTCCATCCAGGGCGTACGTCCGGATTTATAATATTCATCAACCATAAGAACGAAAACCCGGTCCATGCACATAATTTTCGATTTCTCGGCATTGCTGGTAAAGAAGTGAACGAAGTATTTGAATAATTCTGGATTGCTAGCCACTTTTTCGCAAGCTTTTTTAGCTTCGACAAACACCGTGTCTGGAATTTGTGCCACGGCATTGTTGGCAAAGGTTTCCAGTTTTCTATGTATTCCTTGATCGCGGACTATGCGGGGATCGTTTAAATCGGTGTTATCCCAGTAATGATTTATATAATAGTGATACTTCCAGTTAAGGTCCTCTGTATCAGCCGGGGGCTCGGGAATTTCAATTTCTGTGGTAACCATAATTAACTTGCTTACCAGAAGATTCGGGTGATCTCTAAAGAGTTTTGACTGGTAGTCGATTACTTGTTGATTGATTACTTTTAACTCCTCCTTAAGTTTGGTGGCTTGCTCTTCTTTAATGTTTTCTTCGGCAAGCTGGGCATCAATGGGATCTCGAAGCTTCTTCTGTTGGTCAATGAACTTCACATAATCATAGAAGAGCTTGTTTTCCAGCGATTTATTAATCTTCATTTTCCCTACGAAATCCGCCGCATCGGTTTCTATGTCGATGTCTTCTTCCGTAACCAGGATATCGAAATATTTGGGTCCTGGGATTACGACAGCATATTTTCCGCCCTCTTCAAATTTCTTTCCTTTAAAAACCACCAGGCCATTTTTGTCGGCTATGGCAGTATCGTTATAGTAAATTTTATTTCCGAAATAATTGGCAAGATATACGGCAGTATCTTTAACTCCATTAATTTTAACACGGATGGTGTAGGACGAAGATTCCGGTTTGCCGGATTTTGTTTGAGCTGAAAGCCCCAGAGTAATTAAAGCTAGTATAAGTGTTAAACAGGATGTCTTCATTTCTCGTCTCATATTCATCGTTCTTCAATGACGGTTTTAAATGCTACAAAGTTGTATGCAAAGGTACAATTAACATTTTTTTAAGTACGAATCAAAGACTGTTCCAAATCTATGAATAATGACTATCTCAGAGCTACCATTTCCGAATGGGCAGATAGGGATATTACTTCCGTATCTGTAATGGGTGCCGGATGGCATGGTCTTCCCTTGGCCGTTAAGCTGGCAAGGAGTGGTTTAACCCTTAAGGCTTCTACTACGTCGTCATCTAAAATTCCCATTATTGCCCTGGGAGGTGTTATACCTTATCTCCTCGAAATGAACTCGACGGCATCAGCAGACTGGAGTGCGTTTTTCAGAGCCAATGCCCTCGTAATAACCGTGCCCCCCTCTGCACTTCTCTCCGGAGTTAAGCGCTTGATAAGTTTCATTGAAAGCTCGCCAATTCGGAGAATTGTTTATATTTCTTCCACAGCTGTTTATCCCGAGGAAACCGGCTTTTACTCTGAGTCTATGGCGGTTCACCGCGTGTCGAAACACAGTGGGATAGACTTATTGGCATTAGAAAATACCTTTCGAAAGTTGAGAGGAAAAGATGTTTCTGTGCTTCGCTTCGGAGGCTTATTCGGCCCAAATAGGCATCCTGCCGGATTTTTCCCATCCGGTCGTATCTTACCTAACCCTGAGGGCAATGTAAACATGTTGCATTTGGAAGATGCCGTTAATGCCGTTATTTGCACGCTATTTCGGTCAGGCGGAGGAGATGTTTTTAATGTATGTTCGCCGGAAAAGGTTAGTCGCAGAGATTTTTATTCTACCGCTTTTTCCCTGAATGATTTAAGAATTCAGGGGTTTAGCGAGGGTATTGGAAATTCCCGTACCATCGATGTTTCCGCTATCGGAGAAAAGCTGGGCTTTGAATTTAGATTTTCATCAGCGCTGGATGCTCTCAGGCATCTTTGAGCTTTCTGAAAAGGGCTTGAAGGCGCTCTGTCATCTGGGCTATACTAAACTCGCCGGACCGGCATTTTGCCGCAGCGGCCAATGATTCTCTGAGTTCCGGTTCATCCGAAAGCGTCATCAGGCAGGCAGAAAGCTGCGAAATGTTTGCCGGTTCGAATAATAAACCGCAGGCACCTCCTTCCAATAATTCAGGTGTCCCTGCTGAATTCGTACCCACTATCGCTTTACCCCAGGCCATGGCTTCGAGAGTAACCATTCCAAAAGTCTCATTTTTTGAAGCTACTACGGCAATGTCAATACTATTATAGAAGGCGGAAACATCTTTATTGAAGGGTAGAAAGTGTACCAGCTTATCTAGGTTGTTCTTTCGCACCAGCCGATGCAACTCTTCTGCAAATAGATCCCCCTCTCCGCGTGTAGCTTCGCCCTGAATAATGAGATGCATATTTTTTCCCTGCCCTTGTAACATGGCAATCGCCTGAATGGCTATATCCTGTCCCTTGGCACGATCCAGCCTCCCAATTATTCCTGCACATAGATGGTTCTCCGGAATTCCAATACTTGCTCTCAACGTTGCACGCTGGACACGATTTTCAATTACGCTGATATCAGTTCCAAGGGGCACTACCCATATTTTCTCTGGTGAAATCGCCGCCATCCTTATTGCCTGATTTTTGAGCCATTCTAACGG
>Ga0315906_10010039_pt1 | contig 11172 bp, 10 predicted proteins | sample LakEriMetagenome_4_FD_203526 | JGI IMG/M metagenome (GOLD analysis project Ga0315906, IMG submission 203526) | Freshwater fungal communities from buoy surface, Lake Erie, Ohio, United States - Buoy 2 MA122 | ecosystem: Environmental > Aquatic > Freshwater > Lake > Lake biofilm | place: USA... | reverse complement strand
CCTCGGACCAGGGCAATTCTGTTGCCGCCTCAATAAGTGAAAAATAATCAGATGGACCAGTGATCACGCTTTCAGACTCCTCTTGTCTTGCAACCGGGATAGTTACGCCAATGGGAGGAACGGAAGGACTTGGGTCGTCCACTAAGTTTGGCCAATCCGTAGGGTAAACTTGTATTCCGGGGCTATCCTTTTTCTGTGGTACCAGCAGAATGAATCTTTTAACATCAGAGCCACTGACCGTGCCTAGGCCATTTTGACTTTCATACTCAAAATCAAGCTTTTTGCTCCAGGCAAGCCAATCGCGATCAAGCAGTTCCTTGTATTTGAAGGTATTAGTCACAACAGGCGAGAGCATCCAGAGTCCAGGGGTCATAGGGAGATTAGAAAGTGGAGCGTAGCTATCTACAAATCCTCCTTCACTTTCGGTGTAAAAGGATCCTGGGACACCGGTTAGCGGTGGAAGCTCAGGTCCGGGTTTGTTATAGTCAGCAAGTTGCACAGCAGTGTACCCAGGGTAATTCGAGATAATCCCAGTCAGGTCGGTTAGGATTGGTTGTGACATGGAAATCCAGCCTAGAATTTCCGTGTAAAGAACTCCATTAAAGCTTGTTTGGCCTTGTACGCGCCCCTTGAAATAATCATAGTTTTCGTCAAGTATGGTAATCGAATAATGTATTCTAGCTCCAGGGACAAAACTAGGCTCATCCCTCTTGCGCCTCGACAACGGCCCCGGCTGCAAGCTCATCTCGCGCTTCAAAGTCTCCTTAGACCAGTCCACACCCTTCTTCGCCTTCTTCGCCCGGTTCTTCAGGATCCGAGCCCGAACCAAGTCCAGGATCTTCCACGGCACCGGATCAATGTCAATGATCAGGCTCATCCCACTGCCACCATCAGCACGTAGCTTTTGCTCTGCCCTGATTGCAGCGTCTCTGGTGTCGGCAGCAGCATCACCCGATCAGGATAGGTGCGGTTGTCCACTTGCAGCAAGATCGTGTCAAAGGTGTAGCCACTTCCGGTGGCTGTCAGGCTGTAGCTAAACTCCGGCAGCTCGTAGCGGGCATTGCCGGTGTTAAAGCTCCCGGTGCCGATCGTCCCAGTCTGCTCCGCATACCCGTTACCCGCTGTCAGCTTCACCGCATTCCAAGCGCTCATCAGGCTGTTCTGGGTCAGCACTGCGCCATTGCGGTAGGCCAGTAGCAGTTTGTAGCTCTTGCCTTCGTAGGCGAGCTGCGCTTGCTTGCTGATCGCATCCGGTGAGATCAGAACGTCCATGGCGGCACCTAGCTATCGGAGCTTTCCGCTCATGCCGTCACCGTGAAGCCATCAGTGAACAGGCTGATCGTGTAGATCCTGCTTGCTCCTGCTGCCAGGCTGATGCTGGGGTTTTCCGTGAGCACAAACGAAACACCCGTGTTCCAGGTCACAGCACCGCCAATGCCGATGGTGCCGATCACCAGGTAGGCAGCGTTCCATGTGAGCGCCGCTCCTGATGCGGTGAACTGACACGACTGGGGGCCTGCTTCAAAGCGGTCCATGGTGCCGTTGAAGGTCCCTGCCGGAATTGTCCACTCGCACCGTGCGTACCCGTTACCGCTGCGCTCCACAGCGTCCCATGCGGCTGTGTTGGAGCTGAGGCCAGGGGATCCACCCGTCGTCGTTGCCAGGCACAGGCGGGCCTTCTTGCCTGCGTAGTCCCCGGCGAATAGGCGCTCGGCTTCAAACGGGGTCTGAAGCATTGCAGCAGGCATGGGCTATCCGTGACTGCCTCAGTTTTCCCGGTTACTCGAAGAAGATCATTGGGCCGAAGTAAGCGGTGCCAAAAGAAGAGACAGTTGATGGCGTGTAATTTCCGACATAGCGGTAGTTTCTGCCAAATGTAACCCCCGAAGCGGCTGTAACGCCAGTTGCGGATCTAATTACATTGTCCAGGCCCAAGTAGTTGGCGGGGCCAGCGGCAATAAAGTAGGTTCCCGGCGGAAGGGTTCTACCGGACGTGGTAAGATTAACGCGTCGCCATGACCCATCTAATGTTGCGGCAGTTCCACTGGGAACCGTCATTGACATCACGTTGCCCGAAGCGTCAAAGCTGACTTGGGTAGATCCGTATCCGCTAAAATGGCCGTTGTCGCTAACGCTATCATCAATCAATAGAATATCATACTCATCATTTAGCCCGTTTTGCCCTTGGTCGTAGAAGCCAATGCCTTTAATTGTTTTAGCTGATGAAAGTGTAAAGCTCCATCCGTAGGCCAGGTAATTTGCATCGCCCCATGCAATCGAAGTGCCGTCAGTGAACGCAAGCGCTGCTGTCCCGCTACCTCCACTTCCACCCCCACCCCCATCCCCGCCCGTTGCCGCCGACAGGTCCGCGATCACCCCAGAGCCGCTGCCTGCCAGTTGAGCGTCTAGAAGTGTCGCGTAATTCACCGTTACGCTGACTAGGCTTTCGGTGGTTGTAGTCAGGCTGTACGGAGCCTCCAGGACCCAGCTCAGCGAGCGGCTCACGCTTTCACGCCGCACGTTCTCCTGCATCGCAGGCACCACATGCGCCCTGGTCAGCTCCACCGCGTACACATCACCCTCGACACCGGCCGTCCCGAAGCTGGCCCAGATGCTCCCCGGCGCCATCGGGTCGAACCCGCTGGGTGCATTGATCGTGTTTGCCAGGCCGGGGGTGCTGTTGGTCGTTGTGCTCACCGTGGGCAGGTTGGAAGCGGCCACCATCAGCGGGAACCAGTTGGTCCCGCTAGCGCCCGTCAGCTTGCCTGCCCCGCCGTCGAGCATCGCGTCACAGCCTGCGATCAGCCCCTGAGAGTCAAACGCAAACGTGGTGCCGTTGGCGCGGAATCGGCCCACGGTCCCGGCCGCCTCCAGGTACAGGGTACCCATCGGCTCGCTCGGCAGGTTCCGCAGCTCGGTGGTGATGCTCTTGCCGTTGGCCATCCCTGAGAGGATCGCGTAGATCGCCCTCCCGTATTCGTAGGCAGCCGCCTGGCTGGAGACGTACACGTAGTTCAGGCCGGTGCCATTGTCGCCAGCATCGGTGGAAGGCCTCAGGTAGCTATCCGGCGCGAACTCCATGTCATACCGGTCAGTGCTGTTGGTTCCGTCAAAGCCAAACGACAGATCGGTTAACTGATCCTTGGGTTTCCCTTTCGGGCCGGTTCCATTCCAAGGTCCATTGCTGTCGACGCGATCCTGGGCGCCCCTTAGTCTGTCGTTCTGCTGGTCAAGTGCTGTTGGCTGGGCCGGTGCCGTGCCTCGGCCGATGTTGATCGTCTTCTCAACCCCGCTGCAAACCAGGGCGCTCATCCGGTCAACGAGGGTATAGGTGCCGCTGATCCGGTCTGATTCCTCAGCCCTTTTTAGCGCTCCCATGATTGTTGCCGCCACGGTCTTACCTGCTGCCGTAGCGCCCCACGCTTGGTAAACGATTGTCGTTTGCTTTGACAGGTCAGCCAGCTTGTTCTCTTCTTTCTCGACAATGGTTTTTCGCAATAAGATATTGCCGGTGCCAAGGTCTATGTTTTTGTAGTTCTCAATCGCCAGACCGCCCGCAAAAGCAATCCTGGGCTCATACTCAAAGGTGGTTACCTGCCATTCAACCGGCCCATCCTCGGTGATAAGGTACTTGCTAAAGGATTCGGTGCGCTTTGTTAGCACCGTGCCAGCAAACGCAGGGCTTCCAGCTTCCAGCTTAGACTTCCACCGTGTTGGGTTTGCAGCGCCGACGCAGGTTGTTGTAGTGGAAATGCTATTTGCAACAACGTCCTGAATCTGCTTCTTGCCGTCTTTGTCGTAGTAAGTAATCGGTTCATACGTTGTCGTCACTTCTGACACTGCGCCAAAGCTGACTTGATCAAACTTCGTGACAAATGCAGGCGGGGTGCCTTCTTTGATTCGGTACTCAACCGCGAAAGTCTCAGCCGGGCTGATCGTTTGCTGAAAGGTCCAGTTTTGCATTATGCCCCCGCGCTCCAGGTGTAAGACTCATCACCCGGTGTCTTGGGTTTGTAGTTAGGTGAGGTTTCCACCGTGGGCCAAACCGACTGCCCATAGTTGATCGTGATCTTCTCCGGTGGTGGCGGGTTGCCGATCGCTTCATTGGTGATCGTGTCGTTCACGGTCAGGAACGGCCCCTTGGTTGCCGGGGTAAGCACCTTGCGGATCCGCAGCTTCTCCTCTGCATTGATAAAGCCGTAGAAGCCCGACTCTGCAAGCATCTTGCTAGCGATCTCCAGGTAGCCTTCCGATAGGTCAACACTCCCCACCGCCTTGGCAAAGGTCATCACAGGGTTGCCGGTGGCCTGAGTGATGCCGCACCGATCAAGGGCAACGGTGAGGATGGAGTTCAGGAAGCAGATGTTCGGGGTGGATCCTGCCGTGTTTTCAATCGGTGTCCACTGGGGGTTTTCAGAGGCGTAGAAAATTTCAGGCACCACGAAGTCCCATTTCAGGGCCAGCAGGCAGCCGACCGTGAGGGTGGTCTCGTTGTTCATCGGGTCGCTGTCAGCCTTCAGCACCCGCAGCCGCCGCGGGAACCTCGTGAGCCTGCCTCCGGGTGATCGCACCCCCAGCCGCAGTTCGGTGCCTCGGGCAGGCTGGATAAGGCCGCTGACGACCACCTCCCCCTGTGTGCGGAGCAGACCCACTCCAGGTGCCAGCGGATCATCCGATAGCTGCCCGCTGATCACAGTCCCTAGATCGCTGAATACCTGTGCGCGAACGTCAACCGGCGCGAACATCAGGCAGCCCTCCGCTTGAGCTTCACCGACACGATGTAGCGATCCACCACCGCGCCACCTGACACGATGCGATCCCGCTCCAGGCCCAGCTCACCAACCGGCCACAGATCAGTAGCACCGGGGCGGGCGGCAATGGTGGCCGCGAACCACGACTTCACCGCAGTCCACCCTGCAGCATCGGTCACACCGCGCACGTTGCGCACCTCACTAGCCACCAACGGCCCCCGCGCCACGAAACCCCCGGTAGAGGTGGGCTCCAGGCTCGGGCCATCCTCGAAAGCCTCCGGTTGATCCAGCAGCGCCAGGGTGGTGCTGCCGAGCGTGATGGTGCCGTAGGCCGGGAGGAACGCATCAGCCCCGAGGCGGCCCTTCTCGTTCTGCCGTAGCAACACCGCCAACTGCTGGGCAGCATCGATCAGTGTGAAGCTCACCTTCACCCAGGCCCCTGTCGTCTCGCCTGCCGGTGCCCCGGTGAACCAACACGCCAGGCTGGAGACACTGCGGCCATGGGCGGCACAGGTAAGCGCCACGGTGGCCCCCACTGCCCGGCTGGCCAGGGTGGGCGCCTCCTGGATCTTGGCCGCCTGCCACGCATCAAACAGGCTGCAGCAGGTCACCCACTGCGCCGGGGTGGCCAGGCCCGCCACGGTGAAGCGCCTTGCCGTCAGGCCCTGCTCCGTCTCAGCCTCGGCATACCCGATCGGCTGCGCCTGCAGGTAACGCAGTGTCAGGGTCGTAGCGCCGTAGACCAGCTGCAGGGTCATCCGCTCACCCTCAACGCATCCGCGCCAACGTCTTTGCCACGCTCAGGCCGGATCCATCCCCGCGCACCGACACATTCCACGCTTTGCGCCTCAGCTCGGCTACTTCCTGGCTCAGGTTTCCAACCGCCACGGCCAGATGCGCCACCGCCGGATCCGACCCACCACGCAGCACGGCAGCACCGCCGCCGAGGGCCCCGGATTCCTTCAGGCGGCTGGTCATGGCAGCAGGGATCACCGTGCCTCGGGAGGGGGCGGTCCACAGGCTGTTCATCGGCCGGTTGATCAGGGACAGGGCACCGGAAGCGGAAAGGAACGCCTCCTGGCCGAGACTCATGCCGCTGGGGCCGTCGTTCACGCGGTAGGTCTGGCCAGCATCCACAGGGCCACCCGTGAACCGCGCAGGGGGGAGGCCCGAGGCTGCAGCCAGCGAGCGGTAGAAGCTGTCAGCAGCACCAGCCGCCCGGTCCATGTTGCTGGCAAGCCCTGATGCCTGGCTCTTGGCGCCCTGCGTTGCTTTGGCTGCAACGCTCATGTAGTCCTTGATGTCGTTGGCGGCGGGGCCCACACCCTTGCCCAGCGCCTGGCCAATTTCGTAGTAGCCCTTACCGGTGTCACGCACCCGGAGGCCCACATCCCTAGCTAACTGGGCAAAGGCACCTTGCTGGGATAGGGGCACCTTCAGGGAGTCGCCAAGGCTCTTGAACTGGTCGGCGGTGCCTTTGGTCTTTTGGAAGATGCCATCGGCGGACAACTGCAGGCCCTTTGCCTCGGCAGTGGCTAGGACCCTGTTGCGTGCTTCCTCTTCGCTGGCTTCAGCGATCTTGCCCTGTATTGGCTGGATTTGCTGCAGGATGCCTAGGTTTTCGATTGCAATCTGTCTGTCAATATCCTTGATTTCCAGCGCTGCCCTTGCGGAGTTCTCCGCCTCTATATTCTTTTCGTTGATTGCTTTTGTTACTTCAAGCTCAGCTTTTTTGTACTCTGCGTTTGCTTTTCGTACTTCGCTATTTGCTTCAACCAAAGCTTGCTGCTGCTTCAATCCCAATAACTCCCTTTCCAGCCCTTGCTGTTGCACCAGAGCTTGATACTTAAAGCTCAGTGCTGCAGCTTCAATGACCTCACCTTTGCGCTTGATCTCATCCAGCTCCCGCTCACTGGCCCCCCGCTTCTGCGCTTCCTGCAGTTCGTAGCTGTTCCGGTTTTGAATAATACTAAAGCGCGATTCTTCAAGGCTGACTAATGCTTGGCCAAGGTTTATATCAGCTTGTCGGAAACTGGCAAGCCCATCTACTTGAGTTTTGTTGAGCTTGTCTTTTACCCCTTGCAGAGTAATGGCGTTGTCAATCTCAATCAAGCCGAGTCTGTTTTGCTCTTTCTGCGTATCTAGTAAATTTTGGGCCAATACTTTAGCAATTTCCTTTTGCTGGTTTGCTTTTGCAGTAATCTCAGCCTGCTTTGCGCTTTCCGTGTTGAATAGCTTGTTGAGCCCCAAAAGTTCTATTAGTTGCCCTTGGAAATCTTGGCTTGCTTTCTTAGCCCCATCGTTTCCTAAAATAAATCCCTGCACCGACGTAATTAAGCCAGCATAAGCGAGCTTTATACTCCCAAGTGCTTTTTCGTACAGGTACAGGTCTTTTGTTCCAGCTTGAAATGCCTTACCTGCATTGGTAACTGCATTTGTAAGCGGTTCTGCGTTTGCCAGCCCAGCTCTGCCTATGGTTGGCGCAGCTTCTTTATTGAACTTTGCCGATAGCTCTATGATTTTCGCCAGTGTGGCTAAATAATTGCTAACATCGGTTGATGATTCCCCAATGGTCGTCGCTAAGGTGCTTGTTGCATTTTGAATCTTTTTAATGCCGCCTGCTATCGTGTCAGTTGCTAACTCCGCAGCTTTGGCCGCAGCGCCAGCACTCCTAACTTGATTGTCAAGTAGCTGGTTGTACGATTTTAAACCATCATTCAGCAATGGTTGTACGGCAGTCTGCGCTTCAACCGACCCGAGCAAGATAGCCAGCTTGTCAGCTGCTCCCCCTCCTTTGGCCTGTATGTCTGCAAGAAAACCGCCAAAGCCACGGGCCTGTAATCCTGCCAAGTCAAAGCTAATCCCCAGGCTCGCCGCCAAGTCTTTTGCCTGCTCGCTTGGCTTGAGGATTGAGGTAATCGCTTGACGGATTCCCGTAAACGTCTGAGCTACAGGAACTCCTTTAAGAGTTGCTGTAGCAATCGCTGCATTCAACTCCGAAATCGGAATGCCTGCGGCAGCAGCAATAGATGCCACCGTGCCAATCTGCTCTGCGTATTCTCTTACCGTGATCACACCGTCGGCCTGGGTTTGCACAAAGCCGTCAACGATCCCTGTGGCATCAGCCGTAGTGAGCCCGTATGCGTTGATCACGCCTGTAACCGCCTTGGTTACATCGTTCAGCTCGGCGAAGCCACCTGCGGCCCCCAGTGATGATGCCCTAAGGATGTCTGTGATCTGTGCGGTAGTAGTAAAGCCGCTAGAGGCCACATCGTAGGAGGCTTTTAATAGCTCGACACGGCTAACATTGCTATCAAGCTCAATCGAAAGGTCAAACAGTTTATCCTTAAGCTCGTTTGAGTTGATGCCCAGCGTCCGTACTGCCGCACCTGCTGAATCAAGCTCTGTAATTTGCTTGCCAACAAACTGAAGCGCAGAGCCTGCAGAAAGAACGGCCCCAGCCTGCAAGGCAAAGCCCTTAAGCTCTTGGCCTAGTCTTCCGATAATCCCGCTACCAGTTCCTAGTGCTTTGTCTACATCTTTCTGCGTAAGTGCTATTTGCTTTTGCGTTGCGACAAACTCCTTAGAGCCGATCTCCGTTTTCTCTAGCGTCTGGTTCAGCTCCGACAGCCGCTCCCTTAACCCCCGAATCGACTTCTCGTTACCATCAAACCCTTTCAGCGCCGTGTTGATCTCCTGCTGTGTTTTGGCGATCTCCTTTTGAGCCGCCACAAACTCCTTTGAGCCGATGGTGGCCTTGTCAAGGGTTTGGTTCAGCTCGCCGAGCTTGGCCTTCAGTCCCCCTAGCGAAGTGGCATTGCTGCCGACACCCTGGCTCAGCTCCTTCAGCTGATTCCGCAGCCGCTCCAGCAGCTTGTCATTGGCAGCGAAGCCCTGCTCAAACTCTTTACCTGCCGCCTTGCCCGCCTGCCCGATCTGCCGCGAGGCATCCAGGACGCCCTTCACATCGGCCGAAACCTTGATAACCCACTCATTGGCCATGGCTTCAGGCTCCTGGTGTTACGACGTACTGGGTGGGGTTTGTCCAGCTGATGGCGTACTGGTCGAGCAACCCGAGGCCCTGACCGTTTGGATCCCCACTGCCTCGTTGATCCCCGCGGATCGGCACCGCACGGCACCCCGGCAGCAGGCTGACGATCCGTTGCGTCAGCGCCTGCAGTGCTGATAGGTCGGCTGATGGCAGCCACTCGCTCACGTACAGCCGGAACTGTGGGTTCAGCCCCGTCTCACCGGTCAGGAAGGCCTCGGTGCCGTAGTCGGGGTTGTTCAAGATCACCACCTCCAGGCCCGCGACGGCCGTCCCCTCGGGCAGCTGCTCATTGCGGCGCACCACCGCGATGGCGGGGACTGGGCTCTGGCCCCGTGGGGTGTACGTGCCTAGCGCCTGGGCCACCACCGCATCGCCCGCCAACAGGTCGTAGACGGCTTGGGCGGTTGAGGGAAGCGTCATGCCTCAGCTTTCCCGTCGCGGCTGGGTTTCGGGAAAGGTTGGCGTTGCCCTTTCCAAACGGCTTACAGGTGAGGTACAATGCAAAAGCCAGCGCACCGCCACCTCACGCGTAGCTCCGCAACGCTTCGCCACGCACAGCACAGGGGCCCTTCGGGGCCCACAACCCACCACACAGCTGCTCGGCTTTCTGGTGGGCTGATAGCTCACCTACTTGCGCTCCGCCCCGCTCTGCTGCGCCTCGCCAAGCCACGCCACGCGACGCTCCGCGCCGCCCTGCAACGGCCCCGGCTCCGGCTGGGGCACAACCCATCACAGAGCCTTGGGTTCTCTGGTGGGCTGATAGCTCACCACACCGCGATGCTGCTCCGTTCGCCGTGCAGCGCCGCTGCGCATCGCTTAGCGACGCCACGCACAGGGGCCCTGTCATCAGGGCCCACCCAACCATCCCAAGAGGATTCAATCAATGGCATTTCGCCGCTTTGAGCTAACGCTTGAGGGCACGCGCCCGCTCATCTGCAGTAACCCCTGCACCGTTGATCCACTCGGCCCCCACGCCGAAGCGATCAAGTATTTCACCGGCCTAAAGAAGAACCGCAATGAACACGCCTTGAGGCGGCTGCACTGGTTGTTCTCCGGCTACTGGGGAACTGAAGGCAGCTTCACCTACGGGCCCAGCCTGGACGGTGATTCCAAGTTCAGCGGATTCGCTGATCCGTTCCTTCCGGCCCAGAACCTGCAGCGCTGCATCCGCGACGGCGCTACAGCATGGAAGCTGGGCAAGGACACCAAGCGGGCGATCGTGGTGGAAGGCGATGCACCACTGGTCTACGACGGCCCGGCTGATGCCGAGCTGATGTACGACGATTCGCGCTTTGCCTCCATTGCTCCCACGGGCCGGGGCACCATGGCAGTGCGGGTAAAGCTCCCCCAGTGGAGCGCAACCTACCGCTTGCTGGTCAATGACGAGATCATCGACCCGACCACGCTGGCAAAGATCCTGGATCGTGCTGGCATCGCCGAAGGTCTTGGCACCTGGCGTCCAATGCACGGTCGCTTCCAGGTACTGCAACTCGAAGAAATCGAGGTGGCCTGATGAGTATCGCCAAAGTTGCTTCAATCGACGCGCACACTCTCTACAAGGGCCAGACGATTCCCGCCGAACTGGTGTGGAACCACTTTGCGATTCGCCGCCCCGATACCCTTGCAAGCTGGATCCTTGAGCACGGGGACGAGGATCTAGCCCGAGCTGCCAGGATGCCTCAGGTACTCCTCCAGGTTCGGGGCTGGCTTGATCGTGATCGCAGCAAAGCGGAGCTTCCGCCGCTTGTGATGAACACGGCAGGTGGCACCATTAACGTGCTGACCGATGAGAAGGCCTCGACCTACCTCAACGATCAGGCGTTTCAGGGTTTGCGCCGCCATCAGCGGGCATCCACCCGGCTCATTGCCGCCGTGGACGAATCGAAGCTGACCGGCGCCACCCGCCGCGAGCATCAGAACCGGATCAACGTTCACAGCTTCATCGCTGCGTCTGCCCAGGGGGCACAGCGTCAGCTCCGGCTCCTGAAGCAGAACGGAAAGAAGGCGCCACGGCTGGAGGGTTGATAACCTGGGCATCCGCAAGGTGTAAGCCCTAGGTCTGCGCTCCGCATCACGACTCGGTGCTCCGCCGCGCCACGCCGCGCACCGCCCCCACACCTCACCGCTGAGCCCTTGGTTCTCCGGTGGGCTGTTGTCCACCACCCCGCAACGCGTCGCCCCGCCCTGCGATACCGCGCCACGCATCGCCACGCACCGCATCGCCTCGCACAGGGGCCCCTTCTCGGGGCCCACCCCAACATTCACCGGTTCCCCGGAAACCTGCCGCAACCACCGCCGATGCCGCCATGGATGCCCGCTCCTGCCCACGCTGCGGCGCCCGATGGCTTGACGGGCAGCTTTACTGGGCCA
>Ga0315906_10010038_pt1 | contig 11172 bp, 10 predicted proteins | sample LakEriMetagenome_4_FD_203526 | JGI IMG/M metagenome (GOLD analysis project Ga0315906, IMG submission 203526) | Freshwater fungal communities from buoy surface, Lake Erie, Ohio, United States - Buoy 2 MA122 | ecosystem: Environmental > Aquatic > Freshwater > Lake > Lake biofilm | place: USA... | reverse complement strand
ACCACGGGTCTGTGCGTTGCGGCTCTCTGCGTTGCGGGAAGCGGTTCCGTGCGGGCTCAGCCGGCAGCCGGGAAGCCGCAGGCCGAGGCGACCGCCGATGCGACGGTGGGCATGCCGGCCCATGTGCTCGGCAGGGAATATCTCGAAGTCCGCACGCTGCTCTCCGTGTGCCCCTTGGCGGCGGCCGGAGCCACGATCGACGCCGCACTCGCCGGCCGACCTCTGACGATCACGTCGGCCAATCATGCCCGAGTCCAGCGGGATCTCGAGGATCGGCTGGCGACGCTGACCCAGGCCATGCGGCGCCGAGGTCACGCCCATCTCGCGAAAGGGTATCGGGCCGCGGCGGAAGGGGACTGCGACAACTGGGGCCTGGCCGCGGGACCGACGCTCGTCGAGCAGGACGGCTTCGACCTCCACCTGTCGCAGGGAAACGTGCGGCATATGGGCGTGGTGGTCGAGTCGAGCGTCGTGTTCCGGCACGACATGAACACCACCGTCTTCATCACAGGCCGGGTCGACGGCGACCGCCTCGTCTTCGTCACGGACGACAGGGGCGGCGTCACCGGCGCAGCCGTCCGCCGCTGCACACTCGCCCTCGCGCCCGAGGCGATCGAGGGTGCCGACTGGGCCGAGGCCTTCTTCGGCCGGGCGGTCGCCTTGAAGTCGTACGAGCAGTACGCCCCCGTGGTGGCCGACCTGGAGCGGTCCCTGGCCCTCGAGGCGAACGCCCAGGTGGCGGCGGTGCAGGCCTACGTGCTCGCCACCTGCCCGGATGCGAAGGTGCGCGATGGAAGGCGCGCGCTCGCCGCCGCTGAAACGGCGCGCCGGCTCGCTGGAGGCACGATGGAGCCGATGGTCCACGAATGCCTTGCCCTCGCCCATGCGGAGGCCGGAGACTTCAAGGCGGCCTTGGAGCATCAACGCCGGCTGATCGAACTCTCGCCGGAAGCGGAACGACCGCAACACCGCGAGCGGCTGCGGCTATTCGAGGCCGGGCGGCCGTTTCACGAGACTGCACAGAAGCCGTGACCGCGGCCGCCGACCGCTGCGCGCAATCCCGGCGGAAGAAACCATGCCCACGGCTCTTGTGTCGCTGACGGGCGTCCGTCCGTCAGCGCCGTCATGCGCCGGGCAGCGAGGTTGCTGCGCCCTGGCCGGGCCCGCCCGAGGGTGGCATGGCCCCACCCCGGCCGAGGCCTCCCTCATTCGCCCGCAGCTCCACCTCGAACACCGTGCCCGGCGGCGGCAGCCGACCCTTCACCGAAACCTGCCCGCCCATCTGCCGCACGAGCGACCTGACGAGATACAGCCCCAGTCCCGTGCCCGGGGCAGACCGCTCGAGTTCGCTGCCCAGCCGCACGAACCGGCGGAACACCTGCGGCCGCTGGCTCACGGGGATGCCGGGCCCGTTGTCGGCGACGCTCACCGTCAGCCGTCCGCGCGGACCGGGCGTCGCCGTCAGTTCCACCCGCGGCGCCGGCAGGGAATATTTCACCGCGTTGTCGACGAGATTGCGGAACACGATCTCGAGATCGGTCTCCCGGGCGAGCACGCGGGCCGCGGGCGCTGCGGTGCAGTCGCAGGTCACGGCCCCGCTCGGCAGGTCGTAGCGCTGGGCCACGGCGTCGCAGACCTCGCGGAGCACCGGCTCGAGGGGGGTCGATTCGCCGGGCCGGCGGCGCCGCTGGAGCGTCTTGGCCGCGTCGAGCAGGTGGTCGACGAGGGCGTCGAGCCGCTCCACGTCGGCGAGCATGATCCCGTGAAACTCCGCCTGCCGCTCCGGCGCGACCGGCCGGCGGGCCAGCGTCTGGAGCGACAGCTTCAACGACGCCAGCGGGCTCTTGAGCTCGTGGGTGACGCTGTCGATGAAGTTGCTCTGCCGCTGGGAGAGCGCGATCGCCTTCACGGTGAGCGCGAGATAGACGATCACGCCCACGAGCACGAGCACGAGCAGCGCCACGCCCACGCCCAGGATCGCGTAATAGAAGGCGGCGTTTTGCGAGCCGAGCGCGGCCGCGACGCTGACGAGCACCCAACCGACGCCCAGCGCGATGATCGACCCGATGAGCACGACGCCCAGCAGGATCGGCCAGCCGAGCGAGCGACGTGGTTCCACGGGAGGACGACTCCGGGAAGGCTGTGACAGACCGGGCGGGAACCGCGCGAGTGTATGCTGCCGGCATGCCCCCCGCGACGACCGCTCCCGCCGCCTCGCGCCCCCCCGTGGCGCTCGTCGCCGGAGCGCTGGTCGTGACGTGCGAATGGGCCGGCGACCGCTGGCGGCATCGCGTCGCCCACCGGGGCCGGCCGGTGGTGGAGAGCGTCGAGGGGCCGGGCCCCGGGGGCGATCCGCGCTGGCCGGCATCGCCGGCGCTCCAGGAGGTCTCGAGCGTCGAGGCCGCGGGCCGCCCGGCGCTCTTGGCCGTCGGGGCCGCGGGCCGGTCGCACTTCTCGGCCAGCGTCACGCCCGATCCGCGGCTGGCCGACACGGTCCTCGTCGAGGTGGCCTGCCGGATCGTCGAGCCGGCGGCCTGGCTCGGCTCGACCTACCGTGGTGCGACGGGCGACGCCGTGCGGATCGAAGCGGTCGGCCACGGAGCGGCGCCCGCCACGGTGCGCTGGTCCTACCGCATCGGGCCCGCGGGGGTGGCGGCCACGGCCGGCGACGAACCCCTCCCGTCCCGGACGGCCTGACGGCACCCTTGCGATCGCCCCGGCCATCGATCACATTCCGGGGGATCCGGATGTATGATTCGTCGCCGGAGTGAGGACCCCTTCCGATGTTCGACCGCATCGAGCGACTCAAGGCCGACTGGACCGACAAGTACGTCGTGATCGCGTCGTCCGCGCCCGAACTCGCCCGCTTCTCGACCGCGACCGGCCTCGTCAAGACCGTCAACATGAACGGGCGGTGTCTGGTCGAGTTCGACCAATACAACAACGTCGGCTGGTACGACATCGACCCGGCGGCGCTCAAGGTGGTCTCGAAGCCGCTGCCCAAGCCCGCCGAGGCCAAGGCGGCGAAGCCGGCCCCCGCAGCCAAGCCTGCGGCAGCCAAGCCTGCGGCAGCGAAGCCCGCCGCAGGAGCATCCGCGAAGAAGCCCTCCACGGCCGACATCCTCGCGGCGGCACGGGCCAAGGCCGGTGGCGGACCTGCCGCCAAGCCGGCCGCCACCGGTGGCAAACCCTCGACGGCCGAGATCCTGGCCCGCGCCCGCGGCGCGAAGGCGGCGGCAGCGCCTGCGGCGGAGCCGGCGGCCGAGCCCGAAGCCGTCGAGGAGCAACCGCCGGTCCCACCCGCGACGAAGGCGACAGCCAAGCCGGCCGCCGGCAAGGCGCCCACGACCACCGCTGAGAAGATCGCCTGGTGCCGCGCGAACGACGCGAAGGGCTGACCGCAGGCGGTGCGGCGGCCGGCGCCGGTTCCTGGCACCATTCACGGAGGAGCACGCCATGCTCGGAACAGTTCGCGTCGTCGTCGTCGCCGTGGCCTGCGCGGCCGCCTGTTGCGGCTGCCGGCCGCTGTCGAGTCATCCGCTGGCGGTCGCCGCCGTCGAGGAGGTCCGCACCAACGGCCGTGTGGCCGAGGCGCTCGGCAGCCCGGTCACCTGCGATCCGGGCGTCCGCGGGGTGGCCAACGAGACCGACGGGATCGCGGCCCTGTCGTTCGCGGTCAAGGGTCCGAAGGGGGCGGGCGTGGTGACCGTGGAAGGCCGAAAGACGCAGGGCACGTGGGGCGTGACGCTCCTGGAACTGCAGCCCGCGGCCGGCGCGGCGCTGGCGCTCACGGCCGACATCGAGACCGACACGCCGAAGTTCGATCCGGCGGCCGCGGCCGCCAAGCCCGCCGCGCCCGTCGCCCCGCCCGCAGACATCGAGATCACGCTGCCCCCGCCCCCGCCCGGCGGCTGACGCGCGGCTCCCGGACGGCACCGCCCGCCTACCGCAACTCGCGGAGCCGCGCCAGATCCTTCTCGCGGCCCACGACGAGCAGCACCTGGTCGTCGATGAGCTTCGTCTTGCCGTCGGGGAACATCTCGAACTTCCCCTTCATCACGTCCTTGAGGCCCATCACGTTGATGCCGAACTTGTTTCGCAGGTCGGCCTCGGCGAGCGTGCGGCCCGCCAGCGACTCGGGGATCGCCACCTCCGCCACGCTGTATTCGGGGTCGATCGGCAGGTAGTCGAGCACGTTGGGCCAGGTCATCCGGTCGGCCAGTTCGCGGGCCACCTCCTCCTCCGGAAACACCACCCGGTCGACGCCGAGATGCTCGAGGATCTTGCCGTGCTCCTTCGTCACCCCCTTCACGATCACGTTGCGGGCCCCGAGCTCCTTGACGTGGAGCGTGGCCAGGAGCGACTGCGAGATGTTCTCGCCGAGGGAGATGAAGACCGCCGTGGCGTCGCGGATCGGGAGGTTCTCGAGCAGCTCCCGGTCGGTGCAGTCGCCGATCACGGCCTCGTGGATCTCGTTCTTGACGGCATCGAGCCGCTCGCGGCGGCCGTCGACGCCGGTCACTCGGCAGCCGTTGGCGGCGAGCTTCCGCGACAGGGCCGTGCCGAACGAGCCCATGCCGAGCATGATGAAATTCTTGCCTGTCGGGGGCATCGGGTCAGCCGACGAGCGGCTCCTCCTCGGGGTATGCGGGCTGCCAGGGTTGCCGCTGGCGTGACAGCGCCACGGCGGCGGTGAGCGGACCGAGGCGGCCGGCGATCATGAGCGCCACGAGCACCAGCTTGCCGGGATCCGAGAGCCCCGCGGTGATTCCCGTGGAGAGCCCCACGGTGCCGAGCGCCGAAATGCACTCGAACAAAGACTCCAGGAACCAGCGCGGCCGCGAGGCCAGCGGATTGTGGGCCTCGACCACCAGCAGCGTGACGAGAGCCAGGATCGCCACGGCCACGAACACGAGCGCCGTGGCGGTGGCCCGGGCGATCGCGTTCTCGGGAATGGTGCGCTTGAAGAAATTGACGTGCTTGAAGCCGCGGAAGCTCGACCAGGCGCTGGCCACGAGCGTGGTCGCCGTGCTCACCTTGAAGCCGCCCGCGGTCGAGCACGGCCCCGCGCCGATCGCCATGAGGATGATCGCCAGAAACAGCGTGGCGCTCGACAGCGCGCCGTAGTCGACCGTATTGAAGCCCGCCGTGCGGCAGGTGGTGGAGTGGAACAGGCCCATGAGCAGCTTCGTGCCCACGGGCTCCTGGGCGATCGCCTGCTCCCACTCGAGCGCCCAGAACGTGGCCGCACCGGCCGCCAGCAGCACCGCCGTGCCGATGAGCATCATCTTCGACTGCGTGTGGAGGCGGTCCCAGAGCGGCTCCCGCCGCCAGAGCCGCGAGCAGACGTCGAAGATCACCGGGAAGCCGAGGCCGCCGAGGATGATCAGGCCGCAGATCACGAGGTTCACCACCGCATCGCCCCGGTCGGGCACGAGGTTCTGGTCGTGGAGGGCGAAGCCCGCGTTGCAGAAGGCCGAGATCGAGTGGAACAGCGACGTCCAGGCCACCTCGGCCGCCGGCGCCGTGCCCCACGAGGCCCAGCAGAGCCCCACGCAGCCGACCGCCTCGCAGAGGAGCACGGTGCCCAGAAGGGCCCAGGCGACCCAGCGGAGGTCGCGGCCCGACTTGATGCCGAGCGTGTCGGCGATCACGGCCCGCTGGCGGAGCGTCGCCTGGCCGCCGAGCTGGAACGCCACGAGGGTGGTGATGGTCATGATCCCCAGGCCGCCGAGCTGGATCAGGAACAGGATCACACCCTGACCGAAGGCGGAGAAATCATGGGCGGTGGAGCGGACGGTGAGCCCCGTGACGCAGCAGGCGCTCGTCGCCGTGAACACCCCGTCCACGAGCGACACCGGCGGCCGGCCGGGCTGCCGGGAGACCGGCAGCGTGAGCACGAAGCCGCCGACGAGGATCGTCAGCGCGTAGGCCGCGAACGACACCCGGGCCGGGTAACTGACGAGCGGACCGGTGAACTGGGCCATCCACGGCGGCGCCGGGCTGATCCCCGGCGCCGACCACGACCTGCCGACGCGGGCGTGCGGCCTCGGCCGCTCGTCAACCCCACGGGCACTCCTCTCGATGGTAATTCGCGGCGATTGTGCCGGACAATCGGGCCTGCAAAAGCGGGCCTTTTCCCGGAAATGATCGGCCGCGGACGAATTGTTTGACTCGCGCAAGCGCGGGTCCATAATGGCCACGTTCACGTCGCCTCCGACGTCGAATGCGCGCGGCTCGCCGCGGCCCTCCGGGCCGTCCCGTCCACGGGTCGTGCGCCATCCCGCACCAGGCCGGACTTCGGTTCAGCCGTCGGCGGAGTTCGCGGGATCGCTCGAGGAACGGGAGATACGGCTCCGGGCCGCGGGAACGTCCCGTCCGCCTGAGGAGCCAGACATGGTGCTTTGCAGATGAAGGGTGGCTGGCTTCCGATGGCACGGATTCGCAACGTCTTCGAAATCATCGAACTCTACGGTCATGACGAGAACTTCGAGCCCCAGAGCTCGCCGGAGTTCTCCCCCACGTCGGCGCCCGCCGGTTCCAAGCAGAAGATCGACATCCTCGCCGACCGCATCCAGCGCGGCATGCCGCTCTGGCATCCCGAGGACTCGACCGAGTCGTCCGCGGTGATGGTCGCCGACGACGAGTGAGCGGCCGGGCCACGGCCGCCACCTCCTCCGCACCGCAATCACGGCCCTCCGCGGGAACGCCCGCGGAGGGCCGATTCGATTTCGCGGCGGGCCGTCCGGGCCTTGAGGTGCTCCCGCTTGTCGTGGGTCTTGCGGCCGCGACCCACCCCGAGGAGCACCTTCACGCGGCCGTCCTTGAAATACATCCGCAGGGGCACGAGCGTGAGCCCCTTCTCGAAGGCGTGCCCCGCGAACTTGGCGATCTCGCGCCGGTGCAGAAGCAGCTTGCGCGGCCGCTTGGGGGCGTGGTTCAGCTGGTTGGCCTTGTCGTATTCGGGAATGTCACACCCCAGGAGCCAGACCTCGCCCCCTTCGACGCGGCCGTAGGCCTCGTCGAGACTCATCCGCCCGCCGCGGAGGCTCTTGACCTCGCTGCCGACCAGCGCGATGCCGCATTCGAGCGTGTCGAGGATCTCGTAGTCGTGTCGCGCCTTGCGGTTTTCGGCGACCACCCGCTCGGCGGGCTTCTCGGCGCCGGCCTTGGCGGGCTTGCCGCCGGAGGGTCTGGTCGGTCGGGGAGTCGGCACGGGCGCACCGCGGTTCGTGGGCGACGGAAAAATTCCACGATACACTGTAGAGGCCGCGGACGGTCATGGCCCGGCCGGGCCCAGCCCCACACTCCGGACGCACCCCATGCCCCTTCCGGTTCGCGGACTGCAGGTTTTGTCGGCCGCGCTCGCCTGCCTCGCCGCGACTCCCTCCGCACCGGCGGCCGAGGTCGCCACGGCGGCCGCCGCGCCCGGGATCGTGGCCGGTGACGAGCGGCCCACGGTGGACGGGCCGGTGGTGCGGATCCCGGGGGGCTGGATGGTGCCGTACGACGAGACCGCTCCCGACATGGCGGGCGGCGCGGTCACCTTCCGCATGATCCCGGTTCCCGGGGGCACGTTTCGCATGGGTTCGGCGACCGACGAGGCCGGACGGAGCGACGACGAGGGGCCGGCGTTCGACGTGGCCGTGCAGCCCCTGTGGATGGGGCGTTGTGAGGTCACCTGGGCCGAATACAAGGTGTTCATGTCCGCCGTCGAGCTGTTCACGAAGATGCAGTCGGCGGGCATGCGGCCCGTCACGCCGGACAACGAGGCCGACGCGGTCACGGCGCCGTCGCTGCTCTACGACCCTTCGGCGACGTTCGCCAACGGCGAGGACGACGACCTGCCGGCGGTGACCATGACGCCATTCGCGGCCCGGCAGTACACGAAGTGGCTGACCAGGTTGACGGGCCGCTTCTACCGCCTGCCGTCGGAGGCGGAATGGGAACACGCCTGCCGCGCCGGCACCACCACGCCGTGGAGCGCGGGAGCCGACGCGGCGGCGCTCGACGAGGTGGCCTGGTTCGCCGACAACGCCGCCGACACGACGCACGCCGTGGGGGGCAAGAAGCCCAACGCCTTCGGCCTTCACGACATGCACGGCAACGTCGCCGAGTGGGTCGTCGACGAGCTCGTCGCCGGCGGCTACGCCCGCCCCGCCGCCCTGCCGCAGCCGGTCGCGGCGGCCGCCGCGATCCAGTGGCCCGAGCGGCTCTTCCCGCGGGTGCTCCGCGGCGGCGCCTACTACGACGAGGCGGCGCAGTGCCGCAGCGCCGCCCGCCGCGGCTCCCGTGACGCCGGCGGCACCGAAGAGAATCCCGACTGGAAGTATGTCGATCCCAACCTCCCCAAGAGCCCGTGGTGGTACACGGAGGATCCCGCCCTCGGCGTCGGCATGCGGCTGGTGCGGCCCCTGGCCGAGCCCGCCGCCGCCGAGCGCAACCGTTGGTGGGACGCCGACGTGGAGAGCATCCGGGAGGACGTCCGCAGTCGGGTCGACGGGGGCCGCGGCGCCCTGGGGATCGTCGATCCCCGGTTGCCCGGCGAGCTCGAGGACGCGGGTTTGGTGGAGTGAGCCGGTCGAGGCGGAGGCACGTGCATGGCGATGCGGATGATGTCTCGGTGGATGGCGGAGGGTGCCCGGCGCTGCCGTGGCACCGCCTGGACGCTGCTGGTGGCGATCGCCGTGCCGGCCATCGCGCAGGATTGGCCTGACTGGCGCGGCCCCGGCCAGGACCGTCACGCACACGACGCCGATCGGCTGCTGGTCACGTCCTTCGACGCCGAGACGGGCACGAACGTGCTCTGGAAGAACGACGAGGCCGGCGGCATCTCCACGCCCGTGATCCTGGGCGGGCGGCTGTACACGCTCGTGCGGCACAAGCCGGGCACCCGCGAGGAGGCGGAGAAGGTGCTCTGCCTCGACGCCCGCACCGGCGAGAAGCTCTGGGAAAACGTGTTCAACGTCTATCTCTCCGACGTGCCGGCCGAGCGGGTCGGCTGGTCGGCCGTCGTCGCGGATCCGGAGAGCGCCACCGTCTTCGCCCATGGAGTGTGCGGCGTGTTCACGGCGATCGACGCCGCCACCGGCAGGACGAAGTGGCAGCGGTCGTTGCACGAGGAGTTCGGCTTCCTCTCGACCTACGGCGGCCGGACGAACGTGCCGGTGGTGTTCGAGGATCTCGTGATCGCCAGCGCCGTGGTCACCGGCTGGGGCGACACCGCCCGCCCGGCCCACCGGTTTCTCGGGCTCGACAAGGCGACCGGCGCGGTCCGCTGGATGAACGGCACGAAGGAGTTGCCCGAGGACACGACCTACAGCACGCCTGCGCTCGCCGTCCTCGGCGGCCAGGCGGCCCTCGTCTTCGGGTCGAGCGACGGCAGCGTGTGGAACTTCCAGCCGCGGACGGGCAGGGCCGCGTGGAACTTCAAGCTCTCCCGCCGCGGGCTCAACGTGGCGCCCCTCGTGGAGGGCGAGACGATCTACATCTCCCAGGCCGAGGAGAACCTCGACAACACCTCGATGGGCTCGGTGACGGCCTTCAAGGGCACGGGCGCGGGCGACATCACCGCCACGAACGTGGTCTGGCAGAAGAAGAGCGTGATGGACGGCCGCTCGATGCCGGTGATCCTCGGCGACCGCATCTATTTCGTGGACGACGGCGCCAAGGTCTATGCCTTCGACAAGGCGACCGGCGCGGCCGTGGGCAAGCCGTTGAAGCTCCTGGGCACGATCGTCCGCGGCAGCCCGCTGGTGGCCAACGGCAGGCTGTACGTCTGCTCCACGAGCGGCTGGCACGTGCTCGAGCCGACGAAGGACGGCCTCAGGTTCATCCACCGGATGCGGCTCGACGAGGAGGACGAGGTCACGGCCTCGCCGATCGCCTGGCAGAACCGCCTGTATCTCACCACGGGGGAGCGGCTCTACTGCCTGGGTGACGCGGCGGCCACGGCGACGGAGTGGAAGGACCAGCCGCGGGCCTCCGCCGTGCAGCGGGTTTCGGCGGACACCGCGGCGTCCGCGGGCGAGCCGGCCTGGGTGCAGGTCGTGCCGGCCGAGGCCCAGATCGCCGCGGGCGCGTCCCTGCCGCTCACGGTTCGGCTCTACGATGCGGCCGGACGGTTCGTGAAGGAATCGGCCGCCGAGTTCTCCGCGACGGCCGGCACCGTCGCCGCCGACGGCACCTACACCGCCCCCGCCGGCAAGCACGCCGCAGCGGTCGTCACGGCGAAGGTCGGCGGCCTCGAAGGCACCGCCCGGATCCGCTCGATGCCTCCCCTCCCCTGGACGTTCGACTTCGAGGACGTCCCGCTCGCGGCCGACCCGAAGACGGGTGTCGTGAAGGGCGAGCCGCCACTCCCCTGGATCGGGATGCGCTACCGCCACGTGGTCCGCGAGGTCGACGGCTCGAAGTGCCTCGTGAAGGTCACGACGATCCCCAAGGGCACGCGGAGCCAGGGCTGGATCGGTCCGATCGACCTCCACGACTACGTCGTGCGGGCCGACTTCCGCGCCCAGGAGACGGGCGTCGAGAAGCCGGGCTCGCCGGCGTCCGAGACCCCGAAGTCGGCCGGCACCGACGCCGACGCGTTCACCAAGGCCTTCGGCACGGCGGCGGCCCTGGAGAAGGCCCGCCTTCCCGACATGGGCCTCGTCGCCCAGCGGTACACGCTCGACCTGATGGGCGCGGCCCAGCAGCTGCAGGTGCGTTCCTGGCCGCCGCAGGTGGCCACGCACTTCTCGAAGACGATTCCCTTCGCCTGGGAGGCGGGCCGCTGGTACTCCGTCAAGTTCGAGGCCCGCACGCGGGATGGCGCCGCCATCCTCCGCGGCAAGGTCTGGCCGCGGGGAGAGGCGGAGCCTGGGCCCTGGACGATCGAGGCCGTCCACGAGACCGGCAACCTCCAGGGCAGCCCCGGCTTCTTCGGCAACTCAAAGGACTCAGAGATCTACATCGACAACGTCTCCGTGGAGGCCGCCCCGTGACCATCCGCCCCGCCTGCCTCGTCCTGCTCGTTCTCGCCTGCACCGCCCGCGCGGCGGAGTGGAACCAGTGGGGCGGCTCACCCGTCCGCAACAACACGCCCGACGCCCGGAACCTGCCCACGGAATGGGCGCCGGGTGAGTTCGACCCCGACACCGGCGCATGGGATCCGACGACGAGCAAGAA